>Ga0105241_10000495_pt1 | contig 29802 bp, 28 predicted proteins | sample KBSC64metaG_FD_80422 | JGI IMG/M metagenome (GOLD analysis project Ga0105241, IMG submission 80422) | Corn rhizosphere microbial communities from Kellogg Biological Station, Michigan, USA - KBS C6-4 metaG | ecosystem: Host-associated > Plants > Roots > Rhizosphere > Soil | place: Michigan, USA... | reverse complement strand
CACACGCTGCTGTGGTCCAGCTCCGTTCGGCCTGACACCACCGGCCCGGCCTGCTTGGGCAAGCCCCGCATACGCGGCGTGGGACCCAGAACACAACACCCTTATGGTGAGAAGGATCCACCGCAGCATCCGGTCGGCCGGCGCTTCATCGCGCGCCGGCCGCTGCTGGTGTTGGTGCCGACCCTAAATTTCCTTGCCGGCGAACACATCGTCCGCGTCGGCGATGCGGTACGCGTACCCCTGCTCCGCCAAGAATCGCTGGCGGTGCGCCGCGTACTCCTGGTCCACCGTGTCGCGCGAGACCACTGCGTAGAAGCGGGCGCCGCGGCCGTCGGCCTTGGGGCGGAGGACGCGGCCGAGGCGTTGGGCCTCTTCCTGGCGGGAGCCGAAGGTGCCGGAGACCTGGATGGCGACGCTGGCTTCGGGGAGGTCGACTGAGAAGTTCGCGACCTTTGAGACCACCAGGGTGGGGATCTCGCCGGTGCGGAAGCCTTCGTAGAGGCGCTCTCGTTCCTTCACCGGGGTGGTGCCCTTCAGGACCGGGGCGTTCAGGCGTTCGCCGAGGTCGTCGAGTTGTTCCAGGTACTGGCCGATGACCAGGGTGGGTTCGCCGGCGTGCTTTTTCACCAGGGCTTCGACGAGTTTGGACTTCGTCGCCGTGGTGGAGGACAGGCGGTACTTCTCCTCCGGTTCGGAGCTGGCGTAGCGGAGGCGTTCGTGGTCGGTGAGGGTGACTCGTACTTCCACGCAGTCCGCCGGGGCGATGTAGCCCTGGGCTTCGATGTCCTTCCAGGGGGCGTCGAAGCGCTTGGGGCCGATCAGGGAGAAGACCTCGCCTTCCAGGCCGTCTTCGCGGACGAGGGTGGCGGTCAGGCCGAGGCGGCGGCGGGACTGGATGTCGGCGGTGAAGCGGAAGACCGGGGCCGGGAGGAGGTGGACCTCGTCGTAGACGATCAGGCCCCAGTCGCGGGCGTCGAACAGTTCCAGGTTGGCGTAGACGCCCTTCGTCTTGCGGGTCAGGACCTGGTAGGTGGCGATGGTGACCGGGCGGATCTCCTTGCGGGCGCCCGAATACTCGCCGATCTCGTCCTCGGTGAGGGTGGTGCGCTTCAGCAGTTCCTTGCGCCACTGGTGCACGCTGACGGTGTTGGTGACCAGGATCAGCGTCGTCGCCTCGACGCCGGCCATCGCGGCCGCGCCGACGATCGTCTTGCCCGCGCCGCAGGGGAGCACGATCACGCCGGAGCCGCCGTGGCGGAAGCCCTCCGCGGCCTCCTTCTGGTACGGGCGCAGGGCCCAGCCCTCCTCGCGCAGGGCGATGTCGTGGTGTTCGCCGTCGACGTACCCGGCCAGGTCCTCGGCCGGCCAGCCGACCTTCAGCAGCACCTGCTTGAGCGTCCCGCGCTCGGAGGGGTGCACCTTGATGGTGTGCTCGTCGACGCGGGCGCCGATCAGCGGCTGCACCTTCTTGTGCCGCACCACCTCTTCCAGCACCGGCACGTCGGTGGTCTCCAGCACCAGCCCGTGCACCGGATGCTGCAGCAGCCGCAGGCGGCCGTAGCGGTCCATGGTGTCGGCGATGTCGACCAGCAGGGAGTGCGGCACCGGGTAGCGGGTGTGGCGCAGGAGGGCGTCGATGACCTGCTCGGCGTCGTGGCCCGCGGCGCGCGCGTTCCACAGGGCCAGCGGCGTGATGCGGTAGGTGTGGATGTGCTCCGGGGAACGCTCCAGTTCGGCGAACGGGGCGATGTCCCGGCGGCACTCCTCGGCCTGCGGGTGGTCGACTTCGAGCAGGAGGGTCTTGTCGGACTGGACGATCAGACAGGTCACGCATACCTCCGGGCGCGGCGCTGGGGTCGGGCGACGGGCATCCTTCTAGTGTCGCTCATCGCGGCGGTTCTCAGGACCACGCCGGACAGGCGCCCCAGGACGGTTCGCTCACCGAAGTAAGCCCGGGGGCGGGGCCCGCTATTCCGTGTCTTTCGTCTCCTCCGCCTGGTGCGGGTCGTCCCGCCAGCGTGGCGCGGGCCGCTTCTGCCACGGGTGCGGACCGTCCAGCGGCCGGTACTCCACCCCCAGCGCGTCCAGGCGCTCCAGGTGCTTGCGAAGTCGGGGGAGGAACTCCTCGAAGTCGCGGTCCCGCGCGGACCACACCGTCTCGCAGAACGCCGCCAGTCGCGGCCAGGCCTGGTAGTCGTGGACCCGTGCGTCCGGGATGTACTCGCTCCACAGTGTGGCCTCGGAGCCGATCACGTGCCCGGCGAGCTCCTCCGGCATGTCCTGCGGCACCGGCTCGAAGCCGTATGCGCGCTCCAGCGACGTCGGCGCGGCCCAGGGGGCGCCGGGCTCGCCCTCGGCGTCGGACTGCCGGTAGTCGAAGTAGACCCAGTTGTAGGGGCTGGTCAGGGTGTCGTGGCCGCGCCGCGCCGCCTCGACCGCGCCGTCGGTGCCGCGCCAGGAGGAGACGACGGTGCCCGGGAACAGCTCGCCCTCCAGGATCTCGTCCCAGCCCAGCAGTTTGCGCCCCTTGGCCGCGACGTGCTCGCTCACCTGGTTCATGAACCAGGCCTGCAGGTCCTCCTCGGTCGCGAGCCCGAGTTCGGCCTTGCGGGCCTGGGCGCGCGGGCTGGCCTTCCACTCGTCCTTCGGGCACTCGTCGCCGCCGAGGCAGACGAACTCGCCGGGGAACAGGTCGCAGACCTCGTCCAGCACCGTCTTGTAGAACTCCACGGTCGCGTCCTCGACGTTCAGCACCGTGGTGGCGATCCCGAACTTCGTCCACACCTCGCGCGGCTCCCGGGCGCTGGGGACGTCCTGGTTGCCGAGCTCGGGATAGGCGGCGATGGCGGCCGTGGAGTGCCCGGGGATGTCGATCTCCGGGACGATCGTGATGTGCCGCTCGGTCGCGTAGGCGACGATCTCGCGGATGTCGTCCTGGGTGTAGAAGCCGCCGTGCGGCCGGCCGTCGCCGACGGTCTCCCGGCGCCAGCCGCCGACCTCGGTCAGCTTCGGGTACTGCTTGATCTCGATGCGCCAGCCCTGGTCCTCGGTGAGGTGGAAGTGCAGGACGTTCAGCTTGTGCAGCGCCATCAGGTCCAGGAAGCGCAGCACCTCGCGCTTGGGCAGGAAGTGGCGGGCCACGTCGAGCATCGCGCCGCGCCAGCGGAAGCGCGGGGCGTCGGTGATGGTGACGTAGGGGAGCGGCAGGGATTTCCGGCTCGCGTCGCTGCGCAGCGCCTCGGGCGGCAGGAGCTGCTTCAGAGTCTGCTCCGCGTAGAACAGGCCCGCGTCGGTGCCCGTGAGGAACGTGATGCCGTCGTCGTCGATGGTGATGCGGTAGCCCTCGGCGCCGAGTTCGGCGTGGCCGTCGGAGAAGTTCACGACGGTCGAGGCGTCGAACATGAGGTGGCCGGACCTGGCCTCTATCTGCAGGGGCTTCGGGATGATGGAGATCTCGGGCGCGTCCATGCGGACAAGATCTCACGGATCGTTCATCGATTAAACGACGCCTTGCTCCGCAGGGCTTCCGGTGGGGCACGGCACCGGACCGGAGACGTCCGGTGACGATGCGATCACCCTGGAGTATTCCGACACTGACATGACCGAAACAGTGCACGGACCGCGTATCGGGTCCAGACGGCGGCCCGTGGAAGCAAGGCTCTGTTTTGCACGTGCATAGGGTCTGTGCATTTGCTGATTCGGCGCTTACGCTGTGCAGGGTGGACGTGTCTCTGCTGGAGGCCTTCGAGCCGGTGGCCCATGATCTGCGTGCCGCGGGTCTGGACTGCCAGCTGGCGGAGGACCCCAACCCCGGCGAGCCGGCGGCCGGCGCGACCGCCGTGCTGATCGTCTCCGGGGTGAAGGTGGGCCGCCTCACGCTGGGCGCGTCGGTCCTGGACACGGCCTCGCGCACGCTCTACCTGGCCGCCCAGACCCAGCGCCTGGTCCAGGGGAACCTGTCGATCGGCGGCCGGGTCATCGAGTGGCCCCCCTGCCTGCCGAGCCACGCGCACCCGATGATGGCGACGCGCGGGCAGCGGGCGCCGCTGTGGACGTGCCCGCTCGGCGGCGAGGTGTCGGTGCCGATCGGGCAGCATCCGTAAGGGGAATCCGGCGGTGTCGGCCGCCCGCGTCAGCGTGGAGCGTAGGCCCGCAAGAAGAAGTCCACTCCCTGGGTGACCCGCCGGTCGAACTCGGCCTCGAAGTCCGTCTCGGGCGGGATCCGGCGCACGTCCGAGCCGGCGCCCGAGGTCAGCTGGTGCGCCAGCAGGTCCGGGACGGCCAGCACGTCGGCGGGCACGTCGAGCAGACCGGCGCGGGCCAGGGCCGACAGCAGTTTGTTCAGCCGGGGCATGGTGCGGCCGGGGCCGTTGGTGAACCAGCGCTGCCGCAGGTCGGGATGGTGTTCGGCTTCGGCGTCGACCAGCTTGCGCAAGCCCACCAGCGGCCCGGTGTAGACCGCGCGGACCCAGGCGCCGGTCAGCTTGAGGAGGGCGGCGCGGAGGTCTTCGGGGCCGTTCAGCTGAGAGGCGTCCGGGAAGTCGCGGTCCATCAGCTCCGTGATGTGCGCGGTGACGCGGTCCTGCACGTCGTCGGTCATCGCCATGAACAGGCGGTCTTTGTCGCCGAAGTGGTTGTAGACGGTCTGCTTCGAGACCTTCGCCTCGGCCGCGATCGCGTCGATGCTGGCGCGCGTGAAGCCCTCGCGGAGGAACACCGTGCCGGCGGCGTCGAGGATCGCGCGGCGCTTCCTCGGGTTGCCCTGCGGCTCGTCGGCGGGCGCGGCTGTGGCGGTCGTGGCGGTCCCGGTCATGCGGTCATTCTCCCCGGCCCGAGGTCTGTTGCGGATGTGGACTCCTGAGTCTAATCTCTTGGACTGAAGAGTCTAAAAATATGGACCACTCGGTCCATGTACTCGGTCCGTGTCCTCGGGGAGGAACCATGAATCCGCAGCCCGCCGGCGACCGGTTGCCGCGCGAGTACCTCAGAATCGGCATCGCGCTGGTCCTCGGCGCCGCCATGGCGATGCTCGACGCGACCGTGGTGGCGGTCGCGACGCGCACCCTGGCCGTCCGCTTCGGCTCGCCGCTGTCCACCGTCGCCTGGGTGTCCACGGCGTACCTGCTGACCCTGTCGGTGGTGGTGCCGCTGGCCGGGTGGTCGATGGACCGGTTCGGCGGGCGCCGGATGTGGCTGCTCGGCGTGGCGGCGTTCCTGGTCGGCTCCGTGCTGTGCGGGGCGGCGTGGTCGATCCCGAGCCTGATCGCCTTCCGGGTGGTGCAGGCGCTCGGCGGCGGCCTGATCCAGCCGGTCGGGCAGGCGCTGCTGGGCCGCAACGTCGGGCCGCGGCACATGGCGCGGGTGATGGCCGTGATGTCGGTGCCGATGGCGCTGCTGCCGGTGCTGGGCCCGGCGGTCGGCGGGCTGTTGCTGGCCGAGGCGGGCTGGCGGTGGATCTTCTTCATCAACGTGCCGATCGGGGTGCTCGCGATCGTGCTGGTGCTGCGGTGGGTCCCGGCCACGCCACCGAGCCCGGGTGCCGCCGCGCGCTTCGACGTCCGCGGCTTCGCCCTGATCTCCCCGGGCTTGGCGGCGCTGGTCTACGGCTGCTCGGCGGCCGGCGACCACGGCGGCTTCACGTCACCGGCCGCGTGGGGCCCGGTCGTCGCCGGGCTGGTGTCGGTGACGGCGTTCGTGCTCTACAGCCTGCGCACCAGGATCCAGCCGCTCCTGGACCTGCGCCTGTTCCGCGACCGGGCGTTCGCGGTCGCGATGCTGAACGCGGCGCTGATGGGCGCGACGCTGTTCGGCGCGATGTTCCTGCTGCCGCTGTACTTCCAGCAGGCGCACGGCTTCTCGCCGCTGCGGGCCGGGCTGGTGCTGGCGCCGCAGGGTGTCGGCACGGCGGTCTCGACCTTCCTGGCCGGCCGCTTGACCAACCGCACCGGACCGCGCGTCCTGGTGATGACCGGCACCGCCGTGGCGACGGCCGCGACGCTGCCCCTCGCCCTGGTCGGCGCGCACACCCCGGCGGCGGCGCTGGCCGCACCCCTGTTCCTGCGAGGCCTCGGCCTCGGCCTGGTGACGGCCCCGCTGATCGCCGCCGGCTACAGCACCCTGCGCCGCGAGTCGATCCCGCAGGCCACCACGACCTTCAACATCCTGAACCGGGTGGGCGGCTCGATCGGCACCGCGGTCCTGGCCGTGATCCTGGTCCGGGGACTGGCCGGCGGAGCGCAGACGCCGGCCCGAGTCGCATCCGCCTACGGCACCACCTTCTGGTGGGCGCTCGCCTGCACGGCGGTGACGCTGGTGACGGCGGCGTTCCTGCCGGGTGCGAAGGCGATGAAGGCGGCGCTGGCGGCGGCCGGGGCGCGGCAGGGGGCGGAGTCGGCGAACGGTTCAGCACTCGCCGAGACTGCCGAAAGTGCCGAATCCAACAGACCTTCCGAAGCCGGCAACAGGCCTTCCGAAGCCGTCAGCGCCTAAGCGTTCCCCGACTCCGGCCAGTTCGACCAGTGCGTGTTCGGGGCCTGCGTCGGGCGGTAGTCGTGCGGGTTGCCGGTGTCGAGCACCTTCGCCAGGAGCTGGAACACCTCCTCGCGGCTCGGGCGCTCGACCAGGAGGTCGGGGTGGTGCCAGGCCTCCAGGCGGAGGATCTCCGGGAGGTCCGGGGGGACCAGTGCGCGGAGTTCGGACTCGTCGGCGAGCAGGAGGTCGCGGTGCTCGGGGACCAGGTCGCGCACCACCTCGGCGAAGTATTCGCCGGACGGGGCCTCGACGGCGAGGTCCCGTCCTCGGACCCGGATCGGGACGCCGCCGACGTAGTTCTCGTCGTCGTCGATCAGGTCCGCGATGTTCTCCACGCGGTTCAGCTGGCTGCCGGCGCGGATGCCGTAGCCGGTCAGGGCGTCGGTGACGCTGCGGGCCTTCGGGTTGAAGCCGACGGTCTCGATCACCACGGCCCAGTGCTTGTCGTCGCGGTAGACGTGCAGGCGGACGTCGATCGCGGAGTAGAAGCCGTGGTCGAGGAACGGGAAGGTGAAGTCCTGCGCCGAGGCGTCGATCTGGTCGAGGAACTGCTGTCCGAAGGTCACGGAAAAATCCTAGGTCACCCGGCCTTCACGAACGCGCGCACCGCGTCCGCCACCATCTGCACCGCGATCGCGGACAGCAGCAGACCCGCGATCCGCGTCACCAGCGTCACGCCCGAGTCCTTGATGACCCGGATCACCTGGACCGAGAACCGCATCGTCAGCCACAGCGTGATGTGGATCGCCACGATCGCCGCTCCGACCGCGAGGATGCCCTTCCAGTGGTGGTCGGTCGCCTTGGCGAACACCATCACCGCGACGATCGCCCCGGGTCCGGCCAGCAGCGGCGTGCCCAGCGGCACCAGGGCGACGTTCACCGCCTCGTTGGAGTGCGAGGGCTCCTCGCTCCGGCCGGTCAGCAGCTCCAGGGCGATCAGCAGGAGCAGCAGCCCGCCGGAGCCCTGGAGCGCGGGCAGCGTCACGCCGAGGTAGTCCAGGATCTGCTGCCCGAACAAGGCGAACACGCAGATCACGCAGAACGCCACCACGGCCGCCTGCCACGCTGCCCGGGTGCGCTGGGCCTTGCTGCGGCCGTTGGTCAGCGCCAGGAAGATCGGCAGCGTGCCGGGCGGGTCCATGATGACGAACAGGGTGATGTACGCCGAGAGGAAGAGCTTGCTGTCGAACACCCTCGAAGATCTATCACCTGAAGGCCCTGCCGCATCAGACCTTCGGGGTCTCGGATCTGCCCTTGCCGGATTCGGACCTGTGCTTGATGGATCCCTGATGGATTCCGATTCGGGTCGGTGCCTGGTGGATCCAGCCCCGGCCTGTCGGCGTCGGGTCGGCGCGGGCCGTGCCGGCCGGACTAGATCTTCGCGAACGCCGCTTCTAGGTCCGCGATGAGGTCCTCCGCGTCCTCCAGCCCCACCGAGAACCGCAGCAGCCCGCCGTCCGGCCGCGCGCCGGGCGCGACGTGCCGGTGGCTCAGCGAGGCCGGGTGCGTGATCAGCGACTCGGCGCCGCCGAGCGAGGCCGCGTGCAGGATCAGCCGCACGTTCTCGGCGACCGTCGCGGCCGCGTCGTAGCCGCCGCGCATCTCGAAGGAGAGCATCGCGCCGGGCAGCAGCATCTGCTTGTCCGGGCCGATGAGGCCGTCCGGGTCGCCGCCGGGCAGGCCGGGGTAATGGACGCGCTCGACGGCCGGGTGCGCGGCCAGCCACGTGGCGACCGTCCCGGCCGTCTCCGAGGAGCGCTTCACGCGCAGCGGCAGCGTCTGCAGGCCGCGGTGCAGCAGGTAGCCGGCGATCGGGTGCAGCAGGGCGCCGGTCTGGATCCGGATCTCGCGCAGCCGCGCAGCCCACTCCGGGGTGGTCGCGACCACGCCGCCGAGGACGTCGCAGTGCCCGCCGAGGTACTTCGTGGCGCTGTGCACGACCAGCGTGGCGCCGTGCCGGGCCGGCTGCTGCAGGACCGGGGTCGCGAACGTCGAGTCGACCAGGTACGGCACGTCCCCGCAGGCCGCGGCGACCGCGTCGAGGTCGAGCAGGCGCGCGGTCGGGTTGGCCGGGGTCTCCACCACGACCAGCGCGGTGTCCGGTCGGGCGGCCAGTGCCGGGGCGATGTCGGCGGGGCCGTCGACCCAGGTCACCTCGGTGCCCAGCGTGCCCTTGCTGAGCAGGCCGTCGGTGCCGCCGTAGATCGGCCGCAGGGCGACGATGTGCCGCTTGCCGCCGGCCGCCGGGGTGGCCGTCGCGGCGAGCAGGCACGCGGTGATCGCGGCCATCCCGCTGGCGAAGGACACCGCCTCGGGCAGGCCCTCCAGCTCGGCCAGTGCCTGCTCGAACCCGGCGGTCGTGGGGTTCCACATCCGCTGGTAGACCAGGCCGCCCTCGGCGGTCGGCGCGCCGCCGGCGACGAGCGATTCGTAGCTCTCGCCGCCGGCGTCGACGCCGGGCAGGTAGTAGGTCGCCGACAGGTCGATCGGCGGCGTCGGGTTCGTGGGGGTTCGCCCCGCGTGGACTGCTGCTGTGGCGGTTACCCGGGCTATGTTCCGATCAGCGCTCATGCTGCGATTATGCGAGCCGCGCGCCGGCGGCGGCATAGCCGTTCACGATGTGGTGGCCTGGTCGGGGGCCGGCCGCCGAGCGCGCCGGGCCTCAGCTCTCCAGTTGGTCGGCGACCGCGCGCAGCACCCCGGCCAGCTTGCGCGAGGTGGCCTTGTCCGGGTACTTGCCCCGGCGGAAGGTCTCGGACATCCCGTCGAGCAGCTTCATCACGTCCTCGACGATGACCACCATGTCCTCGGCCGGCTTGCGGTCGCGGGCCGCGACCGCGGCCTCCACGCTCGGCCGGGTCTCCAGCAGCTTCACGCCTATCGCGGTGTCGCCGCGCTTGCCCGCGGCCACCCCGAACTCGACCCGCTGGCCGCTCTTGAGCTCCGCGGTGCCCACGGGCAGCGCGGAGGAGTGCATGAACACGTCGGGCCCGTCGTCGCGGGTGATGAAGCCGAAACCCTTTTCGGTGTCGTACCACTTGATCTTGCCGGTAGGCACGGTGGGACCCTCGCGTCTGCTGTCGTCGGTGATTCACTCTTGCGGGGTAAGCGTAACCAGGAAACGCCCGCCTTGGGCAGGCTTATCCCAGGGCTCGACCGGGGCCTCCGGGGCGGCTCGGGACCCGGCCGCCGGGGGCCCGCGCCCGGGCTCGGTTCGCCGGCGGTTCGGCGTTCGTGGACGGATATCGGGGTTCGTGGGCAGATGGCAGATACAGATCAGGCGGCGAGATACCCGTGGAGCCACGCCGGGAAACCACGGAGGTCGGCCAGTACGGCGTCGGCCCCGGCGGCGGCCAGGTCCGCGGCGCTCACCGGCCCGGTGGCGACCGAGACGGCCACCGCGCCGGCCGCCCGCGCGCCCAGGATGTCGCCGATGTGGTCCCCGACGTAGACCGTCGCGCCGTGCTCCTTCAGCGCCTCGCCCTTCTTCGGGCCCCAGTGCCAGCCCACGAGGACGTCCGGGGCCAGCCCGAGGTGCTCCAGGTGCAGCGCGGCGCTGGGGCCGTACTTGGCGGTGACGACCAGGACCCGGCCGCCGCGCTCGTGGATCGCGGCGAAAGCCTCGGCGGCGCCGGGCAGCGCCGTCGTCGGGATGATCGCATGGTCCGGATACAGCGCCCGGTACTCGTCCGCGACGGCGGCCACGCGCTCTTCCGGGAACCAGCGCACCAGCTCCTCCTCCAGCGGCGGCCCGAGCCGGGTGACCGCGGCGTCGGCGTCGATGAAGACGCCGGTCCGCCGGGACAGCTCGGTCATCGTCGCGTGGATGCCCGGCCGCGAGTCGATCAGGGTCATGTCGAGGTCGAAGCCCACGGTCAACGGGGAGGCGATCATGCGATGAGGGTATCGTCCGAATGCGCCGTCACCGGTTCGGCGCAACGGCGGGGGTGGTGAGGGTAGGTCCGGGTGCCCCCGGGGTAAGGTGAGGCTACCCTGACCAACCGGTCCGGACAGGCCCGCCCTGAAAGACCTCTGCCGTGTCCGTCTGCGAATCCGCCCTCGGTGGCTGCGCCGCACTGTGCCGGGCGGCGCGCGAACCGCTGCGGGACACCGCGCCGCCGCGGGCGAAAGCGTGGCTGGCGGTCGAGCACCCGGGGCCGTGGCCGGCGTTCGGCTGGCCGTCGGATCTGCCGGCCGGGGTGGTCGAGGTGCTGACCGCCGCGCCGGCGTATTCCGTGCGTCCGCAACTGATCCGGCGTCCGGACCGCGAAGGGCGTGCCCCCGTGGGGGACCGGGCGGTCTTCGTCGCGGGCGGCCCGAAAGGGGCGCGCTGGCTGGAGCGACGGGTCACCGCCGATCTCGGCGACGTGGCGAAACTGGATCTCGCGGCCCTGGCCGGAGGCGGCCCGCCCGGGTTCGGCGCGCCGCTGCGGGAGCGGATCCTGCTGGTGTGCACGCACGGCAAGCGCGACGCGTGCTGCGCCCGCTACGGCGCCCCGGTCGCCCGGGAGCTGGCCGCGCGCGGGCTGCCGGTGTGGGAGACCACGCACCTGAGCGGCGACCAGTACGCGGCGAACATGGTGAGCCTGCCGGACGGCACGTACCACGGCCGCCTCGACCGCGCCTCGGCCGCCGAGGTCGCCCTCGGCTGCCTGCGCGGCGAGGTGTCCCCGGCGCACTACCGGGGCCGGGCCGGGGTCAGCCCGACTTAGCCACCGTCTTGAACAGGCGCCACAACAGATAGAGCGCGCCGAGCAGGCCCAGCATGGTCGGGACCGCGGTGAAACCGTCCTTGGCCGCTTGCCAGGTGTCGCTGGAGTTCAGCGGCGTCGTGTGGCCGGTGGAGCGGCCGCGCGCCAGGAACAGCCCGAAGGCGTAGAACACGAACGCGGTGAGCGGCACGCCGATCAGCGCGAACCGCTTCTCGCCGGCCGTGTACGAGTACGACGTCATCGCGAGCAGGTAGCCGACGATGACGATGGCGATCGTGTACGGCGACATGGCGATCGCGTTGACGATGGCGCCGATGCCAAGCACGGTCACCGCGGCGAGCGCCTGCGCGTGGCCGTTCGCCGTGCGCCGCACCATCGGCCCGGCGGCCAACGGCGGCGGCGGAGGCGGCGGCGCCGGCGGCGGGGTCGGCGTGAAGCTGCTGCCGCTCTCGATCGGGATCTGCGGCCCGGGGCCGCCCTCCCCGCCGCCTTCCTCCGGCTCGCCGCTGTAGTACCAGTCGGCGGCGCCGGCGCCGAACGGATCCGGCTCGGCGGGGATCTCCGGGCCGGGCAGCGCGTCGCCGTCGGAGTCGGACCCGCCGAAGCCGCCGAACGGCGGGTTGGTCAGGGACTCCGGGGTGACCAGCCGGGCGATCGCCGGGTCCACCTCGGGGGAGAAGACGGAGGCCGCGCCGTAGGAAGTGGTGTCGCCGCGGCGCTGGCGCTCGCGCGCGGCGTAGAGCGGGTCCTTGTTCGCCTCGGCCATCACCAGGGCCTCGGGGCGGCCCATGCCGAGCAGGATCTGGCGCACGTCGGCGGTGCGCGTCGCCTTGCGGTCGCTGACCCGGGATTCGATCTCCGCGCGGGTGCGGGAGACGAGCTGGTTCCGCGACGTGGGCGACATGCGGCCCTCCGCCAGCGTGGACAGCTCGGCCAGGTACCGGAACATCTCCTGGTCGGTCTCGGCCGTCACCCTCGCGCTCCCCCTGTATCTCTTGCTTCCCTCGAAGCCCAGTACGGCGGTCGTGCCGCCTGTGCATCAGCGTTCCCATCGTATGCGGGCGCTGTGATCGTCGGGACTCGACTACCGTTGTGGGTGATGCCCACCGAACACCCCGGCCATTCCGCGCGACCCGGCACCGCAGGTGCACGGGCGATGGCGCGCGCCGATCGGGGCGGAACGTCTCAGAGTTCGGACACTTCCGGTCCGGCGGCGGCCCCGGCGGCGACCTCGACCCCGACCCCGCGCAGGCGTTCGCTGGCCGACGAATTGCGGTCGTGGCCCGTGGAGCGGCTGGCGAATCTGCTGGCGATGCGGCCGGATCTGGCGGTGCCGCCGCCGGCGTCGATCGCGGCGCTGGCCGAGCGGGCCTCGCAGCGCGCCTCGGTGGCGTTGGCGATGGACCGACTTGATGCATTCACTTTGCAGGTGCTCCAAGCGCTGGCCGTATCGCCGGAACCGGTGACCGCCGCGTCCACGGCGGCTCTGTTGGGCGTGCCGGAGGGCGGCGAGGTCGCCGAGGCCATCGGGCAGCTGCGCGACACCGCCTTGCTGTGGGGGCCCGACGAAGGATTACGGCCTCTCGTCAACGCGCGGGAGGCCCTGGGAGAGAACCCCGTCGGCTTGGGGCCGCCGCTCGCCTCCGCGCTGAACAACTCGTCTCCGGCCGGGATGCAGGAGTTCCTGCGCCGGCTCGGCCTGCCGGCGACGCCCGATCCGGTCAGCGCGGTCGGTTCGATCTCGGCGCTGGCCGCCGACGCGCCGCGGATGCGGGCCGTGCTGGATTCCGCGCCGTCCGGGGTGGAAGCCGTGCTGGAGAAACTGGTCTGGGGCCCGCCGTTCGGCCGGATCGGCCTGTCCGCCGACGAAGCCGGCGAGGCGGGCGAACCCGGCGCGGCGAGGGTGGCCGGCGAGGCGGGAACGCAGACCTCTGATCCGTCCGAATCCCCGCTCGAATGGCTCCTGGCCCGCGGCATCCTCGGCCGCTGGACCGAGGACACCGTCGTCCTGCCCCGCGAGATCGCCTTCTTCCTGCGGCGCCATGTCTTCGGCACCGGGCTGCACCGCGACCTGGCCGACGAGCCGCCGGCCGTCGCGGTGGTCCAGCACGACGCGCGCAACGCCGACGCGGCCGCCGGCGCCGCGGCGGTCGCCGTGCCGCGCCGCGTCGAGGAGCTCCTCGACGCCTGGGCCGCCGGACCGCCCGGCGTGCTGCGCTCCGGTGGCGCCGGCATCAGGGACCTGAGGCGCACCGCCGCGCTGCTCGACGTGCCGGAGGAGGAGGCCGCGTTCCTGGCCGAGCTGGCCTACGCCGCCGGGCTGGTGGCCGCCGATCTGGCCTCCGGCTTCTGGCTCCCGACCCCGGCCTACGACCGCTGGCTGGACCTGCCGCCGGAGCGGCGCTGGGCCGAGCTGGCGGCGGCGTGGCTGGTCTCGGACCGGGCCGCGGGCCGGGTCGGGGCGCCGGACGAGCGCAACCGGCAGGTGGCCCCGCTGTCCGCGGAGGTCGCCTCCTGGGCCGTGACCGAGCTGCGGCGGGACCTGCTCGGCGAGCTCGACCGGCTGCCGAAGGGCGCCACGACCGCCCTGGACGCGGTGGTGGACCGCCTCTTCTGGGAGCGGCCGCGCCGCAGCGGACCGGCGATGCGGCAGCTGGTCGACTGGACGCTGCGCGAGGCGGTCTGGCTCGGCCTGGTCGCGCCGGCGCGTGGCGGGGCCGGGATCCTGGCCACGCACGGCCGGGCCCTGCTGCTGGGCCTGCCGCGCGACGCGCTGGCGTCGGCGCTGAGCGCGGCCCTGCCCGAACCGGTGCGGCACGTGCTGATCCAGGGCGACCTGACCGCGATCGCCCCCGGCCCGCTGGCCCCCGAGGTGGCGCGCGAGATGGCGCTGATCGCCGACATCGAATCGGCCGGCGCCGCGACCGTCTACCGCTTCACCACCGCCTCGGTCCGCCGCGCCTTCGACGCCGGCCGCGCCGCCGACGACCTGCACGCCTTCCTCGCCGAGCACTCGCTCCACGAGATCCCGCAGGCCCTGACCTACCTCGTCGACGACGTCGCCCGCCGCCACGGCCGCATCCGGGTGGGATCCGCGGTCTCCTACGTCCGGGCCGACAACGACGCCGCCCTCACCGAGATGCTCGCCGACCGCCGCACCGGGGGCCTGGGCCTGCGCCGCATCGCTCCCGGCGTCGCGGTCTCCGAGCTGCCGCCCGAGGAGCTCCTGGAAGGCCTGCGCACCAACGGCTACGCCCCGATGGCCGAGAACGAGGACGGCAGCGGCGCGCCGGTGGTGGTCGCGACCTCGCGGGCGCGGCGCGCGACGTCGTTCCACCCGTACGCGGTGCAGCGGCAGCCGCTGCCGGGGTCGGCGGCGGTGGTGGCGCTGGCGGAGGATCTGGCGGCGGGCGGGTAGGTCGGCGGCAGCGGGCGGCGGCTCAGCCGTGCAGGGTGGGCCGGTAGACGAGCTCCTGGATGCGGCCGTCGAGCGTGCGCTGCTCGAGCAGATCGAGGTCGAAATCCTCGGCGCCGCCGAAGATCGGGGACGAGCCGTTCCTCCCGGTGATGACCGGGAAGATCGTGATCTGGACCCGGTCGACGAGGCCGGCGGCCATCAGCGCCCGGTTCATCGCCAGACTGCCGTGCGAGCGCAGCGGCACATCGGACTCCTTCTTGAGCCGGGCGACGACCTCGACGGCGTCTCCGCTCTCCAGGGTCGCATCCGGCCAGTCGAGCGGCTCGCGCAGCGTGCTCGACACCACCGTCGCGGGCAGATTCACCATCCGGGTGACCCACGGGTCGCGCACTTCGGAGTCCTCGGTGCTCGCGGCCAGCATCTCCACGAACAACCGGTAGGTGCCGGCCCCGAGGACCATCCGCTGCGGCTCGGCGTACAGAGCGAGCCGGTGCTCCAGCAGCTCCGGGCCCTGCTTACCCCAGTAGCCGGTCCAGTCGCCGCCGGCGGAGCCGAAGCCGTCGAGGCTGGAGAAGACGTCGAAGGTGTAGGTGGCGGTCATGGTGGTCTCCTGCCGGTGCGATCGGTCCTTGTCGGTCGTGCGTCGGTGATTCAGACGAGCCGCCACCCCTAAATTAATCGGTGGATCCGGTGCGCGCTCGGTAGCGTTTCGTCATGGCACGTGACGAGCGCGGGGTCACCCCGCAGAGCGAGGACTTCTCCTCCTGGTACAACGAAGTGGTCACCAAGGCGCAGCTGGTCGAGCGCGGCCCGGCGCGCGGCACCATGGTGATCCGACCGTATGGGTACCGGGTCTGGGAGCTGATCCAAGCCGACCTCGACGGCCGCATCAAGGACACCGGGCACGAGAACGCCTACTTCCCGATGCTGATCCCGGAGTCCTATCTCCAGCGGGAGGCCGAGCACGTCGAGGGCTTCTCCCCGGAGCTTGCCGTCGTCACCCACGCCGGCGGCAAGGAGCTGGAGGAGCCGCTGATCCTGCGGCCCACGTCGGAGACCGTCATCGGCGAGATGATGGCCAAGTGGATCTCGTCCTACCGGGATCTGCCGCTGCTGCTGAACCAGTGGGCGAACGTCGTCCGCTGGGAGCTGCGGACCCGGCTGTTCCTGCGCACCACCGAATTCCTGTGGCAGGAGGGCCACACCGCGCACGCCGACGAGGCTGAGGCGATGGCCGAGACGCTGCAGATGCTCGACGTCTACGAGCGGGTCGCCCGCGACGTCGCCGCGATCCCGGTCGTCCCGGGGGAGAAGACCCCCGGCGAGCGGTTCGCCGGCGCCGTGAAGACCTTCACCGTCGAGGGCATGATGCGCGACGGCAAGGCCCTGCAGAGCGGCACCACGCACTATCTGGGTACGAACTTCGCCAAGGCCTTCGGCATCCAGTTCGCCGACGATGCCGGCCGTCTGGAGCTGTGCCACACCACGTCCTGGGGCATGTCCACGCGCCTGGTCGGCGGGGTGATCATGACCCACGGCGACGACAAGGGCCTGGTCCTGCCGCCGAAGCTGGCGCCCCACCAGGTCGTCATCGTCCCGATCGCGCGCGGCGACCAGGCCGAGACGGTGCTGGAGGCGGTGCGAGAGCTGGCCACGCGCCTGAAGGCCGCCGGGATCCGGGTCCACGTCGACGACCGGCCGCAGGTGTCCCCGGGCTTCAAGTTCAACGACTGGGAGATGCGCGGCGTCCCGCTGCGGCTGGAGCTCGGCCCGCGCGACCTCGCCGCCGGGACCGCGCTGCTGGCCAAGCGGCTCGGCGACGAGGGGAAGGTGGCGATCTCGCTCGACACGGCTCCGGAGGTGCTGCTGGACGCGCTCGACGACTTCCAGGAGTACCTGCTCGAGCGCGCGACGGACTTCCGCGAGTCGCACACCGTCACGGTGAACACCTGGGACGAGTTCACCGCGGCGGTGGCCACCGGCTGGGCGCGCGCCCTGCACTGCGGACGCCCGGACTGCGAGGAGGACATCAAGTCCGAGACCGCCGCCACGCCGCGCTGCATCCCGATCGAGGCGCCCGCCGAGTCCGGGACCTGCATCCGGTGCGATGCGCCGTCGGCGTATGGGAAGCGCGTGCTGTTCGGCCGCGCCTACTGAGCCACGAAGAAGGGTCACGGCCCCGACGCGATCGGCGTCGGGGCCGTGACCTGTGAAGTTCGGAGCTACCTCGCGAGCAACGCCTCGACCGCCGCGAGCCCGTCCGGGCCGAGGTCCCGCGTGAACTCGTTGACGTACAGCCCGATGTGCTGCTGCGCGACCTCCGGGTCCATCTCCTGCGCGTGCTCCATCACGTACTCGTGCGAGGCCTTCGGATCGGCCCAGGCGTAGTCCACCGAGTCCCGGATCAGTCCGCTGAGCTCGGCCAGAGCCTCGGCGCCCAGGTCCTTGCGGGCCACGATCGCGCCCAGCGGGATCGGCAGCCCGGTCTCCGTCTCCCACCATTCGCCGAGATCGGCGTGGCAGGTCAGGCCGAAGTTCTGGTAGGTGAACCGGGCCTCGTGGATCACCAGCCCGGCGGCCACCTCGCCGGCCGCCACCGCCGGCATGATCTCGTGGAACGGCATCACCTTGATGTCCGTCCCGCCCGGGACGTTCTTCTCGGCCCACAGCTCGAACAGCCGGTAGGCGGTGGACAGCAGGCTCGGCACCGCGACCACGCCGCCGGCCAGGTCCCCGGCCTCGACCGCGCCCCGGGACAGCACCAGCGGCCCGCAGCCGCGGCCCAGCGCGCCGCCGCAGTGCAGCAGCTCATAGCGGTCCCGGACCAGCGGCAGGGCCGGGTAGGAGATCTTCAGGACGTCCGGGGCGTCCGCCTCCTGCACCCAGTAGTTCGTGACGTCGATGTCCGCGAAGGTCACGTCGAAGGCCGGCGCGCCGGGCAGCAGGCCGTGGGTCAGCGCGTGGAAGACGAACGTGTCGTTGGGACACGGCGAGTAGGCGATGGAGAGCTTGTCGGGCAGAACGGTCGCGGGTTCTCCGGCGGCGGCGCCGGAGTCCGGGTCAGTGGCAGCCATAGCGCCGATTATGCGACGCCCGGCGCTTGGAGGGCGGCCAGGGTCTGCCCGACGGTGGCCAGGACGTCCAGGGCTTCACCGATCCGCCACGCCTCCCGGTCCCGGGGCCCGACCAGGTTGGAGATCGCGCGGATCTCCACGAAGGGCAGCTCGGCCATCGTCGCCGCGCTGGCCACGCCGAAGCCCTCCATGCCCTCGGCGGCCGCGTCCGGGTGCCGGGCCTGCAGCTCGGCGGTGCGCTCGGCGGTGCCGGTCACGGTCGCCACGGTCAGCACGGCGCCGGTGACGACGTGCAGGCCGGCCTCGCTCAGCGCGCTGCCGACGCGCTCGCTCCAGCTCTCGTCCGGCTGCTCCACCCGCGGGGCGAAGCCGAGGTCCTCGATCGGCAGGAAGCCCTCGGGGGAGTCGGCGCCGAGGTCGGCGGCGACCACGCGGGTGGCGACCACCACCGAGCCGATCGGCGCGTGCGGGGCGAAGCCGCCGCCGATGCCGACCGACACCGCGAGTTTGTAGGGCTCGGAGGCCAGGACCCAGGCCGCTCCGGTCGCGGCGGCCGCCGGACCCGCGCCGGTGGCTATCACCGTGAGGCCGTCGGCGCGCCGCTGCAGTGCGTCGCGCTCGGCCCCGACGGCCGTCGCCAGCAAGAACTCGTACATTCGGTCACTCCCCGTCGTCCCGTGGAAGGCTTGTGCGTCTCCACATGCCGGAAACGTACCCGGCAATCGGGCTCTGTCCCCACATGTCTGTCAGTCTTTAGACTCCGAGACTTTGCGCAGGGTTGGGTGCCACGAAACGCAGATCCGACAACGCCTTCAAAGTCACGACGCAAACCGCCAGCAAAGCGACGGCCGCGACGACGAACGCGAAGGTCCCGTTGCCGTTGCCGGGGAACGACATCGCGATCCCCAGTCCTCCGCCGACCACCCAGGCCAGCTGCAACAGTGTCTCAGATCGGGCGAACGCCGACGTACGAACGCGTTCGAGGGTGTCGCGCTGCAACAGGGCGTCCAGGGAGAGTTTGGCCAGCGCAGCGCTCATCGCCGCGACCGCCGCTACGGTGAGTACCGTGATCAGGTTGTAATAAAAGGCGCACGCGAGCACCGCGCCGGTGGTCAGCGCCAGCATCGTGGAGATCACGCCCTCCGGGGCCCGGGCCTTGAGGATCGAGCCCAGCGAGGTGCCCACGGCGTTGCCGACGGCCGCGGCGCCGGCGATCAGGCCGATCGCGACCAGGTCCTTGTACCCGGCCAGCGGGTGGTAGCGGACCAGGAAGGCCATGAAGATCGTCAGGAAGCCGGAGAAGCAGCGGAAGGCGGCGTTGGCGCGCAGGGCCAGCATGACCGCCGGGCCCACCGAGCGCAGCCGCAGGTTCGGCATGGTCTCCTCCAGGCGGGGGTCCATGTGCCGGTCCTTCTTCTTCAGCTGCGCCTTCTGCTCGCCCTCGGCGGAGTCCACGTGGGCCGGCAGCCGGATCGCCAGGTAGGCGCCGAGGGCGAAGACCACGGCCGCGCCGAGCAGGCAGTAGGCCGCGCCGAGTTTCACCAGCAACCCGCCGATCGGGGCGAAGGCGAAGGTGGCGATGATGCTGGCCATCGAGGTGCGCGAGTTCGCCTTGATCAGGGTGCTGCCGTGCGGGACCAGCCGCGGGATCACCGCGCTGCGGGTCACGCCGTAGGCCTTGGACGCCGCCAGGCAGCCGAACGCGGCCGGGTACAGCGCCAGGTTGGCGTCCCCGCTGACGGTCCGGGCCATGATCAGCGCCAGCACCAGGCGGGCCAGCATGGTCACCGCCATGGCCAGCCGCCGGCCGTGCCCGAAGCGGTCCAGCAGCGGGCCGATCACCGGCGCGAGCAGCACGAACGGCACCATCGTGATCACCAGGTACAGCGCCACCTTGCCGCGCGCCTGCCCCGGCTGCACCCCGAAGAACACCGACTGCGCCAGCGCCAGGGTGATCAGCAGGTCCCCGGCGGTGTTCACGGCGTGCAGCTCGATCAGGCGGGACAGCCCGGACTCCCGGGCCCCGCCGGACTCGGTGTACCGGCGGATGCGGTGCCCGAGGAAGCCGCCGACCTTGCCCATGACCCGGCCGGTGGCCTCGGTGCCCTCGCCGACCCGGCGCAGCAGGCGCGCGGCGTCGGACTCCGGGCGGGCGGGCGGCCCGGCCGGGCGTGTCGGATGCACCGGCGTGAGCATCTCTATGTCCGCCGCCGACAGCTAGGGGGCGACATCGGCCAGCTCCGGCAGGGTCGCGGCGAGGTCGATGGTCGCTATCGGCACGTCGGCGGCGGCTCCGCCCGGGGCCTGCTGGGTGGCCATGGTCCGCGTCGGGACCGGGTCCACCGAAGGCGCGGAGCCCTGCGCCGGCCCGCCGCCGGGGTCCCGGGGCCGTTTCGGCGGCAGCGGCGGAGGCTGGGGGATCAATGGCCGGGTCGCCTCCGGGGCGCCGAAAATCCGCGTCCGCTCTTCGCCGTCCCGATTCGGCGTCTGATCCTTGGCCACGCCCCTATCCTGCCCGGAAAAAGTGAACGTGGGGAGCCGGTGATTCATTTCGGACCCCGTTGGACCGGCGCTTGAGCACCGACAGACGAACCGCTGTCACACGAACACCTCCGGATAGGAGAGAATCGAGGCGTGAACGCCGCGACCGCCACCCCAGCCCGCTCCGCAGACAGCCGGCCGCGCGGACGCCAGCCGGTCCTCGACCAGGTGTGCGCCGACGCGGTCGACCTGGCCCTGGCCGCGGCCGAGGACGTGGCCGGGATCGGCGAGGTCGGCACGTCGGCATGCTCGCCGAGGGGGACCGGGTGGTCACCCACCTGTTCGAGTGCAAGGAGCGCGGCTACCGCGGCTGGAACTGGGCCGTGACGCTGACCCGCGCGCCGCGCACCAAGTTCGTCACCCTGGACGAGACCGTCCTGGTCGCCGGGCGGGAGTCGGTCCTGGCCCCGGACTGGGTGCCGTGGAGCGAGCGCCTGCGCCCCGGCGACCTGGGCCCCGGCGACCTGCTGCCGGTCGCCGAGGACGACGCGCGCCTGGTCCCGGCATACACCGGCGAGGACGAGGAAGCGCCGCAGGCCTACCGCGAGATCACCCGCGACTCCCTGCCTCTGGTCTCCTACCAGCTGGGCCTGGGCCGCCCCCGCGTGCTGTCCCGCGAGGGCCGCGAGGAGGCCGCCGAGCGCTGGCACGAGGGCGAGTTCGGCCCGCACTCGCCGATGGCGCAGGCCGCCCCGGCGCGCTGCTCGGGCTGCGGCTTCCTGGCGCCGCTGGCCGGGATGCTCGGCCAGGGCTTCGGCGTGTGCACCAACGAGATCGCCCCGAGCGACGGCCACGTGGTCTCCCTGGACTTCGGCTGCGGCGCGCACTCCGAGGCCGCCGTGGTCCCGGCCGCGCACCCGACGTCCGAACCGGTCGTCGACGAGTACGTCTACGACACCGTGAGCTTCGGCGAGCGCGTCGTGCTGCCGGAGGGGGCGGCTTCGCAGGCTGCTGAGGCGGCCGCCGCGGCGGTGGTGGAGGCGGTGCCGGCGAGCGAGGTGGCCGAGGCCGCCGAGACGGCGTCAGAGACGGCGCCCGAGACGGCTGCCGGGGCGCACGCGCAGGCCGGGGCGGACGCCGAGGGAATCACCCCGGCCGCGGCCGGCGTTGAGGGAACCGCAGTGGAAGAGCCCGCCGATGAAAGCTGACCAGCGATGCGTGACATGTGAGCGCCACCCCTTCTGAGCCCGTCCTGCGGGTCCGGCACGACAGCTGGACCCGCTTGCTCTACCTCCAGCTCGGCGCCTTCGCCTTCTTCCTCTACGCCTTCAGCCCCTCGATCGCCCTGCTCAAGGACGACCTCCACATCTCCGCCGGGATGGCCGGGCTGCACAGCACCTGCTACGCCGTCGGCGTCACCGTCGGCAGCCTCAGCACGCCCTGGTACATCCGGCGCCTGGGCGGATCGCGGCCGGCCCTGTGGTGGGGCCTGGTCGGCCTGTCGCTGTCGGTGGGGCTCTTCTGTGCGGTCCCGGCTCTGTCGGTAACGCTTCCGGCGGCTGCGATCTGCGGAATCTTCGGGGCCTTCCTCTGCATAGCCGTGCCCGCGGCGCTGTCCCGCGCGCACGGTCCGGAGACCGGCCCGGCGGCCATCACCGAGGCGAACGCGGTGGCGGCCTTCGTGGGCATCGCGGCGCCGCTCGCGGTCGGCGGCGCGGACGCGGCGGGGCTCGGCTGGCGCACGGCGCTGCTGTCGGTCGCGCCGCTGAGTGCACTGCTGTACGTGGTCCTGGGGCGGGTGCGCGAGCCGGAGTGGTGCGCGGGCCGGCCGGAGCCGGTGGCCGTCGGGGAGGCGGTCGAGGCCTACGGGCTCGGGACGCTGGAGACGGCCGGTGCGGCGGTTGGCGAGGTTGCCGGTGGCCGGGTAGACCAGAACCTTGCCGAGTACCCGGTCGCGACCCGCGCCGCCGCCGACCGCAGCGGGCATGCTGTTCCGACCACGCCGAACCAGCACTCTGCCGCGACTCTCGCTGCCGAAGACCACAGCGCGCGTGCCGATCTCCGAGCTGAGGCGCTGCTTCCGTCGCCCCGCGCCGCTGCCGAAGCGCCGCCGAGCCGGCCCGCCGTCACCTTCCGCGATCTCCCGCGCCGCTTCTGGCTCAACCAGCTCGCGGGCGTCTGCGCCGGCGCCATCGAGTTCTGCCTCACCCTCTGGTGCGCCACCCTCCTGCGCGATCGCGCGCACCTGTCCGCGGGCGTCGCGGCGACCGGCGTCACGGCCGTCGTCGCCGGCATGGCCGTGGGCCGCGCGGTCGGCGGCCGGCTGGCGCTGCGGATCCCGATCGACCGGCTGATCCTCGCGGCGTTCGGTACCAACCTCGTCGGCTTCGCGCTCTTCTGGTCGGCCTCGAATCCGGTCCTGATGTTCGGCGGCCTGGCGGTCGCGGGCCTCGGGGTCTCGCTGCAGTTCCCGCTCCTGTCGGCGCGCGCCATCGAGATGTCCGGCGGCGAGGCCGAACTCGCCGGGGCGCTCAACATGTTCGCCAGTGGCTTCGCCGCCGGTACCGCGCCGTTCGCGCTGGGTTTCCTGTCCGACCGCGTCGGCATCCACACCGCGTACCTGCTGCTCCCGGCGTTCATCGTGGCGGCGATGCTGGCGGTGGCGGCGTCGGGGCGGCGGCAGGGCACCATGGCGGCATGACGTACTTCCCCGACCTGGTGCCGTACGACTACCTGCCGGACACCGTGCCCGAAGGTGTGGCACTGCTCACGGTCGGCTGGCTGGAACCGGGGCGCGAGTTCCCGACCGCCGACGCCGATCCGGACCCGGTGTTCTGGCAGAACCTCGTCACCCTCGCCGCCGACCACACCGTCGCCACGACCCGCAGCGTCCACGGCTGCCGCTTCCGCCACCTCTTCGAGGCCGACTACCAGTACCGCGCCGTCTACGGCACGCGCGTCCTGTATCTCGGCAGCGCCGAGATCCGCGTCGTCGCCGCCGACGGGCGGCAGCTGACCGCCCCGACCCTGGTCGTCCACTACATCCGCGACCACGGATACCGGCCGCCGGAGGAGTTCGTGGAAGCCGTGACCGCGATGCGGATCGCTCCGGGCATCTGAGAGCATGGCCGCATGAACGCGCATCCGTACGAGGCCCCCGAGACCCAGTCCCAGCTCCTGTTCGACCGGGCCCGGGCCGTCACGCCGGGCGGCGTGAACTCGCCGGTGCGGGCGTTCGGCGCGGTCGGCGGCACGCCGCGGTTCATGGCCTCCGGCGACGGCGCGTACCTGACCGACGTCGACGGCAACCGCTACGTCGACATGGTCTGCTCCTGGGGCCCGCTGATCCTGGGCCACAACCATCCGGCGGTCGTGGAGGCGGCGGTCAAGGCGCTGCACAGCGGGGCCAGCTACGGTGCCCCGTCGGCGGGAGAGGTCGAGCTGGCCGAGGAGATGGTCGCCCGCATCGCGCCGCTGCAGCAGGTGCGCCTGGTGTCCTCCGGGACCGAGGCCACGATGAGCGCGATCCGGCTGGCCCGCGGGTTCACCGGGCGGACCAAGGTGGTGAAGTTCGCCGGCTGTTACCACGGCCACGTCGACGCGCTGCTGGCCTCGGCCGGCTCCGGCGTCGCGACCTTCGCGCTGCCCGACACTCCCGGGGTGACCGGGGCGCAGGCCGGCGACACGATCGTGCTGCCCTACAACGACGTCGAGGCGGTCAAGGCCGCGTTCGAGGCGCACGGCGACGAGATCGCCTGCCTGATCACCGAGGCCGCGGCCGGCAACATGGGCCTGGTCCCGCCGCAGCCGGGCTTCAACCAGTTCCTGGCCGACACCTGCCGGGCGCACGGCGCGCTGTTCGTCTCCGACGAGGTGATGACGGGCTTCCGCGCCTCGCGCGAGGGCATGTACGGCATCGACGGTGTCGTCCCGGATCTGATGACCTTCGGCAAGGTCATGGGCGGCGGCTTCCCGGCGGCGGCTTTCGGCGGCCGCGCGGACGTCATGGGCCACCTGGCCCCGATCGGCCCGGTCTACCAGGCCGGAACGCTGTCCGGGAACCCGGTCGCGACCGCCGCGGGCCTGGCCACGCTGCGCCACTGCACCCCCGACGTCTACAGCCACCTGGACACCACCGCGCACGAGATCGCCGATCTGGCCTCCGAGGCGCTGGCCAAGGAAGGCGTCCCGCACACCGTCCAGTTCGCCGGCACCATGTTCTCGGTCTTCTTCACCGGCGAGCCGGTCCGGAACTACGAGGACGCCAAGAAGCAGGACACGAAGGCCTACGCGGAGTTCTTCCACACGATGCTGAACCGCGGCGTCTACCTGCCGCCTAGCGCCTACGAGGCGTGGTTCGTCTCGGCCGCGCACGACGCGCGCGCCGTCGAGGCCGTCGCCGAGGCGCTGCCGTACGCCGCCCGCGCCGCGGCCGCCGCCGAGAAGTCCTGACGTCCCCACCGATCGCCCGTCCCCCGAGAGGAAACCCCACCAGTCATGGCCGAGACCAAGACCGTCGTCCACCTCATGCGCCACGGCGAGGTCTACAACCCGGACGGCGTCCTGTACGGCCGCCTGCCCGGCTTCCGCCTGTCCGACCTCGGGCAGAAGATGGCCGAGCGGGTCGCCGACCACCTGGCCGACCACGACGTCAAGGCGGTCGTCGCCTCCCCGCTGCAGCGCGCGCAGGAGACCGCGGCGCCCATCGCGGCCCGGCACGACCTGGAGGTCGGGACCGACGAGCGGCTCATCGAGGCGGCGAACTTCTTCGAGGGCAAGAAGTTCTCGGTCGGCGACGGCGTGCTCAAGCGCCCGGCCGTCTGGTTCAAGCTCTGGAACCCGTTCAAGCCGTCCTGGGGCGAGCCGTACAAGGACCAGGTCACGCGCATGCACGCGGCCCTGCTCGACGCGGCGCTGCTGGCCCCGGGCCACGAGGTGGTGCTGGTCAGCCACCAGCTGCCGATCTGGATCAGCCGGCTGGCCGCCGAGCACCGCTCCTACTTCCACGACCCGCGCAAGCGCGAGTGCACGCTGGCCTCGCTGACCTCCTTCGAGATCACCGACGGCCGGATCACCGCGGTGCGGTACAGCGAGCCGGCCAAGGACCTGCTGCCGGTGAAGAACACGAAGAAGTTCGTCGCCGGCGCGTAGAGCCGTCGCAACACTCAGCCTCGCGGCGCTATACGGAGGAATCCGTATAGCGCCGCTTGCTATAGGGAACCGAGTCGTCGCGGAGCGTCTGCCGGCATGGGCGGAGCGCGACGCTTCGTCCGTTTCAGGGACCCTGCCGCAAGCGCGTGCGGGGCCCATGCGAAACTTTTCACATGCTGCGCAGGACGGATGGAACACGCAGGTCGGTCGCCGTGCTCTCGGCGGTGACGGCCGCCGCTCTGGCCTTCGGCCTGAGCGCCTGCGGCGGGTCGGGCCCGAAGAACAAGGACGGCCTGGGCACCGCCGTCGCGTTCTCCACCAGCGACCGCAAGCCGTTCCCGATGCTCTCCGGGACCACGCTCGACGGCTCCAAGCTCGACATGGCCTCCTTCAAGGGCAAGGTCATGGTGGTCAACATCTGGGGGTCCTGGTGCGACCCGTGCCAGGCCGAGGCTCCGTACCTGGAGCACGCGAACGAGGCGTTCCAGGACAAGGGCGTGCAGTTCGTGGGCATCGACACCCGCGACAACACCGGCCAGGCGCAGGCCTTCGTCAAGGCCAAGCAGATCAGCTACCCGAACCTGGTCGACGACGGCAACGAGACGCTGCTGACCAAGCTGGCCGGGATCACCTCCCTGGGCTCTGTGCCGTCCACGCTGATCATCGACAAGAACGGCGACCTGGCCTGGCGCGCGCTGCGGCCGGTGGACTTCACCGACCTGTCCGCCGCCCTGACCACCGTCCTGTCCGGTAAGTGAGCCCTCGACGATGAGCGCCACCGCCGCCGTCCTCACGCACCTGGCCTCCGGCTACAGCGCCAGCTACACCTCGACCGAGTCGCAGGTGGAGTACGGCAGCTTCCTGGTCGCCGTGCCGATCGCGCTGGCGGCGGGGCTCATCTCGTTCCTGTCGCCCTGCGTGCTGCCGCTGGTGCCGGGCTACCTGTCGTACGTGACCGGGCTCACCGGTGTGGACCTGGGCACCCAGACGCTCGACGAGGCGGCGCGGGCCCGGCGCGGCCGGATGACCCTCGGCGCTCTGCTGTTCGTCCTGGGCTTCAGCATCGTGTTCGTGCTGATCCAGGCGCTGGCCGGCTGGAGCGCGTCGTTCATGCTGCAGAACAAGCGCACCATCCAGATCGTGCTGGGCAGTCTCACGATAGTGATGGGCCTGTCCTTCGCCGGCGTTCTGCCCGGCGTGATCAGCCGGGTGTTCAACCGCGAGGCACGCTTCCACACCGACCCGCGGGTCGGCCTGATCGGCGCACCGCTGCTCGGGATCCTGTTCGGGCTGGGCTGGACGCCGTGCCTGGGGCCGACGCTGTCGGCGGTCACGTCGCTGTCGCTGGACTCCGGGAACGCCGGTCGTTCGGTTCTCATCGGGGTGGCGTACTGTCTGGGGCTGGGTCTTCCGTTCGTCCTCACCGCGATCGCGTTCCGCAAGGCGATGGGGGCGTTCGGCTACGTGAAGCGGCACTACCAGGCCGTGATGCGGATCGGCGGCGGCATGCTCGTCCTGATCGGCGTCCTGTTGGTGACCGGGCAGTGGGACCACCTGGTGACCTGGCTCCAGGGCCAGGCTCCCGGGTTCCAGTCCCCGATCTAGGCCCCGTCTGGATCTAGGCAGAACGAGACTATTAGATGGCATCGCCCACGGAATTGCCCGAGATGGACGCGGACAGCCTCACCACGGCGCCGCGGGAAGAAGGCGACACCGGCGCGGTCACGCTGCCCCGGCTGAGCTCGCTGGAGATGCTGCGCTGGGCGTGGCGGCAGCTGACGTCCATGCGCGTGGCGCTGATCCTGCTGTTCCTGCTGTCGCTGGCCGCCATCCCCGGGTCGCTGCTGCCGCAGCGCAGCGCGAACACCGACCCCTCGCTGGTGACCGCCTGGATCGCCAAGCACAAGACGGTCGGCCCGCTCCTGGACCACCTGCAGTTCTTCACTGTCTACAAGTCGGCCTGGTTCTCCGCGATCTACCTGCTGCTGTTCATCTCGCTGATCGGCTGCATCCTGCCGCGCACCGCGCAGCATCTCAAGGTGCTGCGCAAGCCGCCGCCGGCCGCGCCGCGCAACCTGGTGCGCATGCCGGCCCACTTCCGCTGGACCGATGGCTCGGGCACCTCCGTAGAGGACAAGCTCAGCGCCGCCGAGGCGGAGCTGAAGAAGAAGCGCTTCCGCGTCGTGCGCGGGACGGACGCCGACGGCGGCGGGTGGGTCTCGGGGGAGAAGGGCTACCTGCGCGAGGCCGGCAACCTGGTCTTCCACCTGTCGCTGGTGGGCATCCTGGCCGGGTTCGCGATCAAGGGGTACTTCGGGTACCAGGCCAAGGTCGTCGTCACCGAGGGCAACGGGTTCTCGAACGTCGCGATGTACTACGACGACCACTCCTTCGGCGGCGGCGTCGACCCGGACAAGCTGCCGCCCTTCGGCCTCACCCTGAACAAGTTCACGGCGACCTACGAGGCGAACCACGACGCGCCCGACTACGGCCAGGCGCGCGACTTCACCGCCGACGTCAGCTACAGCTCCTCGCCGACCTCCGCGAAGAAGACGGCGACGCTCAAGGAGAACAGCCCGCTGAGCGTGGACGGCGTCAACATCTACCTGAGCAGCCACGGCTACTCGCCGATCATCACGGTCCGGGACAAGACCGGCAAGGCCATCCTGGACCACCAGCCGGTCGAGTTCTTCGACTCCGGCGCGATGGGCGTGGGCTCGGGGATCTACAAGCTCAAGAACGGCTACATCGACAAGTACGGCAGCCCGCAGCAGCTGGGCCTGTCCGGCATCTTCGTCCCGGACTACCCCGGCCAGATGATCCCGGGGCTGGGCGCCGTTTCGCTGTTCCCGACGGCCTCGAACCCGGCGCTGGTGCTGAGCGCGTACACCGGCGACCTCGGGACGAACCCCGGCGTCTACACGATGAACGTGAGCAACGCGCAGCGGGTGAAGCTGCCGAACGCGGTCGACCCGACGAACCCGGCCGTGGTGCTCACCCTGGACAAGGGCAAGAGCACGGTCGCCCTGCCGGACGGCACGGGGACCATCGAGTTCGACGGCGTGCGGCAGTGGGCGCAGTTCGACCTCAACCACGACCCGTCGAAGACGCTGGTCTTCGTCTCGGCCGTGGGCATCATCGTCGGGCTGCTCGGGTCGCTGGGGATTCGGCGGCGCCGGGTGTTCGTGCGGGTCAAGCCGGCGGATTCCGACGCGATGCGGGTCGAGGTGGCCGGGTTGGCGCGGGCTGAGGACGCGCGGTTGCGGGACGAAGTACGGGGCGTGGGCAGAGGCCTGCGTCCTCCGAAGGCGGGAGTCCAGAAGTGATCAACGAGTCGTTGGCGCGGTTCTCGAACTACGCCGTCTACGGCGCGATGTTCGTGTACTTGATCGCGTTCTTCGCGTACACGGCGGAGTGGGTGTTCGGGCGGAAGTCCACGTTCGTCGTGGAGGCCGCCGCGAAGGTTCCCAAGCAGGCCTCGGTCCTGGTCTCCGCCGGGGTCCAGGACCGCGTTCCGGACGATGCGGCGGGGCTCGACGACCTCGACGACCTGGACGCGCTGGACGACCGCGCGGACGCCGACGAGCCGGTCCAGGCGATCGACGGCGGCAACCTGCGGGCCATCACCGCCGGCGGCATCGCGGTCAGCACCACGGTGCTGGGCTTCGCGCTGCACGTGCTCGCCGTGGTCTGCCGCGGCCTGGCCGCGCACCGCGTGCCGTGGGGCAACCTGTACGAGTTCACCATCGCCGGCTCGGCCGTCGCGATGGCGCTGTACGTCGGGCTGCTGTTCCGCAGAGGAGCCCGCTGGCTCGGCGTCTTCGTCACCGGCGTGATCGTCGCGATCCTCGGACTGGCCATGGAGGTCCTCTACAAGGACGCCGAGCAGCTGGTGCCGGCGCTGCACTCGCCGTGGCTCGTGGTGCACGTCGCGGCCGCGGTGCTGTGTTCGGGCATGTTCACCGTCGCCACGGTCGCCACGGTCCTGTACCTGTTCAAGTCCCACTACGAGACCAAGGCGAAGCTGGGCACCGCGAAGCCGAACTCGATGTGGAAGCGCATCCCGTCGGCGATGAAGCTGGACCTCACCGCCTACCGGATCCTGGCCTTCTCCTTCCCGGTGTGGACCTTCACCGTCATCGCCGGCTCGATCTGGGCCGAGCGGGCCTGGGGCCGGTACTGGGGCTGGGACCCGACCGAGACGTGGGCGTTCATCACCTGGGTCGTCTACGCGGCCTACCTGCACGCGCGCGCGACGCGCGGCTGGAAGGGCCGCGGCGCCGGGATCATCGCGCTGGTCGGCTACGGCTGCTTCATCTTCAACTACTTCGTGGTGTCGATCTTCGTGAACGGCCTGCACTCCTACGCCGGAGTGAAGTAGTCCTCGGAACAGCAGAGCGGCGCCGGGCGGGAAACCGCCCGGCGCCGCTCGCTT
>Ga0105241_10000494_pt1 | contig 29806 bp, 23 predicted proteins | sample KBSC64metaG_FD_80422 | JGI IMG/M metagenome (GOLD analysis project Ga0105241, IMG submission 80422) | Corn rhizosphere microbial communities from Kellogg Biological Station, Michigan, USA - KBS C6-4 metaG | ecosystem: Host-associated > Plants > Roots > Rhizosphere > Soil | place: Michigan, USA... | reverse complement strand
GCCGCCTACATCGAGCAACTACGCCGCTATCACCAAATCCAGGCCTTCCCACGGACAAAAACTAGAATCCAAAAACCCAAAAGCAAACCCCACTAAAATGGTGGGGTTCGTCAGCAACCTGAAGGCCCGGTTTCCCGGGCCTCTTTTGTTTGCGTGGAAGCTAGTTCAGTGGTGTTTCAGCTTCTGCTGCTGCCACCACCCTGGCCACCGCGGCCTCCCCGCCGCCGCCGCCGGCGCCTGTTATTGGCACCCGCCGGACCGCCCGCGCTACCAGGGCGCGGACCGGAGCCAGGAGCGGCTTGGGCTGGAGCGCCATCAGCGCGATTGAAGTTCGGCTCGTTCTCTTCGTCGAACTCTTCGCCGCCCTCTTCTTCATCGAAATCTTCTCCGCCCTCGATCAGAATCGTGCTCTGGTTTGAGCGTGGCTGACGTTCATCGAATTCGCTGCGTGGGCGAGATGGGCGGCTCGGCCGAGTAGCTTCATCTGACTCGATACTGCCGGCGGCGGAGTCTCCGTTCTCCACCGGAGCGCCGGATGCCGCGGCCAGCTTGGCCTTTTGTTCGCGGATGAGAGCCTTGCGGCTCAGCTTAATGCGGTTGCCCTCGATGGCAAGCACCTTGACCATGACTTGATCGCCTTCGCGCAGCTCGTCCTTTACTTCCTTGACGCGGTGCTCGGCGATTTCGGAGATGTGCAGGAGGCCGTCGGTTCCCGGGAAGAGCTCGACGAATGCGCCGAACTCTGCAAGGCGGACGACTTTGCCGAGATAGATCTTGCCGATCTCAGGCACTGCGGTGATGTTGCCAATCATCTCGAGAGCGCGCTTGAGGCCGTCTGCGTCAGCTGATGCCACGCTGACCTTGCCCGTATCATCGACGTCGATCTTGGCGCCGGTCTGCTCGACGATGCCACGGATGGTGGCGCCACCTTTGCCGATCAGGTCGCGGATCTTGTCGGTCGGGATCATCAGGGTCTCGATGCGCGGAGCGTACTGCGAGCGCTCGGTCCTCGGGCCGCTCAGTTCGGCGTCCATCTTGTCGAGCAGGAAGAGACGGCCGCGCTTGGCCTGCTCCATGGCTTCTTGCAAGATCTGACGGGTGAGGCCGCCAATCTTGATGTCCATCTGAAGCGCGGTAATCCCTTTGCGGGTTCCGGCCACCTTGAAGTCCATGTCGCCGTAATGATCTTCCGCTCCGGCAATGTCGGTGAGGATCGCGTAATCATCGCCTTCCTTCACCAAGCCCATGGCGACTCCAGCGACTGAGCCAGAGAGCGCGATGCCAGCGTCGAAGAGCGCCAGACTGGCGCCGCAGACGGATGCCATCGAGGAGGAACCGTTGGATTCGAGGATGTCCGAAACGATGCGGATGGTGTACGGCTGATCCGCTCCCTCCGGCAGGACGGCGGTGATGGCGCGCTCAGCGAGTGCACCGTGTCCGACTTCACGCCGACCCACGCCTGTCATACGTCCTGTCTCACCAACGCTGAACGGCGGGAAGTTGTAGTGAAGCATGAAGTTTTTCTTCTTCTCGCCCTCGAAGCTCTCAAGCCTCTGCCCTTCATCGGCTGTACCGAGAGTGGCGGTGACCAGCGCCTGAGTTTCGCCGCGCGTGAAGAGGGCTGAACCGTGGGTGCGGGGCAGGACCTTGGTCTCGATGGAGATGGGACGGATCTCGTCGAAGGCGCGGCGGTCAGGACGGATGCGGTCCTTTGTCACCTGCTCGCGGAAGGTACGCTCACGGAGTGCTTCGTAGTAGTGGACGAGCTTCTTCTTGGCATCGGGATCATCGGCTGGGAGACCGGCTGCAAGCTCGTCCTTGATCTGCTTGATGAGCGAGTAGCTCTCGATCTTGCTATGCGTTTTCGTGTCGAGCGCGTCCTTAAGACGATCGCCGACCTTCGCCACGAGCGAGTTGTAGTACTCCTCGTCGAAAACGGGGGCGTTGAATGAGCGCTTCTGCTTCCCTGCTTTGGAGACGAGCTCTTCGATGGCGGCGCAGATCTTCTTGATCTCTTCGTGGCCGAACTCGATAGCGGCAAGGATGACGTCTTCCGTCTCTTCTTTCGCGCCCGACTCGATCATCACGATGCCGTCTTTGTGGCCGACCACCATGATGTTCACGGTGGTGTTTGCGCGCTCTTCGTAGGTGGGATTGATGACGAACTCGCCATTCACCCGGCCAACGCGCACTGCGCCAACAGTGGCGCCGAATGGAATATCGGAGAGGGCTAGCGCGGCCGCGGCGGCGTTGATGCCGATCACGTCTGGGTCGTTCTGCTTGTCAGCGGAGAAGACCAGAGCGATGACCTGTGTCTCGTTGCGGAAGCCTTCAGGGAAGAGTGGGCGGATGGGGCGATCGATCTGACGAGCTGTCAGGATTTCCTTCTCGCTCGGCCGGCCTTCACGCTTAATGAAACCGCCGGGAATGCGCCCGCCAGCGTAAGTGTACTCACGGTAATCGACAGTGAGGGGGAAGAAATCGATGCCTTCGCGCTGGTCAGGAGACGCAACCGCGGTGGCCAGAACCACGGTCTCGCCCGTGGTTACCAGTGCAGCGCCGGAAGCCTGCTTCGCCATGCGACCGGTCTCAAAAACCAGGCGCTTGCCGCCAGCAAGCTCGACTGTCACTTCTTGTTTAGACATAGTGTCCTCTTTTCGTTTTTTCGCTTGGGAAACTTTTCGGATGGGTTCTTCCGGACAGGCAGATCTTTGATCCAATGCAGAAACGCCGTCCTGAGCGTTGGCTCAGAGGCGGCGTGTTAGGGAATTCCAACAAGAGAGGGGCCGTTTCTTGGCCGACAACTCCACGAAGGTCCCGGCATGATCTGGAATTTGCCAGGTACACCATTGCCCCGAATGCTGAATGTGACGGGGCCATGACCAGGTTCCGGTCTTGGGGCTTCCGGTTCAACGTTTGCTTTCTGGTTTTACTTGCGGATACCGAGCTTGGTGATTACGTCGCGGTAACGATCGGAATCATGGGCCTTCAGGTAGTCCAGCAGGCGGCGGCGCTTGCTCACGAGCATCAGCAGGCCACGACGAGACGCGTGGTCCTTCTTGTGGGTCTTGAAGTGCTCCGTCAATTCGCCAATCCGCTCACTCAGAATCGCGATCTGGACTTCGGGGGAACCGGTGTCCGTATCATGGGTGCGGAAGCGTTCAATCAATGAGGTTTTCTTTGCAGTCGCCAGCACGGCGTAGGTAACTCCTCTTACGTTCTCAGTCCACTCTCAAGTGTCTGCATAGAGATTATCATGAATGACTTGCAGGACAAAGCCGGAGCGCCCTACTGCAACGGGCATCTCTCGTGCTACCTACCGCTTCCCGGGAAGTTTTCCTGCTCGGGAAAGCCTTCATAATGTAGTTAATGCCATTTACGCTCTCTCATGCGGCTGCGGCGATTCCCTTTCGTCGAACGCGCCTGATCATGTCGGCGCTGGTCTTTGGCTGCTTTGCGCCGGATATGGAGTACTTTCTATGGCTCCGTCCGCACGGGCATTTCGGGCACACATTGCCGGGCCTATTCATTTTCGACCTCCCAGCTTCTTTGGTTGCGCTTTTCCTTTTTCACCGCTATGCGCGGGAACCTCTTCTGGCCTGTCTTCCATTACATCTTCGCGAGAGGGTTCGCAGGGACCGTGGCCCCTCGATGCGGTCGGTTTCCGGCTTTCTGCTTGTGTGTGTCTCGATCCTGGTGGGAATTGCTACACATTTTCTCTGGGATTCCTTCACCCATGCAGATTATTGGCTCGGCCAGCACCTGGAATTTCTAAAAATCGCCGTCGACGTGCCGCTCTTCGGTTCCCGTCCGCTGTATGCGGTCCTCCAATATCTCAGCTCGGTCCTGGGAATCATTGCGATACTGGTGTGGTTCATTCTCTGGTATCGAAGAACACCGCCGGTGCATTCGACGGTAAACGAAAGTGCTTCTGCCCGCGATCGGATCGTTGTCAGCGCTGCGATTGTCGTGGCGGTTATCGCGGGGCTCGTTCGTGCCGCAATCTCCGGCATCCCCAACGGAGTTCATGGATCTCAGAGATTCATGACGGATGCCTCGATTACAGGGATCACGGTCTTCTGTTTCGAACTTCTGGCCTACGGCTTCCTTCACAATCGATTGCGTCACCCATCGGAGCCGGTTTGAGCGGAACGCTTCGGGTGCGCCGTAATCCGAATGTGCCGGGCATAGTTCACTCTTCTGCTCGCCAGTAATTTGCTCGCGCGATGATCCTGGCTCCGTAGTCCTCAACTGTCCGCACGCGAATCGTATGCAATCCAGGAGCAGGATCGGAGGGGCTGAAGGTGATTAGGTAGCGGTTACGAACCTGTTTCGCAGCCTCCATCACGCGTTCTTCGAAACGGTGATCGCCAACGAAGGTCATGTATTCGCCGCCGCTCATGATTGCAATCTGCTTGGCTACATTCTTTTTGAAAGCCTGCACCGCCATGACCAGCGTAGAGACCATGCTCATCATTCGATCTTCACCTGAGTCCTTGAGGTCGTGAGCAAACTCCGCTTTGGAAGGCGAATAGGAGACGCTGACCACGAGCACGTCGGAACGGCCTATTTTGGCGACGAGTTGAGCTGGCTTGGTGTGTTTGCTTCCGTGATCGCGCTGTTCGCTGATCAGCAGAAGCACGCGCCGATACCGCTTTGGTTGATCCTCGAGCAGATCGACGCCGTAGCTGATCGTATCCAGAATTGCTGCTCCTCCATCTCCGGGCTCAAGTTGCTGGAGGCTTTGAGAGAGTTCCTCTTCGGAGTGAGTGTAATCGTGGATCAGTCTGGGCTTGGAACTGAAGCCAACCAGCGCTGCCTGGCTGCGCGGATCGGAAAGGAACATGTCGAGCAGAGGACCCATTTTCCCCAACTTCTGGAACTCAAGCCAGCCTGAACGACCTTCTTCCATCGCGATCACGAGAGCAATTGGCGCGGTATCGAGTTCTTCTTGTACATGGATCTTCTGCGGGACACCATTGTCTTCCACGATGAAGTCTGACTGTTTTAGACCGTAAACAATTCCACCACCGTGAGGTTTCTCCACCAGCGTTGGGACAAGAACTTCGTTGGTCGTAACGCGAATTGTCGGTGCGCTTGCCTGCGACCCTGACATCGACTTGGGAGGTTCAACTGGAGGCAGCTGCGGCTGTTGTGCTGTTGCGCCGATTTCCCTGAAGACCAGCAGTGCGATGAGAGCGATGATCGACCGAGTTGGCGCGAGTTTCATTCCGTTTTGGACTCCAAAGCTCAATGATAGCGATACTTTGCCAAACGATTCCTGGCACGACCGAAGCCTCGCACCATCTGGGTGAGCAGAGTCACGCCTTCAACATAGCGGAGTAGAGCGCAGTTGTTGCCAACGATGAAAACTCGGGCGAGAATCCCCTGAAAGTAGCTAACTGGTTGCACTGTCGAGGGATAGAGATAGTCACGATCCAGCAGTAGCGTTGACGGTGGGAGTAAGGAGCAAGTCCTATGGGCCAGAAGATGCAGCAAGATAGCTATCGCAATGCATTGAACGCGGCCATCGCTCAGCGCGAACGGATTATCGCTGAGTTCGAACGGCTGAAGAACCGCAGGATCCTGGTGGAAAGTGCGGCGAGAGCGCTGGAACCAGTTGTTTATCCAGACGAATATCAAAACGGAGATTTCGAGCAGCAAGCCACGGCCGTGCTCGAGATCAGCCAGCCTTCACCCGTCCCCGAGAAGGCGCAGCAGCAGCCTCCCGTTCAGGCGGTGACGCAGGTTTATGTGCGTGGCGATGGCGAAGCCGATGACGAGATTCAGCGGCGGATCAACATCGCTATCGGACGGTCAGCGGCTGATTAAGTGGCAAACCAGTGAGCTGGAACAGCGTATCTGCCGGTGCGATCACGGGCGGCGGCGCGCTTCCTTCTGCACCTGACCCGTCCAGAAAAGAAAGCTGAGCAACTCCCACTTTGATTCCCACATGAATGCGAAGATATCGCATGCGCGAAGGGATTCTGCGGGCTTACTGGAGTAGGTCTCGACCCTCCAGCGGATGTACTCGCTGCGCCAGGGCGCTAGACGATGACCGCGTGTTGCGTTCCAGATGAACTTCAGAGCGCCGAACATTCCAAGGAGAGAATAACAGCGGCTTGGGTCGCGATAGTATTCCAGTTCTCCAAAGAGAGACGCGGGAACCGGGCGTTGCGTGAGTCTCTGTATAGGATCTCGAGATGGGGGGTACCCCCCCGATTTGCAGCCAAGGTATTTCGGTTCAGAGCTCTAAACAACATTGATCACCGTACATAATTGAAAGCAAACAGCTTAGATATAAGTATATGAAAGCAAGGCCTTAAGCGAAGCGGAGAGCATCGCAAAGCGAAGAAAACGCCACGCGTAGAGGCGTGCAACGGTCAGGGAACTCGCTTCAACAGACTTCCCAATTCAGTATGAAGAAAACTTCAAATTAATCTGCAAAGAATTCGCGGAGTTTGCCTGTTTATTTTGTGAGGGCATTGCGGAGCCTCGCGATGGTTAGTGAGTCTCTGCGAGTGATCGGCTGATCCGTCATGGAGGGGGCGGCAATCGACGCACCCGTACGGCTGGACGGGTGACTTGCTCTGATCGCGTCAGATCTTCCTCAGCGTTCATCGGTCTTCATCAGCGTTCATCGGCCAGAACGTTGGATGGGTCGACCTTCCCTATAACGATTGCCCAACATTGGCGCGAAGTCGTCTCCGTTTACGAGGCGCGTATTGCAGCAACGGGATCGACGCGCGTCGCGCGGCGCGCCGGAAAGTAGCATGCGAGAAGCGACATGCCCGCAAGCAATGTCACAACCGCGATGACCGTCAGAGGATCGTTGGCTCCCACTCCGTAGAGAAACGCGGCAAGGAAGTGCGTGAGGCCAAACGAGAGCGCCAACCCTAAGCTTAGCCCAATCGCCGTGAGCCGAAGCCCCTGTAGAAACACGAGCTTCAGAACGTCGCGCGGTGTGGCGCCGAGTGCGACGCGAATGGCGATCTCGTGCGTGCGAAATGCCGTGCGGTAGGCCACTACACCATAGATGCCCGCCGTCGCCAGGATCAGCGCGATCGCAGCGAAGATGCCTGCAAACGTGCTCTGCATGACAGCGAACATCGTCGCCATCTGCGTCGTCTCGCGCATTGGGCGCACGTCGAACACTGGCAGCCGCCCATCAATCTCGTGGATTGCGCGCTCCACCGCCGGAGCTATGTCGTTCGGATTGCCTTGCGTCCTCACCTGCACAATGTTCTCGTAACCTCGCTGGAAGTAGCTCAGGTACACCATCGCCGTGGGCCGCTCGTTCATGGACTCGTGCTTCGTGTTCCTCACCACGCCAATGACCGCAAAAACGCCGTTCGCTATATGGAGCTTCTTCCCGACCGGGTCCTGCCCTGGCCAAAACCGTTTTGCCGCCGTCTGGTCCACGATCGCAACCAGCGGCGCGGTTCGGTTGTCGTGCTGTGCGAAGTCGCGTCCCTCGAGAATCGGCACGCCCAGCGTCTCGAAGTATCGAGGCGACACGTCGGCATGTTGCAACTCGAGCGATTCATGAGGGCGTGGGGCATAGCCTTCCGGATAGGCGTCTTCCGTCTTGCGGATGAAGTTCATCGGCACCCAATCGGTGAGCGACGCAACCGTTACGGTCGGCAATGCCGATACTCGATCGAGGATCTTGCGGCTGATCACATCTTCCTCGTCCTGGGAGTATCCGGCAATATTCAATCCCACAGTCGCCGTCAACACATGATCCTGCTCGAACCCCGGGTCGCCCTTGGAAAGATTGCGCAGCGTCTGCAGAAACAGCCCGGAAGTTACCAGCAGCGCCAGCGAAAGCGCGATCTGCGCCACCACCAAGCCGCTGAGCAGCCGCCGATTGTGCGAACCGCTCGAGATGCTGGACGCCTCATCCTTGAGCGCCTCAGACGCTGGGACATGCGATGATCGCCATGCTGGAAGCACGCCGGACAAAACGCTGGCCAGCACGGCCAATACCACGATCCCGATCACTACGTTTTGATCCACGGTTCCGTCGATCACAAGTGGATTCGAGTTTGCGGGAATGAATCGAGCGAACGTCTTCGCGGTCAACGAGGTCAGCAACAGAGCCACTGCTCCGGCGCCGGCTGAGAGAATCATGCCCTCCAGCACCATCTGTCGCACGAGCTGCAAGCGTTGCGCGCCCAGCGACTGGCGAATCGCAATCTCGCGCCGCCGCGACACGAACCGCACCAGCGTAAGGGTAGCCACGTTGGCGCAAGTCAGCAGCAGCACGACTCCCGCGATGGCCAGCAAAATGGGCAGGGTGGCGGCCATGTAGCCGTTTGCACCGAAGGGTGAGCGCCACATCGGGTCCAGCGTGATGGTGTTCGTTCCCAGGTGATCGTTCGGATAGGCCGCCACGATCCGCCGCATGATCGTTTCGAGGTCCTGCGTCGCCTGCTCGCGTCTCATTCCAGGAAGCAGCCTTCCCAACACAATGAGAAAGGCGCTGCTGCGATGCGTGAGCCTATACTCGTTCGTCCCAAGCGGATTGAGCGTCAGCCATGCATCGTCCCGGAGCCCCGGCGCAGCCCCGATAAACCCCTCCGGCGCTATCCCGATCACTGTTACAGGGTGCCGGGCAATCTCGATCGTCTTGCCCACAATCTGCGGGTCTCCCGCATAGCGCGTCTTCCATATTGAATAGCCGAGCACGACATACGGCACGGCATCCGGCCGCGTTTCTTCCTCGGGCAGAAAGAACCGGCCCAGCAGAGGCCTCACTCCCAGCACGTCGAAGAAGTTCGCGGATACATTCCCGATGTAGATGCGCTCCGGCGCGGCACCCGCGCTGGTCAATGTGATCCAGTCAGAGTGATAGGCAAGAAGCCCCGTCAGGCTGCGATTCTGATCTCTCAGGTCGCGGTAGTCGAGATAAGAAAAGGGTGGCGTCGGCGAGGTGCTCCACTGGCCGCGCATCACGCTTACCATTTCATCGGTCTGGCTAGCTCCAGGAATCGGATGCAGCATGGTTCCGTCGATCCAGCTGAAAACCGTGCTGTTGGCGCAGATGGCAACGGCCAGCATCAACGTCGCTGCAATCGTGAATCCGAGATTCCTGCGCAATTGCCTCAAGGCAAAGCGCGTATCCTGAAGCAGTCCTGACATTTTCGCCTTCCGGGAAGACCGCTCTCAGGGGAATTGAGAGCACTGGTACGCCAGCATGCAGTGTGCCAAAGCGCGTCGAAACCTAAGATATCGCTCATCAGTGATATAGCTCGTGAAGGAGCTCCCACGCGCGGCTTGCCGATGATCACTCTTCCTCTTGTATGTCCATTCTTGAACACCCGCGAGACTCATCCGCTAGTTTCAATCAACTTTTGCAGGATGTTTCGCTTCATCATGGGCGCCAGCATATCGGTTGAGATTCGAATTCGCTCAGGAGTTGCGCGCGGGCTTGGGTATCGATGAATTCGACGCGGGTTTGGCGGTGGAGGGTCTTCGATACACTTTGCTCGGGAGAGACGCGGAATGGATGTGAACGAGTTTCGAACTGCTGGGCACAAGGTGGTGGAGCGGCTGGCGGAATACTTCGAGAGCATCGAGTCGAAGGCGGTGTTTCCGAATGCGGACCCGAAGGTGATTGCCGGGTTGTTTGATGAGCCGCTGCCGGATGGGCCGGAGGCAATGGAGGATGTGCTGGCGGAGCTCGAGGAGAAGCTGCTTCCCTACTGCACGCACGTGGGACATCCAGGGTACATGGGGTTGATTACGCCTTCGCCAAATCCGGTGGGAGTGATCGGGGATTTCATTTGTTCAGCGCTGAATCAGAATCTTGGCGTGTATTCGATTGGGCCGTCAGCGGTGGCGATGGAACGGAGGGTGGTGCGGTGGTTGACGGGGATGGTCGGGTATGGAGAGAAGGCCGGCGGGAACCTGACGAGCGGCGGGATGATGGCGAACCTTATCGGCTTGAAGCTCGCGCGCGACTGGGTTTCGAAGGATCAGGCACAGCATGAGGGAGTACGTGAGCGGTGGGCCGTGTATGCATCGGACCAGCGGCACGTGTCGGTAGACAAGGCGGTGGATGCGATCGGGCTGGGACGTGAAGCCATGCGGGCGCTGCCGACGGATGCGGAGTTCCGACTCAGAATCGATGCGCTGGAGGATGCGATCGCGAAAGACAAGCGTGACGGCGTGAGGCCGATGTGCGTGGTGGGGATTTTTGGAACGACGAATACGGGTGCGGTGGATGATCTGCGCACGCTGCGGTCAATTGCGGATCGCGAGGGGATGTGGCTTCATGCGGACGCGGCGTATGGAGGAGGGATGCTGTTGTCGCATGCTTTCGCGATGACGGATGCCGGGTTTGAGCTGGCGGATTCGGTGACGATCGATCCGCATAAGTGGTTCTATGCGCCGCTTGATGCTGGGGCGGTTTTGGTGAAGGACGAGTCGCGATTGACGGTGTCGTTTGGCATGAAGCCGGCGTATCTGACGGACGAGATGGAGGGCGCGGAGGAGCGGTATCAGTACTACGTGCATGGATTCGAGCAGTCGAGGCGGTTCCGGAGCTTGAAGGTGTGGATGAGCTTCAAGCGGTATGGGACGGCGCAGATCGGCGAGTGGATCGATAACAACGTGCGGCAAGCGCAGCATCTGTATTCGCTCGTGAAGAACGATGCGGAGTTTGAGGCGGCGAGTGAACCGCCGATGTCGGCGATCTGCATTCGGTATGTTGGGCCGGGTTCAGAGCGAGTCGATGAAAAGCGGCTGCATGCGGAGGTTGCGGATCGCGTGGAGCGGAGCGGAAGGTTCTGGATTGGGACAACGGAATTGAAGGGGAGGATGTGGTTCAGGATTAATCCGGTGAACTTCAGGACGCGGCAGGAGCATATGGAAATGTTGCTGGAGTTGCTGCGGGAGGAGTGTAGAGCTATTGTGCGGGGCTGAAACCATTCCCACGTCTGAAAATCTGGATGTCGGCCCGGGATCCGTGTAAGAGTCGTTGTCTCGGTCGGGTTTTTAGATTCCCGCCGATGAGTCGTCATAGACGGGCACATAGCTTGAGGAGTCCGAGCTCATGTCGCAGCTACAGACTCCTCTCCGAAGCAGGGTGAATTTCGGTTACTCGTTCTTGTTGGAGACTACGTTCCACCCAGATTGTGAGGTTGTTGTGCCTCCATCGTCTACGGCGTTGCTGGCCTTTACCTCGACGGCACCATACGCAAACTGTACATCGGTGAAGCGCTCGGCCTCATTCGCATGCGCTGGCATGCTCGCCTGGGCGGTCAAGGATGCGATGAGCAGCAATCGGAACTCAAACTCCGCCCGCGATCCATCGTTGAACGTCGTGGTAAGGACACATGACTGGAAAGACGAGCCTGAGGCCGCAGCATCAACAAGAGTTGAGAATGCAGATAGTGCTGCATGAACCTCAAGAGGCTTAAAAGTCACTTTGCCTGCGCCGGCGCCGGAGGATTGCGACCCAATGCTGGTGGGACTGGTGAGTCCAAAATCGAAATAGCTGACATTGAACTTAATCTGCGAAGTGGAACCTGTGCAGGACAATGTGCCGACGGGTTTGGCAAAGGCAATTGATGAACAGCAAAGCGCGAGGGCGCTGAGAGCGAGCGCAGAACACACTGATTTCTTCAAATTCGGCCTCCAAGCATGTGCGTGACTGCGCCCTAGCTTAGCAATGGCATCGTTGGCCGAACACCGCAATCCCCCAGCCAGATGTTACGAAGGAGACATAGACACGGCGGCCTTGCTCGTTTGCAGGAGACACTTCATTCGCGCCCTGGACTAGCTCCTCGTTCGACGAGATGAGATTGCGAGCGGTCAGGAACGTCTGGCCAGAAAGCGCTCCATGAATTTTGTGTCGAATTCGCCGGCGCGGAATTCTGGGTCTGCAAAGATTTCCTGATGCAGGGAAATGGACGTGTCGATTCCCTGCACGATGAATTGTGAGAGAGCGCGCTCCATTTTTGCGATAGCTGCTTCGCGATCGACGCCGTGGACGATGAGCTTCGCGATGAGGGAGTCGTAGTAGGGCGGGACGACTCCTTCGGCGTACTGAGCGGTGTCGACACGGACGCCGTTGCCGCCGGGCACATTGAACGCCGTGATTTTGCCGGCAGAGGGCGTGAACTTGACGGGGTGTTCGGCGTTGATGCGGCACTCAATGGAGTGGCCGCGGATTTCGATTTTGTCCGGAAGGATGTCGGAGAGGCGCTCGCCGGATGCAATGCGGAGCTGCGCTTTGACGAGGTCGACGCCCGTGATGGCTTCGGTAACCGGATGCTCGACCTGGATGCGCGTGTTCATCTCGATGAAGTAGAGCTTCTTGTCTTCATCCATGAGGAACTCGATGGTGCCGGCGTTTTGATAACCGATATCCGAGAGGCTGCGGCAGAGGGTCTTGTCGATTTCGTCGCGCAGTTTAGGAGTGACCTGGAGTGATGGCGCTTCTTCGATGAGCTTCTGGTGGCGGCGCTGGATGGAGCACTCGCGTTCAAAGAGGGTGCGCACGTGGCCGTGTTCATCGGCGAGGACCTGGAACTCGATGTGGCGTGGCTGCTCGATGAACTTCTCCATGTAGAGTTCGCCGTTGCCGAAGGCGTTGGCGGCTTCAGTGGAGGCAGCGTGGTAGAGGTTGGGAAGTTCTTCGGAGGTGCGGACGATGCGCATGCCGCGTCCTCCACCGCCGGCTTTGGCTTTGAGGATGACGGGGTAGCCGATTTTAGAGGCGACATCCTGGGCTTCTTCGGTCGAGCTGATTACGCCATCGGAGCCGGGAAGGATGGGGACCTTGGCGGCCTTCATTGCCTGGCGGGCTTTTTCCTTTTCGCCCATGAGGCGGGTAACTTCGGGCGGAGGTCCGATGAACTTGATGTTGGAGGCGCGGCAGACTTCCGCGAAGTTGGCGTTTTCGCTGAGGAGTCCGTAACCGGGATGAATGGCGTCAACATTGGCGATCTCGGCGGCCGAGATGACGGCAGGAACGTTGAGGTAACTATCGGCGGGGCGGGGAGGGCCGATGCAGATGGCTTCGTCGGCGAATTTTACGTGGAGCGAGTTGCGGTCGGCCTCGCTGTAAATGGCGACTGTGCGGACTCCGAGTTCGCGGCAGGCGTTGATGACGCGAAGGGCAATTTCACCGCGATTTGCAATCAGAACCTTACGAAACATTCGTGACCTTTAAAGAGCAGCGGAGTTAGCGGGGCTGGCGGAGTTGGCGTTGCCCCAATGTGATCCATCAGATTTAAGTAAGACTTGCTAGCACCGCTAACTCCGCTAACAGCGCAGCGCTAACTCCGCGTCTTTCCTTATCCGACGCGGATCGAGAACAATGGCTGGCCGAATTCGATGGGCTGACCGTTGGTGATCATGCATTTGACGATTTCGCCTGATGCGTCCGATTCGATTTCGTTCATCAGCTTCATGGCTTCAACAATGCAGATGACCTGGCCCTTTTCTACGTGATCGCCAGGCGAGACAAACGCGGGGGCACCCGGCGATGGGGACCCGTAGAAGGTTCCCACGATGGGCGACTTCACGATGTGGTGGTTTGCGTCCGGGTCGGCGGCAGGGGCGGCAGCAGCCGATGCTGCAGGAGGAACGGCCACTGATGCCGGTTGCGCGATAGGAGCGGCAGTGACGAGTTTGGCGATGTCGGCGAGTCCGGCAGAAGGCGCTGTGGGCTGCGCAAATTTGAGGCGTATCTTGGTATCGCCACGATCGAGGTCGAACTCTGCGACCTGGTATTCCTTCAGGAACTCGATCAGTTCCCTGAGGTCCTTCATGTCTTGTGGTTTCATTCGTTCCTTAACTTTCTCGCATCAGGCGAGTAACGATCAGTTCAGTCAGCGTTCGATCAAAGTTCGAGTCAGAGTTCTATGAGGGCCTTGGGTGCGGGGGTCAGCACTTGGCCTCCGGTTTGGGTAACGGCCACCATGTCTTCGATGCGCAGGCCGAACTTTCCCGGCCAGTAAACTCCGGGTTCAATGGTAACAACCATGCCCGGCTGAAGCCTTGCCTTCTGTCCCGCGCCAAGGCGGGGTTGTTCATGAATCTCGAGCCCGACACCGTGGCCTGTGGAGTGGGAGAAGGCATCCGCCATTCCGGCTGTGCGCAGGACTTTGCGGGCTGCTTCATCGACCTCACCACAGCTGACGCCGGCGGAAACGGCGGCAACGCCCGCCTCCTGTGCTTCCAGGACGGCTTCGTACGCTTTTCGCTCTTCAGACCTCGGGGAGCCCAGGCAGACGGTCCGCGTCATGTCGGAGCAGTAGCCCTCCCGGATTATACCGAAGTCGAGTGTCACGAATCCTTTGCGAGGAAGAGGAGCTGTGGAGGCTTTTCCATGGGGTAAAGAAGAGCGTTCGCCGGAGGCAACGATCGTCTCAAAGCTCATGGCTTCGGCTCCGTGGAGGCGCGCCTGGTACTCCAGTTCGGCGGCGACTTCGATTTCGGGTATTCCGGGACGGAGCACGGTGAGGATGTAGTCGAAGAGGCGGCAGCCGATGAGGGCGTTTTCGCGAAGAATGTCGAGCTCGAGGTCGTCCTTGATCAGGCGAAGGGTTTCAACGAGCGGAGTGGCTAAAGATGTGAGAAAGGTGCGACGGAGTTTGGAAGGAAGCTCGGAGCGGAGGCGGGTGAGTTCGGCGACGGTGATGTGGGTGGGGTCGAAGCCGGCGGCGGTTGATGCAGGTTGCGCGGCCAGCCATTGCACGGCGGAGACGGCCGGCGGGCCAGAGACGATTTCGACCTGCGCACCTTTTACCTGCTGTGCAGCCTGCGCTGTATAGCGGCCATCGGTGAAGAGGCGGGCGCTGCGACGGGTGATAGCGAGCGCAGCGCTGGAGCCGGTGAAACCCACGAGATACCGGATGTCGATGAGATGGGTGACGAGAAGGCCTGTGAGACCTGATTTTGTAAGGCGGCGGCGTAGCTGGCCTAGGCGGCGTACGTGGTCCATCGGGACAGGTATATCAGACGGCAGCTTTTCGCTACCAGCATTCAGCAGCTAGACAGACCGGAAGCTGAAACGCGGTTATATAGCGGGCTTGACCGGCTTTTTCATATCCGGGTTGACTTCAGCTGCAGTGGCGTCAGACTGACGGTCCATCCACTCGTCGAGGCGGCTGCGTTTGAAGCGCCAGCGATTGCCGAGCTTGAAAGCTGGAACGAAGCCTTCGGAGGCGTACTTGTAGAGGGTATCGGGCGAGATTCCGAGGTAATCGGAGGCCTGGCGGATGTCCATGACTTCCCGGATTTCGGGGACAAGAAGATTGGAACGGAGGGCTGAGTTGCGCATGATGGATACCCCAGGCAGGATTCCGGCGGGCAGAGTTTGTGCCCTTGACGGTGATCCTGTTTATAACTCGGTTTTGGCGAGGATTTCAAGGTATTTTCGGGAATTCTGCCGGATTCAGGGGTGAGTTCCCTGCTCTAAGCGTTGCTGATCGTGAAGCTTACCCTGGCAAAGCGCAATCTGTTGGGGTTTCAAGCGTGCTGGAACGCAAGCCGTGGCATTGTTGAACCGGATGGTGCGGCTCCAATGACGCTGGATTGATGAGAGGACACCGATTTGTGACGAGTGTCAGGACTGCGCTTCGCGCTCAACAGTACACTAGGCGTGCGTTTCGCAGTATGGACTCCTGGATGGCAACAACCGGCGTAAACAATTCGACATCGACGGAACCTCGAAGGATGCGACTGATCCCATTCCTCGGGAGCTTTCTGGCGGTTGCTCTTCTTTTCGCAGTCCAGCAATGGCTGAACGCCCGGCTCTGGTACCCGAAGACGCATCTGAATCCGGCGATGATCATTGGGGCCTGGGAGGTGCAGTACTTCCTCTGGGGGCTGATCTGCTGGGCATTGTGGCATTGGCATGGAGACAAGCTGCGAAGCGCGGGCTGGCGCTACCTGCTGTTTGTTTTGGGGCCATTCAGCATCGTGATGGGGATCGGCGTCGAGATGGTTCTGGTGGGATTCTTCCCGCAGTTGACGAATGCGCGAGGCCACCTCACCTTCTGGCAGAGACTTGATTTCTCCCTTGGCGAGGAGTTCCTGGAGAACACCGCGATCTTCTGGGCCGCGTATGCGATTGTGCGAGGGATGGAGCACTACCGGGAATCGCGGCAGCGCGAACGGGCAATGTCGGAACTCGCCGTCGAGCTTTCCGAGGCACGGATGATGGCGCTGCGGATGCAGATCAATCCCCATTTTCTGTTCAACACGATGAACGCAATTTCCAGCCTCATGTATGTCGATGTTGAAGCGGCCGACAAGATGATGGAACAACTGAGCAACATGCTTCGCGTCTCGCTGGCACGGGGGTCGAAACAGATGATCACCTTGCGAGAGGAGATGGAGTTTATCGAGATGTATCTCGCCTTGCAGGATGTTCGTTCTTCCGGACGGGTTCAGCAGGAAATCAACATACATCCTCAACTGCACGATGCCTATGTGCCGGCGATGCTGCTTCAGCCTCTGGTCGAGAATGCTTATGTGCACGGATTATCGAGACATGGTGAAGGTTCGATTGAAATTACGGCGAGTCCAGTGCGGGACATGCTCGAGATTTGTGTCCGTAATACTGGCGAAGGGCTTTTAGCTGCTGGACAAAACGGAACGGAGGGTGCGGGCATCGGGCTCAGCAATATCCGAAGTCGTCTGCGGCTGCATTTCGCAGATCATGGGCACCTGCAGATTCAGGAGATCGACAAAGGGATGGTTGAGGTCAGGGTGCGATTTCCTCTCTCTTTTGCTCCGTCGAGTGAGCTTTCGGTTCTGGCGGATGGCGAATCGCGAGTCTTGTACGAACCTGAGCGATCTGTATCCGACGAATCTGTGCGGCAAGCGCAGGCCGGCTAAAGAATCTTCAATTTTGCTTTGGGTTGGACGCGAGGGCTGCCGTGTTCCGGCGATCGGCATAGAGGGAGCGGATGTTATTGGTTGCCGCTTCGAATCCCGCCTGGTCTCCGGCATCCGCGTAGGCAGGCAGAGCCTGGTTGTAGCAGGCGAGTGCGCGAGCAGCATCTCCGAGGTGCGCGTAGGCAAGCCCCATATTGTTGAGGGTGATTGCCTGCCCCTTCTTGTCGCCTATGTCCTTGAGTAGTGGAAGAGCCTTGCTGAAGAACTCGAGAGCTTTGGCGCGGTCTCCAAACTGGTTGTAGACTCCACCGATGTTGTTGAGGGTAGTCGCCTGGCCGCCCTCATGATGAAGCGCCCGATAAACGGCCATTGCCTGATTGAAGTAGTCGAGCGCCTTTTTCCTGTCGTGGCGAGCAAAGTAAACGAGACCGATGTTGTTAAGCACAGCAGCCTGTCCGGAGCTATTCCCTGCCTCGATATGAAGGGGAAGGGACTGAAGGTCGAAACGGAGAGCTTCATCGGTGTCATTGAGTGCACGAAAGACCTCGGCGATATCGCCAAGCGTAGCGGCCTCGTGGTCCTTGTTTCCCGAACTGCGCCACAGCGGAAGAGCTCCCTTGTATGCTTCGAGGGCTTGCTCGGCATGTCCCAGGGCAAAGTGGGATGCAGCAACGTTGCAGAGTGCGGTGGCTTCAGCGGTGGGCTGGTTGAACTTGCGAACGAGGTCCAAAGAATGGCTGAATGCCTCGAGGGCATCGGATGGGTCCGCGTGAGTATAGTAAAGCGCGCCGATTTGATTAAGAATCACTGCCTGAGCGTGAGTGTCCTTTGTACCAGCAGCAGCGTGGAGCGCTGTGCGCAGTGTAAGGATTTTGCTTTTAAGCTCGGGCGCCAGACGGATGGAAGGATGCGGCAGATCGGGGATTTCCGCTGGCTGTGCGCCAGATCGAAGACTCGGGAGCACTGCGATGGCTCCCGCAAGCGACATCACTACAATGGGGCGCAAGAGCACGACAGCACCTCAGTGGCAAGGATTTAGCCCATGAAGGCGAGGGAAAGCCGCGGGCGAACGATCAGGAGATTGTGGGCAATGTACCCCGAATTCTAAGTAGCTGCAATCGAAATATTCGAGAAACGACGGAAGATCGTTCCGAGCAACTAGAAACGCCGCCCGAATCGAGCGGCGTTTCGACGGTGCCCCAGGCGCACCGTGGTAAATCCTCTGTTAGTTTTGATCGTCCCGACGGTGCAGGGTTGGGCGATCATCGCCGCTGCTTCCCTGTCCCGCCTGTCCATTCTTGTCATCGCCTGTGCTGGCGCGGCGGAGGGAGGGCTTGTTCTTGTCCTTCGTGTCGAGCAGGCGGCGCTTGTTTTCGATGCGTGCGAGACGCGCTTTGACATCGTCGAATTCAGAGGTCGTAACCGTGTATTCGTCGCGGGCCGGGAGAATCCGTGCGATCTCTTCCTGTGAGTGAAGGATTCGATCAGGTGTCTGAGGATGATCGGAAAACGCCTTGGCGACAAGGCCTGGCTTGCGTTTCTCGAGAGCCTGAACCTTCTCAAAGAAAGCGATGAACGCCTGCGGATCGTAACCGGAGCGATACATGTACTGGATACCCAGGAAGTCTGCCTGAGCTTCAAAGTCGCGTGAAAACTTGAGGAAGGTCAGAGGCACGGCGAACTGGGTGGCCTCATAGATACCGTACCCAGTCCAGCTATAGCCGGTCATCATGATCAGCGGAATGGTTCCGAGCTGCGCGTAGTTCATGCGGGTCTGCTCGCGAACGGCGTGGTGAGCGCAGACATGCGCTGTTTCGTGAGCCATGACGCCGGCGAGTTCGGCTTCTTCATCGGCGTTGAGGATGAGGCCGGAATTGACGTAGAAGAAACCGCCGGGGAGGGCCATGGCATTGATTTCGTCTGAGTCGATGACCTTGATGGTGAACGGGACCTTGCAGTCCGAGTTCTTGACGATGTTCTGACCGATACGATTTACGTACTCCGTGATGACAGGATCGGTGATGAAGCGAGTGCTCTTCTCGATCTCAGTGGCGTACATCTTGCCCATCTTGATCTCGGTGTCGGTGGAGTACCAGTTGCCCAGGCCTCTGCCGCCAATGTCGCGGTTGCCCACGGCACTTACATCGTCGATGCTTCCGGGCTTGACGTTCTGTTTCTGGCTGCCGACCTCAACGATCTTCAGTGGGTCAACCTTGTTGCTGGCAGCTACATCCCCTGAAACGGGCTCGGTCCCAGCGGGGCAGACAGTGTCTTTACTGTCCTTATCCTTTTTGTCTTTCTTGTCCTTCTTGTGCTTGTCCTTCTTGTCGGCGGAGGGGACGCAATCGGGGGTGTCGGCTGAGGCAGTATCCTTCTTGTCGTTTGTCGCGGGATCGGAGGCTGAAGGAGGCGTATCGCCAGTGACCGGAACGGTTCCCGGCGGCACGGGCTGGGCCGACGGCGGAGCAGACTGAGGCACCGATTGCGCATTGGGGTCAGTCGGGCTTGGCTGGGGAGTTGGGGTCTGCGTCCACGCAAGCGTGGCAACTCCGAAAACCAATGCCGTGAGAATTGCCGCCCTGAAACTGATCAACGATGGTGTCATGACCTCACCTCTGGTCTGCTCTTAGCCTGCGATGCAACTGCCGACACTCGTGCCGCTTCGCTTCATTCATTAGACGCTAGTATGTCACCGCTGGGGAGCGGAAGTTTGCAGCAATTTCGGGCGGAGACAGCATTCGGGAACTTTTGGCCCAGGCGGGGGAAAATGCTGGGTTGCAGGGCGAGGGCGCGTTCCGCTTGGATACCGGTGCCGGGTGAATTAAAGTGGTGAGCAAAGGTAGCAATCTGCGGAGGATATGTGCGTCGGGCATCGTTGTGGGCCATTGCCGCTTTGTTGTTTGCTGCCGTGCAAGGCTTTGCCCTGCAAGCGCATCCGACCGCCAAGCTGAGCGCCCGCGCGGCCAAGGAGCCTGCGAAACCAGCTCCCACAGGCGCCCCGGTAGTGGATGCCTCGAGTATCGGCTCACCGATTGTTCTGAACAAAGGATGGCGAGTTGGGGTCAGCTCGAATCCCGCCGCCGCGACACCGGATTTTGATGATTCGGGATGGGCGATTCGTGACGCGAATGGGACGATTGCGGATGTTTCGGAGTCAGATGACCCGGACCCAGACTTCAAGTCACACGACGACAAGTACGCCTGGTTCCGGATCCATATCCGGCTGGCGCAAAATCATGGCCCGGTTGCGCTGCTGATCGAGCTACCGGTGACCCAGAGCGCGGGAATGGGCTTGTCTACGACCGGGCCTGCTCCTGAAGTTTTTGTGAATGGGAAACTGGTGCTGCCCGGTGGCCCGCACGCGGATGATCAGTCAGAGTACGCGCAGATTTCACGGCTCTACAAGCTTGATGTGCCGCCGGAAGAGACGTCGCTGGTGCTCGCGGTCCGCACCTGGTACGTTCCGTTTGGACTGAAGGGCTATACGAACTTCTTTGATCGGAGAACGTTTCGGCTGGGAAGTCCCGACGATCTTCGACAAGGCCTTGATATGTGGTCGGTGCGGACGCTATTTGAGCGGTTACCGCGTCTGATCATCGCGGTACTGCTGCTTGTGCTGTCGGCGTTTTTGCTGACACTGTACTTCACCCAGAAGGGGCATCCGGAGTACCTGTGGCTGGCCTTGCACGAACTGGTTCAGGTACCCATCGGCATTATTGACTTGGCGGGCAGTTCGGCTTGGTTGGACAACATCTGGTTCGGGGCGCTTTACACGCAGTTTCTATTTCTGTCGGCATATTTGTATTTTGAGTTTTTGATTTCGTTTCTCGGGCTTAAAAACAGGTTGTACATCAAGGTGCTGCGGCACACAGCGCCGATTCTGGCATTAATCGCGCCGGCGATCCTGCTGGCTGGACATAACGGCACGATCCGCGTGGCTTTCTTTCTGGTGATGGGCTGTTCGACCGTGTGGATTGTGTGCTGGGCAGTCTTCGTGTTTGTCACCCTCATTGTGGCCACGATCAAGCGGAACTACGAAGCAGGAATGCTGCTGATTCCGCTGATTTTGACGATGGTGGGGATTGCGGAGCCTATTCTCACAGGTGGTTTCAATGAGTTTGGCGGCGGCACCTACCAATCCCCGCTGACGATCCAGGCGGGTCCGATCCCCATTCATTTCGCGGCGATCGCGGACTTCGCCGGCTTGCTCGCGATCGTGGTGATCATCTTCATGCGCTTTCTGAGGATCCACCATGAGCAGGAACGGGCCATCGGCGAACTGGAAGCAGCGCGAAGCGTGCAGGAGTTGATGATCCCGCGGGAGAAGGTAGATACGCCGGGGTACGAGGTGGATTCGGTGTACAAGCCGGCAGCCGAGGTGGGCGGTGACTTCTTCCACCTCGAAGTCACTCCCGACAGCGGGCTGCTCGTGGTCCTGGGTGATGTGGCAGGCCACGGCATGCAGGCAGCAATGAATGTTTCGATGTTGATGGGAGTTCTGCGATATACGCAGGAGAAGAGGCCCGCACGCATACTGGAATCGTTGAATCGGGTTCTGCAAGGAAGTGAGAGCTTCACGACGTGCCAGGCGGTATGGTTCGGTCCAGAAGGAGAGGTCGTCATCGCCAACGCCGGACACCTGCCGCCATATCTAAACACGCAGGAGATCAGGCTCCCAGGCGGGCTTCCGCTTGGAGTCGTGCCAGAGATCAAGTACGACGAAGTTCGTCTCTATCTGCATCCCGGCGACCGGCTGTTGATGATGTCCGACGGGGTCGTGGAAGCGCGTCAAGGGTCGGGCGAGTTGTTCGGGTTCGATCGCGTACACAATCTGAGCAACCAATCGGCGTTTTACATCGCGGATGCAGCCAAGGCGTTCGGGCAGGAAGACGATATAACCGTGCTGACGGTTCGGCGGCTGGCGAAGGCAATGGCCGCCTAGCGCTGCGTGGGACGGGCGCGAGGGTTTCGGACCATCTACACACAACGGCTCATAACTTCTCCGCATCGTAGAGGTTAATGAGCCGGACGTTGCTTCCAGGAAAGCCCTACCCTTTAGGTTCCACAGCATACAAAAAAGGCACAAATTTCGCGCTATTCTCGGAGTTTGCTGCGCGCGTGGACGTGTGTTTCTACGATGCGGATGGAAACGAAACAGACTGCATTACGCTGCTGGAACGCACCGCGTTTGTGTGGCACGGATTTGTGAACGGCATCAAGCCAGGACAGCTTTATAACTTCCGTGTTCACGGGCCGTGGGATCCCGCGAACGGGATGCGCTTCAATGCGGCAAAGTCTCTCGTCGATCCGTATGCGAAAGCGATCTCAGGGGACGTCGACTGGAATGCGCCGATCTTTCCGTATGACGTGGCATCCGGTGATCCGATGAAAAAGGACACGCAGGACAGCTCGCGCGGCGTGCCGAAGTCCGTTGTGATTCACGATCCTTTCGACTGGTCGGATGATTGCTCGCCGGAGATTCCGCTGGCGGATTCGGTGATCTACGAAACGCATGTGAAGGGATTCAGTTACCGCAATCCCGATGTGCCCGAGAACTTGCGCGGCACGTACGCGGGGCTCGCTCACCCGGCGAGCATTGAGTATTTCAAGAACCTGGGCATCACAGCGGTGGAGTTGATGCCCGTGCACCACTTCATCGATGAGGGCAACCTGGTTGACAAAGGTCTGCGCGATTATTGGGGGTACAACACGTTGGGCTACTTCGCGCCAATGTCGAGGTACAGCTCCTCAGGAGATCAGGGCGGCCAGGTGCGCGAATTTAAGGAGATGGTGAAGGCTCTGCATAAGGCCGGGATCGAGGTGATCCTCGACGTGGTGTACAACCACACCTGCGAAGGCAACCACATGGGCCCGACGCTGAGCTGGAAAGGCGTCGATAACGCGACGTATTACCGGCTCGTGCAAGATGATCCGCAGTTCTATATGGATTACACGGGGACCGGCAATTCGCTGAACGTGCGCAACCCCCAGGTGCTGAAAATGATTATGGATTCGCTTCGATACTGGGTAACGCACATGCACGTTGATGGGTTTCGGTTTGACCTTGCGGCTACGCTGGCTCGAGAACTGCACGATGTGAGCAGACTCTCGTCGTTCTTCGACACCATTCATCAAGATCCTACGCTGGCGGAAAAGAAGCTTATTGCAGAGCCATGGGACGTGGGCGAGGGCGGATACCAGGTCGGCCAATTCCCTGTCCTCTGGGCTGAGTGGAATGGGAAGTATCGCGACACTGTGCGGAGATTCTGGAAGGGTGACGGGGGGATGCTCTCGGACTTCGCTTACAGGCTGACAGGATCGAGCGATCTGTATCAGTTCGATGGTCGCAAGCCGTATGCAAGCATCAACTTCATCACGGCACATGACGGGTTCACGTTGTGCGACCTGGTGAGCTACAACGGCAAGCACAACGAGGCCAACGGCGAAGATAACCGAGACGGATCAGACAACAACGTCTCATGGAACATGGGCGCGGAAGGGCCGACGGACGATCCGCAGATCAATGAAGCCCGCGAGCGGCAGATGCGGAATTTTCTGGCCACGCTGATGCTGTCGCAGGGTGTGCCTATGCTCACAATGGGTGACGAGATCGCCCGCTCCCAGATGGGAAACAACAACACCTATTGCCAGGACAGTGAACTGAGCTGGATGGATTGGGATCTGGATGAACGGCGGAAGAGGCTCCGGGAATTCACCTGCAAAATCATAAGGCTAAGGCTCGAGCATCCCAATCTGCACCGCCGGAAGTTCTTTCAGGACCGCGAGATTCGGCGCCGCAGAGATGGAAGTCTCGTTCTGGTGGAGAAAGATGCTGACTGGTTTGATCCGAACGGCAGCGAAGTATCGGATGAAGCATGGAACGCAGGCTGGACGCGTGCTGTTGCTCTTCTGCTGAATGGCTGCACACTGCAGGTATCCGATGAGAACGGCGACTGGATAGTGGACGACAGTTTTCTTCTGCTGGTGAATGCAGCTGATCAAGGAGTGGAATTCACTCTACCTGCTTCGCCGCGCGGGAAGGCCTGGCGGCAAATCATGAATACGGAGAATATCGACGATCCCTTCAAGGTAAAGGATGTCGGGGCAAAGGTAATCGTAGGCGGACGAGCGCTGAAGCTCCTAAGCGATGGCGCTGGCGAGCAGCGGGCTGGAGCGGCGGACTAACGTTCACCGTCGACCTTGGAGCGTGCGGTGCTCTACGCTCCCTTCAAAGGATTATTTCGGCGTGGGCGCTTCGGCTTCTTTGGTGTCCGGTTTTGGCTGATCCTTGTCGTCAGGCGGCTTGGTGAGGTGAAGCTTCCGCACCTCCTTTTCTCCGACGCCCTGCTCGATGGGCGTGACCTTGATCATGGTCGCCATCGCCCCTGATGTCCATTTGAAGTAGTAGGTCTTCCCTGCCTCTGCCTCGAACCGTGCGCGTTCGTTCTCCTTCTGTCTTGCCTGGTTGAGAGCTGCTCCAGCCGACATAACGGCACTGCCGTAGTACATCTTGGGCAGCCCGGCGATAACGACGGTTCCCGGTGAAACCTCAGTGAATGCATATTCGCTGTTGAGGAGTTTGCCCAAATGGGTGTCATTCACGAAGATCTCGTCGTGCGCTGCCGAGCCAGTGAACCTGTAGGTGCGGTAGATGCACACAATGGCTTTCCCGCTCGAGGGTGCAGGCAGGACGACGGGAGACTTGGAGTCCTCGGCAACACTTGCCGGCACAGCTAGTAGGCACACAATCGCGAATAACAACAGCAGGAGAGTCACGATCGATCCGTAGTACGCAGGCTTACGCATGAGGCGCTCCTTCCATCCGGAGCGAGGTTCAACGCAAAGGGCGGGAGCCCCGAATGGATGAAGGGAAGATAGACCGCTCACAACTGAAAACAGTGTCTGCGATCACTTGTGCCCGTGATGGTTTCGCAAATCCGTTATCTACTAGGAGCAATATTCATCAGGAAGAAACTGAAAGCGACGGGACTGAGATCATTGGATAGGCCCACGAAGTTGGACAGTGTCACTGCTTTGAGGGAGTCGGCGAGACCCTGGCTCGCGGACGATACGAAGGATCAGGTACAACACAACTGCAACGTTGATGAGGAACACAACAATACGGATGAAGTCCGGGCGGTGGATAGCCTCGTAGACTTCGAATGGAATCAGGGATCCAGTGATGATGACTGTGAACCACTCGGCCCAGCGCTTCCCCAGCCAGAGGCCAGTGCCCTCCGTAAGAAATAGAGCTGCGTAAACAAAGCTGATCGCACCAAGCTCCCAAATCTTGTCCTGTGGAATTTCGCACGCCCGCTGAATGGCGTGATTGAGTAGATTGCTGCCCGGATCGAATCCGAATTTCAAAACCGTAGTTTCCAGCACAGTGCCAACATCCGCGTGAACCACCTTCAGGGCTGCAATTCCGGTCGCAATGAGCGCGATCGTCTTCAGCAGTTTGAAAACCGCGATGAGCTTCAACAATCCGGTGTCGGAGTAATCCATCTCGATAAAAGGGTCGAAGAGACAACCAGACTAGTGAGATGCACCGGAGTTGCAGGGCGATAATTCGGACGATATGGACCGGAGAGAATCTGGAGCCTGATTGTGAAATCGCCCCACTGGAATCATTCCGGGCCGTTCCCTGTCATCAAGAACTCCTGAATGAAGCAACTGCCTCCCCGCCCACGGTGCGACCTGGCGCTTGAAAATCTTGCGGCAATTGTCGATATGGAAGCTGTCGATGTTTTCGCGGCCTTTACTCGGCACCGCTCGACCGCACCTGATCGCATGCCGGAGACTTCAGAGTGGGTCGCGGTATGAACGCTGATATGCACGGATGGGCGCGTTCCGAACTGAGATCGATCCATCTCGGTCTACTGACCGTACAGTTGTTGAGCAGCAAGTGACCGGCAATCAATGGTTTGCAACTTTGGTGTACCGTACTTTTGGCTTTGGTTGTATTATGCCCGATTTCAAGGGCTGACAAACTAATTCACGGGGCGATCGAGGCGTGCACAGAGTGTCTCCCCTTAAATGCGGCGGATGGGACGGTTGGCATGCGTGTAAGAGATGATGAGACAGGGCAAGTTCTCGTAGTCTTCGTTCTATGCCTTGCAGTGTTGATTGGTTTTACCGCCCTTGCTATCGATGTCGGCCACCTGCTCTATACGAAGCGACAACTTCAGACCCTCGCTGATTCGGCAGCGCTGGCCGCAGCAATCGAAGGCAAGCAATGCGGCTCGAGTCCAAACTGCACCGCAATGCAAATTGCCGCCAAGGTCGCGGTTACTGAAAATGGACAACCAACCCCTTCTCTTTTGACGCAATGTTCGGGCACGGTTGGGACGGATCTGACCCTTGAATTGAACAACGGGCCATGCGCAATGGGGGTAAGCGATCCAAACCAGGGGAGCACCAAGTACGTTGAGGCGGTTGTCTTCAAGCGGCAGAATACATTTTTTGGATCGCTTCTCGGCATAAGCGGTGTGACCCTTTCTGCGCGCTCAGAAGCAGCATTAGGCCCATCTCAATTCTGTGTCCATGTGATCGATCCGAGCGCCTCGCAGGCTCTACTGATGAATGGCAGTTCATCGATGAGCGCGAGTTGCGGCGTGATGGTTGACTCGAGCTCGAACACGGCGCTGCTGGCAAACGGTAATGCGACCCTATCGGCGACTGTGGTGGACGTGCACGGACAGGATCTCCTCAACGGCAACCCGTCGATAACGCCATCTCCGCAGCTCAACTCTCCGCGGCAGGCGGATCCCCTGGCCGGTACGCCTGCGCCGACAGTCGGATCCTGTACCTATAACAACTTGACGGTGAACGGGAACTCGACGCAGACACTAAGCCCCGGCGTATATTGCGGCGGCCTCAACGTCAACGGCGGTGCAACTGTGAGGTTCAATTCCGGGATGTACATCCTGAGCGGCAACACCCGAATCAACGGGAATGCCACCATCTCCGGCACGAATGTTACGTTCTATATTCCTACGGGGCAATTCGCCATGAATGGCGCGGCTCACGCCGACCTGACGGCGCCGACATCGGGGACCTATGCCGGCATTCTCTTTTATCAGAACAAAAATGACAGCAGTCAGTTCATCCTGAACGGAGATTCCACTTCGAAGTGGCAAGGTGCGATCTATTTGCCCGGAGCTCAACTGCTCCTGAACGGCGGCAGCAACCTCGCAGCTTACACGATTCTTGATGTCGCCACTCTCACGGTGAATGGGAACAACACGTTCACGATTAATAGCGATTACTCTTCCCTTCCCGACGGCTCTCCGGCGCAGGGCAGCACCGCATATTTGATGGAGTAGCAATGAAGCATAGACGATGGTTCCAGTTGGGAGCCAATGACGAAGGGTCGAGCCTGGTCGAAACTGCGTTATTGACTCCCGCTCTTCTGCTCATGATGCTTGCGGTAGTGGATTTCGGCCGGGCCTACTACCTTGCCATGGAAGTGGCGGGAGCCGCGCACGCAGGCGCGGAGTATGGGGTGCAGAATCCAGCGGACACTACGGGGATTAAAGCCGCGGCAACCAGCGATGCACCCAATGTTCCAAACCTGGCGGTAACCACTCCAGCTTATGGCTGCGAATGCTCAGACGGCACGTCGTACTCTGCCAATTGCAGCAGCACTCCATCGTGCACAACCAACTATGTGTACCGCATTGACGTGCAGACAAGCGCCGCCTACAAGCCGCTGTTTCCGTGGCCGGGCATTCCTTCGAATCTGAACCTGTCCAGCTCCGCGAGTATGCGGAGCGGTGGAAACTGATGCTTGTGAAACGGGGTGGGATGATAAAGATGAATTTCATAAAGCCGGATATAGCGCTTCTGAATGTGCTCACCAAGCTGCCCGACGAGAACGGCAGCCAGCTCGTTGAATTCGCTCTGGCGCTGCTCGTTCTGCTGACGATGATGTTCGGGATTATGTACTTCAGCCTGGCCATGTACTCCTATCATTTCGTCACCTATGCAGCGCAGGAAGGCGCGAGGTTCGCCATCGTTCGCGGAAATGCATGGCAGGGCAAGGGGAGCTGCTCGACTTCGGCGCCGCCGAACTTCTCCATGAAGTATGCATGCGTCGCGCAATCAAGTGACGTGCAGAATTACGTCAAGAGCATAGCAACGCCCTTGATCAATTCGTCGCAGATTACAGTCACAACCACATGGCCGGGCAGCACACCTACCTGTACAAAAAACTGCGGGATATGCGCCACAGCAAATTCTCAGGGCTGCCAGGTAAAAGTGAATGTGAGCTACGATTTCGGATACGCGGTGCCGCTGGTGAGGTCCAGAACGCTGACCTTTGCCGGGAGCTCGAGCAAGACGATTCAAGAGTGATGTACTTCTGAGTTGAACGCAAGCTTTTTGGTTAGGCGGACAGAAACTCAGTGCTGCGCATCTACAATGAGGTGAATGCCAGCGGTGCAGCCATGCGCCTTCTAAGAATAACCTCTATCGAGTTCTGTCTCGTTATTCTTGCCGTCCTTACGCATGCTCAGCCAGCAACTCGCTCAATGGTGAAAGTCAAGGTCGTGGACGAGACTGGTGTTCCGGTTCCCAGTGCACGAGTAAGCATTGCGCAGGCCGACTCCCCAATCATCAGTCTGCAGACTGACTACGCCGGTCGAGTGAGCTTCACTCTCAAAAGCGACGTTCCTTACCAGATCCGCGCATCCAAAGCGGGGTTCTACCAGAGCGTAACCGACGATGCGGATCCGGACGCAGGCGAATTGCGGATCGCGATGCATCACGAGCAGATTATCTCGGAGCAGGTCAGGGTCGAGGCTTCTGTGCCCGATATGAATCCTGAACAGGTGTCGGACAGGTTGACGCTGAACGTGCCTGAGATCACGAATGTGCCATACCCTACCTCGCGAGACATTCGCAATCTACTGCCTTTCTATCCCAGGGTGGTGCAGGATGAGAGCGGGCAGGTACACGTGTCCGGTTCGGAGACGTGGGCGACCCTGGATCTTCTGGATGGGTTTGATATTCGATCGCCAATGAGCGGCAACCTTGCGTTGAGAGTGAGCGCGGATGCTGTGAGGTCCACTGATCAGGAGTCCACGCGCTACCCCGTTGAATTCGGCCGCGCGACGGGTGGGGTGATCGCTTTCTACACAGGCATGGGCGACGATAAATTTCGATTCAACACAACGAACTTTGTTCCCTCATTCCAGCAGAAGGGAGGGATCCGGTTCGACAAATTCGTCCCAAGATTGACGTTTTCGGGACCAGTCATTCCCAATCGGGCATGGTTTTTCGATGGGCTTGAATTCGAATACGACAACATCTACATCTCTGAGCTCCAGAGAAATGCAAATACAAATCAGCTGTTGCGCGGAAGCAATCTGCTGAAGTTTCAGGCGAATCTTACCCCCGCAAACATTCTGACGCTGGGCCTGCTGACGAATGCATATCATTCGCCCTATGACGGCCTCTCGCCCCTGGTGCCTCAGGAGAGCACTACCAAACGAAACAGCACCGCGTGGATGCCCTATGTGCGCGATCAGTTGAGCCTAAGGAACGGTGCTCTTCTGGAAGCGGGCGCCGGAGTCGTTCGCATTCGCGATGGCTACGAACCGTATCCGGATGGACCGTTCAGGGTTACGCCGGAACAGACGCTTGGAAGTTTTTTCGAAACCCTGACTGGCCGTTCGCAGAGAGTAGAAGGTAGCGCATCGCTGTATCTGCCGCGCAGATCCTGGCACGGACAGCACGATGTGAGGACGGGGGTGAATCTTGATCGCGTCAGCTACGATCAGCGGGAATCTCTCGATCCCGTCGAATACCTGCGCGAAGATGGGACACTGCTGCGGCGTAGTGCGTGGCTCTCTTCCCCGTCGAAATCGGAATTGCATAATTCAGAAGTTGCTTTCTATGCGCAGGATCGCTGGACGCTGCCGGATGGTCTGCTGATAGATCCTGG
>Ga0105241_10000492_pt1 | contig 29822 bp, 22 predicted proteins | sample KBSC64metaG_FD_80422 | JGI IMG/M metagenome (GOLD analysis project Ga0105241, IMG submission 80422) | Corn rhizosphere microbial communities from Kellogg Biological Station, Michigan, USA - KBS C6-4 metaG | ecosystem: Host-associated > Plants > Roots > Rhizosphere > Soil | place: Michigan, USA... | reverse complement strand
GGCTCATGATGGTAGAATGACGATTACCTGATTCCTCAGTGGTCCCCGTCGTCTAGCCTGGCCTAGGACATCGCCCTTTCACGGCGGTAACACGGGTTCAAATCCCGTCGGGGACGCCAACAAAAGAAACCACTTCGAGGATTCGACTAGTTTTGCCGCGCGTCCACAACGTCCACTTACACCAGCTTTTTCCCCAGTCCGGGCGAAAGCAGTCTGACCACCCGGCTCTGCGCCTCGCGCTTCTCATTGCTTACAGCTTGAACGTAAACACCCTGATATGTGCTTGCGTGTCGGCTGTTCCCCCCCAGAGCCCGGCCTACTTAATGGTTGCGGATCCCCGCCCGACTGACGCTACGAGGAGAGTTCCGATCTGGATGTGGAAGTGTCGAGTACTTTGCGGCGGTCACGAAACGAGAGAAATGGGCTTGCCGGAAGTGTAAGGAACTCGGCGGTATCGTTGCCACCATCGATCATCGAAGGGTGCCTGGTGCCCATCCCTGAACATCGTCATACTATGAATAACGTATGAAGTTCTCGGCAATGATATCCCGACGCAAGTTTGCAAAGTTGGCGGCGGCGGCGGTGGGCGCCCTGGCGAGTCCTGAACTTGGGTTCCCCCGGGCGGCGGCTCAATCACCCGTCTCATTCGTGCCGTTAGCCGAATTCGGCTATGGTGACGTCAATATCACCAGCTCTTCTCACGAGGCACAACTCAAGAATACCCACGGCGTGTTGATGAGCCTGAGCGAAGACAGTCTGCTCAAGCCCTTCCGCCAGACGGCCGGACAATCTGCGCCCGGCGCCGATCTAGGCGGATGGTACAACTATGATCCAAATTACGACTGGCACAAAGACGATGCCGGCTTCGCTCCCGGAGCAACCTTCGGACAATGGATTTCGGCGCTGGCCCGCTATTACGCTATCACCGGCTCGCAGGCGACGCGCGAAAAAGTGCTGCGGCTGAACCGTCTGTACGCACAGACCATCTCCGGAGATTTCTACGACAAGAACCGCTTTCCTGCCTACTGCTACGACAAGCTGCTGCTGGGCTTGATTGACTCGCACCAGTTTGCCGGCGATCAGGACGCATTCGCCGTTCTGGAGCGCACTACGAAAGCAGCCCTGCCTCACCTGCCGGGGAAGGCGATCGATCGGGAGGTGGAGTGGCGGCCCGGTAAGGATCAGTCGTATCGCTGGGATGAGTCTTATACCAATCCGGAGAACCTGTTCCTGGCTTATCAGCGGGGGGCGGGAGTTCGCTATCGTGAACTTGCGATCCAGTATCTCGACGATACGAACTGGTTTGACCCGCTCGCCCGCGGCGAGAATGTTCTCGCGGGAAAGCACGCCTACAGCTACGTGAACTCTCTCAGCTCCGCCATGCAGGCGTATCTCACTTTAGGCAGCAAAAAGCATTTAAGCGCCGCCAGGCATGCCTTTGCCATGCTTACGACCCAGAGCTTCGCTACCGGAGGCTGGGGTCCGGATGAGATGCTGCGGTCGCCGGACAGTGATGACCTGATCGCGAGCCTGACCAAGACCCATAACAACTTTGAGACGCCATGCGGCTCTTATGCCCATTTCAAGCTAACCCGGTATCTCCTGCGCGTGACCGGCGACTCCCGATACGGTGACAGCATGGAACGCGTCATGTACAACACTGTTCTGGGTGTGAAGCCCATGCACACCGACGGCCGTGCGTTCTATTACTCGGACTACAATTTCACCGGACGAAAGGTGTATTCGAACCATCGATTCCCCTGCTGCTCGGGCACTCTGCCGCAGGTTGCGGCGGATTATCACATCAATACCTACTTTCGCGACGCCCGCGGCGTTTTTGTAAATCTTTACATGCCGTCAAGTGTCCGATGGATTCAGGGCGGAGTGAAGCTCTCCCTCGCTCAGAGTGGTGAGTATCCTTTCGAAGATTCGATTTCGTTCCAGCTCACTGCATCTCAACCGGAAGAATTTGCGCTGAACCTGCGCATTCCAGAGTGGGCGCAAGATGCCGATATCGAGCTGAATGGGAAGCGCTGGCCGGGCTCACTAGTGCCTGGAAACTTCGCGACTATCTCCCGTCAATGGCGCAGCGGCGATCAGGTAGACCTCCAACTACCGCGGAAGATGCGTTTGGAGCCGATCGACGAGAAGCATCCGGAGACCGCCGCGCTACTTTGCGGGCCACTGGTGCTGTTCCCTCTAAACCATGAAGGCGGGCCGCTAAGAGTTCCACGAAGTCAATTGTTGGCCGCCAGGCAGACGGGAAAGCAGCGTTGGGAGGTCCGAGCTGCCCATGGTCCGCTGACGTTGCGTCCGTTTGTCGCCATCAATGACGAATCCTATTCGACTTATTGGGATGTGACCTAGCAGGCTCGGCGACTTCCACGCGCACAGAAACGATTTCGAAAGGGTGTACCGGGACCGTGATCTGGTGGTTGGTCAGGGGCAGTGCAGCAGGCTCGGGCTTTTCCATCAGGTTCGTCAAGGATGCAGCCGTGGCTGAATCCGGCAGGCCGATCCGAACGTCCGCCGTCTTTCCAGCCCATTCGTAGAGCCTAAGAAGCAGCGCGTCACCATCCTCCGTCTTCTTCAGAGCGGTGAGCACGACGTCGTCTCCAGCAATGCTTAGAAAAGAATGGTACGCAGGCAGGCTGCCTTCATGCGCCTCGACTTGGAAGGCGCGGAGCTTGTAATTGAATTCGTAGCCGCGGCGCACTGTGAGCGCTCGCCTCCAGTCACCGGCGTGCGGGTACAAGGAATAGCTGAATTGATGATGGCCGCGATCGGCCTCGGGGTCGGGCCAGACTGGAGAGCGCAATAGTGAAAGTCGAATCACGTTGCCCTTTGCGTCATATCCGTACTTCGATTCGTTGATCAGACTGAAGCCGTGGATTCCGTCACCGAGGTCGGCCCAGCGCAGGGCAGGGACTTCGAATTTCGCCGCTTCCCAACCATTGTTGCGCGTGGTCGGACGCTCAATCGAACCGTAGGGAATTTCGTAAGTGGCATGCGGGGCAGACGCCGCCAGCGGGAAGGCCGCCTTCAGTAGCATGTGAGTTTCGTGCCAATCGATGTTGTTTGCTACATCGACCCGATCAAGGCCCGCATACAAACTGATGTCCTGGACAAACCTGGAATTCTGCCAGGTGCGTGTGATCCGTATAGTCGCCCGGACGGGACCTTTTTCGGTCAGCTCGACCGAATCAGCCTTATCCAAGGTCGTCATGTGTTGATCGAAGTCGGCGTCGATATTCCAGGCGTCGTAGTCTTTCGGCGTGTCCTGAAAGGCCTGGAGCTGGTTGCCGCACCCCCCGTCAGATATTGATTCAAATTTGGTGGCCTTCTGATAAAGGCTCTTGATACAGCCGGTTTTGGGATCGACGATCACGCGGAGCAGCGAATTCTCCAGCGTCAACCCGTCGGCTTTCAGGTCAGTCGTAACCGAGCTGCCGCGGGGAACAACGTGCAGAATCTCGTACCCCAGGGATGGAACATCTCTCACTTCTGCCAATATGCGATACGAATTCGTGGACCCGTCGTGTGTGAGCGTCTGGAATGGCACGTCCCGGCCTTGCGGATCACGCAGGGAGAGTCCGGCCTTGGGCGCAGCGGGCAACTGCACATCCAGGCTCACCAGGTCGGTTCGCGGCCAGGCCAGGGGGTTGACGACCATCACCGGAACTCCGTCGGCTGCGTTGCCGGTTTGAACTTCGGCGGAAATTGCGTTGAGTGCGCCGGTGGTGGCTTCGTCGGTGATCCAGCGAATCACATCGTAGTCACGCTGCGCATCCTTATAAATCACGCCAATTCCGGAGCCAGCCGCCAGATCGTGAAACTGGTTGAACAAGCCTTTCTGCCAGGCTTCATTGAGCCGGGCACTGGGATACTTCTCTCCGAAGAGCCATGCCAGTGACGAATACTTCTCGGCATTCAGCAGCTCCTCTTCGCTCTCCCGCATATTGCGTTTGTGGTTGGCCTGCGTCGTCATAACGCCGCGGTGATATTCGAAGTACAACTCATCGTTCCACACGGGGAGGCTGAGTTTACCTGCGGGCGGATCCGGCAGGGGCGCAACCCCGCTGGCCAGTGCTCTGTAGTTCCACGTCGGAGCATGACTGGTATCGAGTTTGGTCTCGATGCCGGAAAAGAAATCCGCCGCGGTTCCGAATCTCATGGGCGGCGCGACCCGCCCGGGAGTGGTCCAGTGGAGGCCGCTGTCGAGCATGCTGCGGGTCGGGCCGCCGCCATGGTCGCCGATGCCATACAAATGCATCATCAGCGCCGTACCGGGGTTGAGTTTCCGGGCAACGGCGACGTCGCTCGCGATCCTTGTCGGCTCAATCTGGTTCACATAGTCGTGGGGAAAATAAGTCAGGATGCGGCTGCCATCCGGCGATTGCCACCAGAAGAGTTTCAAGGGCAACTGGTTGGTGTCGTTCCACGCCATCTTCTGGGTCACAAAATAATCGACGCCAGACTTTTTGTAGATTTGCGGCAGCTGCCAGTTGTAACCGAAGGAATCCGGGTTCCATCCGATTCGCACATCAACCCCAAACTTATTTTTGAAGTAGCGTTTTCCAACCAGCAACTGGCGGACCAGGGACTCGCCATCGGGCATGTTGAGGTCCGGTTCTACCCACATTCCGCCGACCATTTCCCAGCGTCCTTGTTTCACGCGATCGACAATCTGCTGATGCAAAGCGGGATACTTCTCCTCCATCCACTGGCTATAAGCCGCCGCCGATTGGGTGTAGGTGTACTGGGGATACTCGTTCATGAGCTGCAGCGCGGTGCCAAACGTGCGGTGGACCACATCGACGGTCTCGGTCCAGGGCCAGAGCCATGCCGCGTCGATGTGCGCGTTTCCAGTCAACACCACCGCAGTCCCCTGCAGGACGGGTTTCACGGCTGACAACAGTGAGTGTGCTTCTTGGAGTGAGGCGTCAAGCGCCTCCTGTTTTGCCTGGCGAAGCGCGCCAAGATCCACAGCCCTGGCAGCATTTTCGATGCCTTGTTCCACGGGCCGCGATTGTGCTCCGAGCGAGGGGACCAGGGCCGATGCAGTCTCTATTTCCTGCAACAAATCGAGGGGACTGGGACGAGAATTGGCGAACTCGACGCGGATGTTGGCCTCTTCGAAGTGCTTCCTGTCCACGGTTTGCAGAAGTTTGACGGCGATCAGGACCTTGTCTCCCGGTCTTACCGGATCGAGCAGGACGATGGGCTCCAAGTCCTCCCCCATTGCCACGCGGCGCCCGTTGAAGTACACGATTTCAGGAACCGGGCCATTGGCGGAGGCCGAAAACCGAAACCAAAGCCTGGCCCCGGTAAGGTCGTATCCGTTCAAGGTGGGCGGGACCACAATCCATCTGCGGTACCAGACAGCTTCTTCGGGAGCCTGACTTCGGCTTTTGACCGTTGTCCAACCGCTGTCGTCGAGTCCGACATCTTCCCCGTGTGGCAGATCACCCACGTGGTAGCGCCATTCGTCCGCGGTGAGGGATGTCAACGAACGCAGTTGAGAAGTGACGGCATCGATGGTGGGATTGCCTGTCTTGGCGGACAGGCTTTGAGCGAAAGCTTGCAAAGCCAACAGTGCCCAGGCTCCCAGCAATAGCAGAAAGTACCTTGCTCTGATCATGAATCTCCCGCAGTCCAGACGAATATTGCCACACTTCCCAAGCTGCGCCCGCTGGCCGCGGCGCTCTAGAACTGATCGGATGATGCGAACAGTACTTCGCCTTTCACTTTGATTTCTACATCCACCAGATAGCGGCGACAGGCCTGGGCATCAATTTCAATCCCCAGCCCGGGCGAATCGGGGACCGCGACGAACCCCTCGTGATCACGCTCTAAATGGCTGGAAGTAAGTTCGCGCGCCAGAGGCTTGGGTGCAAACGGGTACTCGCAGATTTCGTCGGAGCGCATGCCCGCATAGGGCTGGAGCGATGCGCTGAGCGCGAGGTGTGACGTAAACGTGTGGTTTACGAAAGACACGGCTTTGGAAGCCGCATAGTCCGCCACACGCTTGGCGGGACCGATGCCGCCGATGCGTCCGCAATCGACTTGAATGTACCCGACCCGGCCGTAATCGATAAGATGTTGCGCCATGTAGAAATTGTGGGCGCCCTCCCCTCCCGCCAGTTTGACATGGCCTTTGCGGGAGAGCGCTGCGTAGGCGTCGAGAGCGCTGGTGTGAAACGGCTCTTCCAGCCACACTGCTTTTATCTGTTCCAGGGCAGGGAGGCGAGCCGCCGCAGCCTCCACCTGATTGCCGAAGATCTGTCCCACATCCACCATCAGGAGCGAATCCTTCCCCAGTCCCTCGCGCGCGGCCGCAAAGTGTTCGATGTCGGTCTTGAGATCGCCCCGTCCGATGGGTCCCCATCCAAATTTAACGGCGCGAAAGTTCTGATTGCGCGCTGCCGCCGCCAGTGCATAAGTCTCGGCGGGCGTCTCTCCGAAGAGTTGTGAAGCGTAGGGGAGCTTGCGAAAGGCTTCGCGGTATCCGAGGAGTTTCCAGACGGGTTGCTGACGGGCTTTCCCCAGCAGGTCCCACAGCGCGATTTCCACTCCTGACCAGGTGTGCGGCGCCTGCAGCAGGTCCATGCTGTCGAGTTCGATTTGTGAAGCAATGCTGTAAATATCTTCGGGACTCTCCAAACGCTGCCCCAGGACCGATGCGCCCACCGGCCGGCAGGCGCCGTGCGACATAGGACAAACGAAAGCCGCAATCGACACCAGCGGAGACGCTTCGCACTCGCCCCAGCCCACGAGATCACCCGCCGCGACCCGGACCAGCAGGGCATCCTGACTGCCGTCTCCTTCCGTCGTGACCTGCGGCATGGACAGGTAAAAGAAATCGACTGCTTCAATCTTTCTCACGGGCATCCCCAGATGAAGTATGAGGCGAGGTGAACTTTTTCATTTATCCTTATACCCGTTTGCCTCGTGGAATGATGCGAAACCCGGTTAAAAAGATTACTAACCCGATGTTTTGGCGGGACAAAGGGCGATCTTATCATTCGTAACAGATGAAGCTACTGCACGGTAAACCACACGAAGTATCAGAATACCGTCTCTAACATGTCATGGCACAGGTTGTCATCGGACTCGCGGCACAGGTATGCTCATGACCTTTGCTTCCCCATGCCTGAACCAGCCATGACATCCCGCGCCGCCATGCCCAGGATTCTGGGCATGCCCCGATGGCTGGCTTTTTCCCTGCTGACAATTCTGCTGTGGGGTACCTGGGGAGTGGTCTCGAAAGTGGCCTCGGAAGGCGTCGATGCGTATTCGAATCAGGCCCTCTTCTCTTTCGGACTTTTACCTCTCATCGCACTCGTTTGGCGGTCACCACGAAACGCAGCAGGGGGAGCGGGACGACGCTCCGGAATTGGCTGGGCTTTTCTTACCGGCATCCTGGGCGGTACCGGTAACATCGCTTTTTTCCACGCGCTGGGAATGGGCGGCAAAGCATCGATCGTTTCTCCGGTGACTGCATTGTTTCCCGTTGTGACCGTGATTCTGGCGGTGACCTTGCTGCACGAGCGCGTGGGCACAGCGCAGAAGGTTGGGCTGGCTTTGGCCCTGGTCGCGATTTATTTGTTGAGCATGTAGCGGAAACCCTATGTCTCTCTTGCCTGCATGGTTGTGGTTTGCCGCGATCGCCCTGGTGTTCTGGGGGATCACCGGCGTGACCCAAAAGCTGGCCACCAACCGGATCTCCAGCGAACTATCCTTTATATGGTTTGCTTACGCCATGATCGCCATCTCGGTGACCCTGGCTTTGCTGGTCCCGGTTCACTGGCACCTGCGGCCCTTGATTTTCTGGGCGGCGATCGGCGGGGGAATGCTGAATGGACTAGGGGCGCTGACCAGCTTCACGGCGCTGGAATCGGGCGGGAAGGCGTCGGTCGTGATCTCGCTGATATCGCTTTATCCGCTGGTCACCGTGGCCTTCGCGGTAACGTTTCTGCACGAACGGCTGACCGTGGCTCAAACACTCGGTGTGGGGCTGGCGATTGTGGCCGCAATTCTGCTTTCGCTCGAGCCCAAAGCTCCCGCCGGCAAAGCGCAGCCGTGACAACCAATCATGCCGCTTCGCTCATCTTGCCCGATGGATCCACATTTCCGACGGAGCGCAAGCCTTCCTGCAACAGGAATTGGACGTTGGTTTGTAGAGTCTCGCCCGGAGCCAGCGTGCGGTGACGTTTTGCCGCTTGCATGGCTTCAAAATTAAGCGGGTACCCGGTGCAGGGTTCCAGAACGGCGACGTTGTAGTTGCGCCATCCTCCATACGTGGCGAAGAGCCAGCAGCAAGGGAAAACCGCCGGGTCGAATTGCAGTCCGCACGCCAAACCGGTTTCGGAGTTGGTGAGAGCGCACCAGTTTCCCCGCATACGGGTCCCGTAGAAAAAGTACAACCGGCGCGCGTCCTCGCAAGGGATCCGCCGTAAATCGACATCGCCGGCGGCGGTCTTGATGAGTGGCCAAGTGGCGGGATCGGAAGACCCGGCCAGAGTCCCCGGAAAGGCTGGTTCCAGGACGACATTCATCGGCGGGAAATCAATGCGATGTTGAGCCGAGACGGCCATGGCGGGATGGAGCTTCCAGAGAAACGGGAATGAAGTCCTGCCGCGGTTGGTGAAACGATGATTAAACTCGATGCGACCCTGACCGGCCCGTAGGCGAATGGTTTTTTCCACCTCGATCGCACTGATCGGAGTTGTGTAGCGCAACCGAACTCCCGCTTCATCCCCTTGCGAGAACGGTTCCGAGTCCCAGGACCCGGTCCAGAGTTCGCCGTGATCGGGATAGCTTTCGCCCTCGATCGCCGCGATTTCATCGTTGGGAAACAACTCGTCCCACCCCCCGCTCCAGACATCGTCATAGCGGGAGTTGGCGGGCAATCGCGCCGGGCCAATCCGCGGGTTGTTCCACAGCAGGTCGGCATCGAACGGCTTGTAGGTGATCTGCCAGATCTTTGCCCCTGCTTCCGGAAAAATGACCAAGCGAAGCAACTGGTTCTCCAACACCACCGTGCGCAGGCCGCGGTAGGACCAGTCCGTATTCACACTCAGTTTCATCGATCAGTTTCCCTTCCCTAAGTCCTCGATCGCAAGGGGCGGGTCTGTCTGTACAGTTGCGTGGCCCGATCGTCGAATGTACTGGGGGGATGTTACAGGATTGCGAATTACCGTGGTTGAATCTCCAGAGGCTACGACGCCGCAATCAAACTTCACGTGATCAAAGGTGGCATGGCTGTTCCCGCTCACGCGGACCTGGCTGGTAGCCAGGTCAGGGCGTTGCTTCGCAAGCCGCTGAGCGCCGACGGTGGAGTGGTCCACCTGCAACTGAGCGTCGCTGCCCAAAGAGAGCCAGTCGGCATAAACCTGGGAATCGCGGACCGCAACCTTTGCGTGGCCGTCGGCGGTCAATTCGTCAATGACGCTGTCGGTGAAGATGAGGTCGGCTTGTCCTCCCGCGTACACATCCCAGGTATCCGCGTTCACATCGTTCAACTGGATGCGGAAGGGGCAATTTGAGGCCCCAGGCACGGGAACCAGTACAGGCCTTTTGGCCGAGCCCACGCGCCCGCGAGGCAACGTAAGTCTCCCCTGGCATGCCGGGGCAATCGCCAGCTGCGCCCTTCCAATGCGACTCAGGCTCACCTGGCTGCTGCCGTGTACGTACAAGAGAAACAGCTGCGCGGTGGTATCGGTCAGGTCAGCGCTGGCGAGCGATCCCAGATGCAGCTTTTGGGAGAATGGCCGGTCCGCGGGAATGTCCGAGAACTCGAGTTTGTCGTCATTGCCGGTGTGGGTCGAGAGGAACACCAGGTGCAGGCGCCGCCCGACCACATGGCTGGAGTGAGAAATCTCAAGTTCAAAGATCGCAAAGTTCTCAAGCACTGCCTGGACGTGATCCAGATGGAACTCCGCGTTTGTGGTCTGGAAGTCATCGACCGCCACATCGCCTTGCAACCACCAGATCGGATGCGCACTCCCTTCGGCGGTCATGGTGGATCGATGGATTCTGATTCTGGCTGGGCCCTCGCACCGGAGTCCGCTGGCGCCGTTCGGCGACCCTGGTGGATCGGACACCTTGATGTTCACGTCCTCAAGTTTGAGTTCGGCCCCGGCGGCCACCGTGACGGGTCCTCTAAGATCCAGCGAGATGCCCTTCAGTTTTACGTGCCCAGAGACGAGCAGAGCACCGTCGTGGCGAAATTCGGCTCTGTCGTCGATGACAGTGCCGTCCCGCAGAGCGGGCAGGGGCTTCTGCCCGAGGGCCGGGCATGCCAGGATCAAGAATATGTAGAGAAAGGCGAATTTCATTGGTCCGTCACCGTCGACACCTCGGCCTGCCGGGCAGGATAGCCGATAAGGGGGCTCGAACCGAATGGTTATCGAACATTCCCTTGCAAATTCAAGCGCGAACAGAGGGATGGGTTTGCTCCGCATCCGGCGCGCGTCGTATTCTGACCGCTTGGGGTGGGGTTTCATGCAGCTCGCCGGGCCGGAAAGGGGGCGTTGGTGTCGGGTTCTCGCGTTCATTGTGGTCTTCAGTTGCTGTTCCAGTGCAGCGGTGGGACAAGACATCAAGTCGCTGGTTCAGCAGGCCTTCGACTTTCATCAACAAGGCAAATTTGCTGAGGCTTTGCCTCTGTTGCGCCGGGCCTATGCGCTGGAGCCTGACAATTATTTCGTCAACCTGCTTTTGGGGATCGACTCCCTGCGCACGGGACAACCGAAAACCGCAATACCGTTCCTGAAAAAGGCTTCCCACTTGCGTCCCAGGGAAGAATTTCCCCTTGATTACCTGGGCGAGGCGTATGCGCGGCAGGAAATCTATGGTGACGCGGCGCAGGCGTTCATGCAAGCTGTGGGTGTGGCGCCGGGCTCCGCGGAATCGTCGGTTGCGTTCGTGGATTTCGCCCTGACCCGCTTCGCCGGCATATCGGCATTGCTTCGCAGCTCGGAGAAAGGACTGGCAGCCGAATACCGTTTGCGAGCGCTGGCCGCGGGCCAGAACGTGGCACAGAGTTTGTCGCTGCTCCAACGGGCTGCGGACCTGGATGGCACCGCACCCGGCATCTGGTCCGATCTCGCCATCGCTGCATTGGCGGGAGACGATATTGGTGCGGCAGAGCGCTACTGCAAGAAGGCGCTTGCCGCGGATCCCAACGATCAGACAGCCTGGATCGCCGACGCACAAGTGGCCGCGCAAAAATCAGACTGGCAAGGAGCCATCACGCGGCTCAACTCAGCCGCGCGGCATAGTCCGAGGCTGCTCTCCCAGGCGGTGCAGCAATGGCCGGCCCAACTGCAGCCTCCGGCAGCGACAGTGCCATCGGGTCCAGCGACGAGGTTCTTTTCATGCGTCCGGGAGGGCCGGAATCCCTGTGATCTCGCTCGGGAACTAAAACTTTCCGGGGACCACCACACCGACCTCTACCGCGAACAACGATGGGAGCAAATGACCAAGCTTCCGCTTCCCCGGCCTGGGCAAAACGGGCAGTGGTTGCAGCGCGGAGTTGCATTCGCGAGGCTGGATGATTGTACGCAGGCAATCCCGGCTCTGGAGCGCGGCCTTTCGAAACCGGCTCCCGAGGTTTATGGAATGTTTCTGCTGTCGTGGTGCTACTCGCGGGAAGCTGGCCGCACCGCGGAAAAAACTCAACAATCCGGAGGGGATGAAGTCCCGCTGCATCTGATGCGCGGCGATCTCCTGCTGCGGCTGCAAGCGAAACCCGGTCTGGCAATATCTGAATACCAGTTGGCACTCACTCGCGACCCGAACGATCCCGCTGTCCTGGAGAGGCTGGCGGAGGCACAGTTTGGCGCAGGTAAAATCGATGCCGCTCGACAGAGCGCCGCGGCTGCACTGAAGATCGATCCGCAGCGGCTCGGGGCAAAACGTACCATGGCTAAAATTGCCATGCAGGAGCGCGATTACGCCACAGCGTTGCCTTATCTTCAGGAACTGGCGGTTCGCAATCCGCAGGATGTAACCATGAGCGTCGAACTGGCGACAGCGCTGGCCCAGACCGGTGCTGCCGCGGAAGCGTGGCAGAAACTCGCGCCTGCGCTGGCGCAAGGGTATCCCGACGAGAAAGGGAGTCTGCATTATCTTCTCGGCACCGTTCTGAGAAAGATGGGCCGAGCGGCGGAGGCTGAACAGGCCTTTGCCGCGGCGAAGCAACTCTCGGAAGCATTCCAGCAAAAATCCTATCGCGACCAGGACGCCGATGCGCAGCCTCAGTAATCAGCTCACACGCCGGCAGTTCAGCAGGCTTCTGGGCGGCGCTGGCCTGGCGCTATCGGTCCCCAGGGTGTTTGCCGCAGGTATTGCGAAGGGTCCAATCCAGTTTCAGAATGCCGCGCCCGCCTGCGGACTGGATTTTGTCTTGCGCAATGACGCGAGCGGCCGTAAATACCAGGTGGAGACTGTTCTCGGCGGATTGGGCGTGATCGATTTCGATCAGGATGGATGGCCCGATCTGTATTGCGTCAACGGGGCTTCGCTGCCATCTCTGCAAAAGAGCGATCCCCGCTTCTTCAACCGCTTATATCGCAACAACCGGGACGGCACGTTTACCGACTTCACGCAAAGAGCAGGGGTGCAGGGCCGCGGCTACGAGATGGGTGTCGCTGTCGGCGATTACAACAACGACGGGCTGGAGGATCTCTATGTGGTCGGAGTCCACGGCAACACGCTGTACCGGAACAACGGCAACGGAACCTTCAGCGATGTGACCCAGGCCGCGGGCGTGAGCGGCAACAGCGCGCAAGGCCGCAAGCTGTGGTCGGTAGCGGCGGCCTGGATCGATTACGACAACGATGGCCACCTTGACCTGATGGTGTCGAATTACTGCGACTGGTCGGCGGGGGATGATCCGATTTGCGGCGGCCTCAATAACGCCGACCGTGCCTATTGCCATCCCGACATGTATCGGGCCGAGCCTATCCTGCTCTACCACAACAATGGAGATGGAACGTTCACCGAGGTCTCGGCGCAGGCCGGGTTGGCAAAATTGCTCGGCAAAGGAATGGGCATTGCCATGGCTGACTACGATGGCGACGGATTGCCCGACATCTTCATTGCCAATGACAATGACCGCAATCTGCTGATCCGCAACCTCGGCGGCGGGAAGATGAAGGAAGTCGGCATGGAGGCAGCCATTGCTTACAACGGCGACGGCCGCCAGATATCGGGGATGGGAGCCGACTTCCGGGATTTCGACGGCGACGGGTTGCCTGACATTTTGATGACTGGCCTGCGCCGGGAAACCTTTGAATTGTTCCGCAACAATGGAAAGGGCAGTTTCGAGGATGCCAGCGCCGACAGCGGCCTGCTCAGTCTGAGCCGGCCCTGGGATGGCTGGGGCTGCGGCTTTGTCGATTTTGACAACGACGGATGGTTGGATGTGTTTGTGGCTTGCGGCGGTCTCGACCTGAACGAGCCTCAGCCGAACCGCGTTCTGCACAATCACGGTGGGCATTTCATGGACGTTTCCGCTGATGCCGGCCCAGACTTTGCCGTGTCGCGGCTGCATCGCGGTATCGCATTCGCAGACTTCGACAACGACGGTCGCATCGACGCTGCCGTGACCTCTGTCAACCAGCCCATCGAACTCTGGATGAATCGCACTCCCATGCAGCACTGGTTGCAGCTCAAGCTCAAGGGTACGCGAAGCAATGCCTCCGCCCTGGGCGCGAAGGTCATCTGCCGAACTCCGAAGCGCACCCAGGTTTCGTTTGTGGCCAACAGCGTGGGGTACGCTTCCGCGAGCGATTTGCGCGTCCATTTCGGATTGGCCGAAGAACGCAAAGCTTCGCTGGAAATCCATTGGCCATCCGGAACGATACAGGAATTGAAAGATGTCCCGTCCGACCAGCAGCTTCAAATCGAAGAGCCCAAAATGGAACTGCCGGAAAAACGCTCACCTCGCTGAGTCTGCTGTTTAAACGATAGGAAAAACGCTTTCTCAGGTAGATGCGGAGGCGGCTTCCGTCCGAGACTTGGAGAACTTGGCGTGTCCAACCGCCGTGGGGCTGGCAGAAACTGCAATTCCGAAGCGAGTATCGGGAGGATGGGACGATGTATCGAGCAAAGACGGATAAGTATGCCTCCATGTTGAGCGTACTGCTTTGTTTGGCTCTCTTGAGTTTTCTGGCGGTCAGTCGAAGTGGATTCGCACAGTCTTCGAACGGACAGATCACCGGGCTGGTAACCGACTCCAGTGGGGCGGCGGTTGCGGGGGCAAGCATCACCGCGACCAACAACGCAACCGGAGTTGCCTACAGCAGTACGACCAATGGATCAGGAGTATACGTCCTCCCTCAGCTCGTTCCCGGGCCTTACAGAGTCTTGCTGAGCCAACAGGGTTTTGCCACCGTTGAACGCCCGGAACTGATTGTTCGTACGGGGGACCATTTGTCGGTGGATTTCACCTTGAAGCCCGCCACCGCCAAGGAAGTTGTCACCGTTACCGAATCAGCGCCGTTGCTGCAGTCGGATCAGTCCAGTTCATCTACCGTGCTCGACAACAAGATGATTACTGAGTTGCCCCAGCTGAACCGGAACTCGCTGGACTTGACCGGGGTGATTCCGCAGGTACAGGGGAAGGGGCCGCTGAGCGACCAGATTTCTACTTTAGGGAATGCGACTTATCTCATCGCCAACAACGGGAACTCCTATGCCGTTGCAGGCGGTCAGGTCAATGGCACCAGCATCTCGGTAGATGGAAACCAACTGCAGGATTCCGAATTCAACGCCGTAAATCGGGCCATCCCCACGCCGGACAGCATCGGCGAGTTTCGAGTAGAAACCGGTGTTCTGACTGCGGACCATGGCCGGTATTCCGGCGGCATCATCACCATGAACACCAAGAGCGGCACCAATCAAATTCATGGCCGGCTCTTTGAATACTTCCGCAACCAGCTTCTGAACAGCAACGGCTGGCAGAACAATTCACTGGGCGAGTCCCGGCAGGCATTTCATCAAAACAATTACGGCTTGTCCATCGGAGGCCCGGTTACCATTCCGCATCTTTACAACGGGGCGAATCGCACTTTCTTCTTTTTCGGTTGGGAGGGAGAGCGCTACGTCACAGGACAGACCGTGGTTTCGACGGTGCCGACGCTGCTGCAGCGCAACGGCGATTTTTCGCAGACGATTTTAGACTTCCCCAATGGCGCCTCGGGAACTCCAGACTACGCGGCGATTTTCGACCCGTTCCATATCTCCGGCGGAGTGCGTCCCATGTATGCAGGGGTCGCGGGAGCGCCGGTGGGCGCCAACGGCCTGGTCGGAGGCAAGATATGCTCACAGGCTGACATCACCGGTGGTACTTGCCCTGCCGGCAACCAAAACCTCTCGTTGCAGAGCACACTCTTTGCCAACTACATGGCGTTGTGGCCTTTGCCCAATCACACGCCGGGTCCCAATGGCTACAGCAACGACCGGCTGGATTCGATCGCGGTCACCCGCCCCACCGATCGATTCTTCCTGCGGCTGGATGAAAATCTCTCCAACAGCCAACGCCTCAACCTCAGCGTCAGTCGCACCCACATGACCAACAACATTCCCGCGCCCTGGCAACACGCTGCGCGATCTTTCAGCTACGATCACGATGTTACGGGGAGCTTGCAGTACAACTTGGTGCTGTCACCGACCGCAATCCTGGATGTGCATCTGGGATTTGGCGTCGCCAAGCTCTATAGCGACGGCGTTTCGGGGGACGGTTCGGATCCTGATCCCAACATTGACACCACGACCTGGGGCTTCGATCCTCTGATTGTCAACAATCCCTCCCGCACCACGAGCCAGATCCCTCCCGTGTTAAACATTAACGGGTTCTCGAACGTCGGCGGATCGCAATTTGACACTTTTATCAACCAGACGGAAAACGCCTCCGTAGGATTTACGAAGGTGATAGGCCGCCACACCATCAAGGTTGGGTACGAGCAATACTATTACCGCTTCAACGAGAACGGCGGAGATCACACCGGCGTGGCCTGGATCAATAATGGCGGCGGTTCGGTGCAAGACTGGCAAAACCCCGGCGACACCACCACCGGCTTCAACCTGGCCGAGTTGATGATGGGCTCCTCACACGTGTTCCAGTGGGGTAACTGGAACATTTCACCGTACGGCTTCAACGAGGCCGCCTATGCCATGGACGACTGGAAGGTCAACCAGAAGCTGACGGTCCAGATCGGACTGCGCTGGGACCACGATGGAGCACGCTCGCCCAAGAGTTTTGCCCCAGGTCAGGCTTCCCCCCTGATGTATGACATCAATGCCAAGAACGTCCTGAGTCCGAATGCGGGCTGGGATTGGAGCCAGGTCACCTCTGCGACTCCGGGCCTGGGCGCTCTGCCGCAGCCGGCATGGCTGTCGCAGGGGGCAACCGGGCGGGTCGTGCTGCTTCATTCGCCCGAGTATCCTCAGAAAAACCTATACAACACGGACTGGAAAAATTTCCAACCGCGGCTGGGGATCGCCTACGCCATCAACGATAAGACGGTGTTGCACGCCAGCGCCGGGATTATCGATCAGGGTCTGAATGGTCTTTCCACGGACTGGTTCAGTTTCTACTACAACACGATTACCATGGGCCAGATTTCCAGCCTGGACGGTCAGAATTGGATCAGCGAGTTGGGCCCCGATCATGGCCTGGGGACGTTCCCCGCGCAAAGCGGTGGAACCAACCTGGGCTATTATCCAGCCATCAGCACCAATCAGGATTATGGATTCCAGACCTTCGGACAGGCAGCCAATCCAGACCAGGGAGGTGCTTCAACAATTAACCACTTCCAGACTCCGGAAGACTACACCTGGGATGTCAGCGTGCAACGGCAGCTCGGTAAGAGTTGGGTGGCGAGTGCGGACTATACCGGCATCCGGGGCATCCATCTGCTCATGCCGGTCTGGGGCTGGAGCCTCAATAACATTCCTCTGAAGTATTATTCGCTGGGACAGCACCTCTTTGATCAGGTTCCCAACCCGTTTTACCAGCAATCGCAGACTTTCAACAGCCAGCCGACCGTGCAACTCTCCCAGTTGCTGGGGCTTTCCCCGCAATACTCCTCAGTGACGCCGGGACAGGCAACCTGGGGACGGTCGATATCCAATTTCCTGAACCTGCAAATTCAGAGCCGCGGCTATCGCGGATTGACCCTTCTGGCGTCCTATAGCATTCGCAAGACTCTAACCAACACCTGGGGCAAGGATATTCAACACACGGGACCATTTTTCTGCTGTTCGTTGCAGAACCCGCACAATCTGATGGAGGCCTACGGCGTGGCTGGTTATGAAATGCCGCAAACGTTGTTACTGAATTATTCCTACGAACTCCCCTTTGGACGTGGGCGTCAATTCATGAACGGCGGCAACGGCTTGGGCTACAAAGTTCTCAACCAGGTTGTGGGAGGGTGGAACCTGGCTGGTGTGACTACCTGGAATCCGAAAGGGACCCCGGTGCTCGTGCCGCAGGTCCCTGGTGGCCAGACCGCGCCGGGTGCGGCGCTTCGGGAGTCACTCGCGCAGGGCGTGAAGGTGGTCCAGTCCACGAACTACTCCAACGCTCTGGTGGATGCGAGTGGAAACTTCATCAACCAGAATCCTAATCTTGTCCTTAACCCCGGTGCCTTCGTGAGAACGCCGGATTTCGGCTTCAGTAATGCCCCTTTTGTCTTTCCCAACGTTCGGAATCCGGGGGGCTTCTTCACCGATGCTACCTTGCTGAAGAAATTCCCCTTCTCCGCTGAAGGAGCGCGGTACTTCGAGATTCGCCTTGAGGCGCAGAACGTTTTCAACCACGCCAATTTCAACCAGATCGATAACAATATGAATAACGCCACCTTCGGCGGAGTGCTGGGAAAGACGGGTCAGCGCATCATGCAGGTCGGCGCGCGCCTCTTCTTCTGATGTAGCATCGCGATCAAGATCGGGCGAAGCCGGTTCCATTATCGGCCGGCTTCGCACCTTCCCCACGGAGTCCTCTTTTCATGCTGCGCCTGACTCGTGTCGGCTGGATCAGCCTGCTCTGCCTGGCATGGGGAGTTCCCTCGTTCAGCCAGACCAGGGCACGGCTCCGGACATCCGACACTGAACTTGTTCTGGAAGCGGGTACCGCAGCTCCGCGGTTGATCTCGCTGGCGTTTCCCGGTCAACCGAAATGGGAGAACCACGCTTCCGAAAGTTTGATCGCATCTGTCGATATCTCGGGCAAACTTGTGCCCGTGCATTGGAGTTTTAATCCTGAAGCCAGCCAGATGAGTGAACAGCGGGCCGTGTTCGTCTATGAATCCGCGTCGCCTCATCTCCGCCTGACCTGGGAGTGGCAGACTCGACAGGACTACGGCCCGGTGGAACATCAGATTCGGATCGAGAACCTCGATCCCGGGGAAATATGGATTCCGATGCAGGACAGCCTCGCTTTCAATTGGCAGGTCGATCCGCAGGCGAATCTGGAACATCTGTTCATCGAGAAAGGCGCGAACCGGCCATCGTCCATTGGCACTCATCAGATCCCCCTGAACGATGGTTACCAGTGGACCGGCACCTCGAGCACCTATGGCGATCTGAGCGACAACGAACCACGCGAGATCATCCCGTGGTCACTGGTCCAGGGATCGCCGGACGGGAGCAAGGTCGGGACACAAACGGGATGGTACGCCGGCATCGAGTTCAGCGGCCGGACCCGAATCTCGATAGGACGAGAAAAGGACTCACTTCACGTCGCCGTCGGACTGAACCCGGATCCAGCCCCCTTCCGCACACGACTGGCGCCCGGAGGCGTCTTCGAGACGCCGGTAGTGTTTCTCGGTGGCTTCCGCGACGGCGCGGATGGAGCGGGAAATGTCCTGCGGCGCTGGGTACGGGCGGTTTTGGGCAACCCTGAAACGTGGAGGAATCCCAACTATCCTCTGGTCGTCAACAACAGCTGGGGCGGCGGCATGGCGGTCAACGAAGAGATCGCGCTGCGCATGATTCGCGACTCCGCCGAACTGGGAGTGGACATGTTTCACGTCGATGCCGGCTGGTTTCGCGACGTGGGCGACTGGTATCCGAATCCGCAGAAATTCCCTCATGGCCTGGCTGCCATCGCCGACGACGCGCACAAACATGGGTTGAAATTCGGTCTCTGGGTGGACTGGACACAAGCCGGATTATCCACCCGGCCAGGGGCGCTGAACGCGCGTGATCCCAAAGTGCGAGACTGGATGGTGACCGACCTGCCCGCCGGCTGGAAGCCCGAGCCCTTCAAGGGGCAGACCATTGATCTTGGAGTCCCGGAGGCGAAGCTATGGGCGCAGCACGAAGTCGAGCGCATCGTCACGGACTACCATCTCGACATGCTGGAGCACGACGGCTACCTGGTGGCGCACGGATGCGATCGCAGCGATCATCCCCATGCCGCTCCCGATCCGCTGAACAAATGCATCTACAAGTCGTGGGGCGCGTACTGGGTCGATAGTTCGAATTCCACCGACGTCAGCTACCATGCGGTCCGCGCCTACTACGACATCTATTCCAGGCTGCGCCGGGAGCATCCCGGGCTCCTGTTTGAAATCTGCAACGACGGCGGAAGAATGGTCGATTTCGGCAGCGCCGCTCACGGCGACTACTTCTCGATCACCGATACCTACGATCCGCTTTCGAACCGCCGGGCGTTTTACGACACCAGCCATGTGTTGCCGGCTGCCATGCTGGAGAGCTACGTCGAAAAATGGCCAACGCCGCGCATCGAAAACTTCCGCTATATGTTGCGCAGCGGCATGATGGGATGGCTGACCATCATGACCGACACCAACGGGTGGTCTCCCGAACAACACGCCGAAGCCAGAAAAGAAATCGATCTCTACAAGAAAGAACTCCGCTCCCTGATTCGCGATGCCCGCATGTATCATGTTTCACCCCGGCCGGACAGTGTCCACTGGGACGGAATTCAGTATTGGGACCCGGATCGCCGGCGGGGAGTAGTCTATGCGTTTCGAGGTACGATCGAAGGCGAGAAGACACATTCGTATGCTTTGGAGGGACTTGAGCCATCAGGCCGCTATGTGCTCAAGTTTTACGATCACAGCGCTCCTGACCGAACCGTTACGGGGCAGGACCTGATGACGCGGGGCCTGAAGGTGGCGCTGCCCTTGCCGAACAGTTCCGAATTGATCTTCATCGAGGGCGCGGGACACTAGGAGAGGCGCGAGGGGTTTGCCGGAGGAGGAATTCCGGCGGTAGCTCGAAGATGAGCGAAGCGAAATCCACGAACCGGCTTGCCCGCCGCATCGCCCTCATCAGCGGGGGCGCTCAGGGCATAGGACGCGCGATTGCGGCCCTGTTTCAGCGCGAGGGTGCCTGCGTCTTCATTCTCGACTGTGACGAGCGGAGCGGGAACCAGACCGCAGCCGAACTTAGTGCCCAAAATCCGGCTCTGCCGGTGAAGTACCTTCGCTCCGACCTGAGAGACCCTGGTGAAATCCACAGCGCAGTCGGGGCCTTGCGCAAATTCCATGGTCGCGTAGACGTTCTGGTCAATAACGCTGGAGTCGAACTGGAGAAGTCCCTGCAAAACCTCACTGTGGCGGATTGGGACCTGGTGCTGGATGTGAACCTGCGCGGCGCTTTCCTGTTGACCCAGGCGGTGATTCCTCTGTTTACCGAATCCGGGGGCTCGATTGTGAACATCAGTTCTATCCATGCCAGCCATGCTTTCCCCGACTCCATTCCCTACGCTTGCTCCAAGGCCGGCGTGGTGGCATTGACCCGGAACCTGGCTTTGGAGTTGGCGAGCCGTCATATTCGTGTGAACTGCATCTGCCCGGGATATATTGACACTCGCCTTTGGGAAGAATATCTCCGCAACTCTCCGGATCCGAAGGCACTGGCCGAGCAGACAACCGCCCTCCATCCCCTTGGGCGGCGGGGCATACCCGCCGATATCAGTGAAGCCGCATTGTTCCTGGCCTCGGACAGCTCCGCCTTCATCACCGGTACGGACCTCATTGTGGACGGAGGGCTTACCTTGCGGGCCCACTCCTAAGGCAGTCATCCTCTGAGCGAATCATTTAAGCGATAGATCACTTTGTTTTAATGATGTTTTCGGCTCATGCCTGTAATACAATTTCTCCTCGTCTGGGGGCCCTCGACGTGAGAAGGCAACATACCATCCTTAGTGAGGCTCTGCGCCGGGAATTCCGCAAGGATTTGGAACTCTTCAAGCACTTCCTTCTTCTGCTGAACAACGCCAGCCCGATCCGTAACGTTGAGTTGATGTGGCATGAGGAACGGGAAGAACTGGATCCTCTCAAGGAAAAATTCAAGAGCCGGGTTGGAACCGGGGATGCCCTCGTGCAGTTGCAGCCCGCCGAGGCTCCAGAGGCAAACCGCAACACTCCCAGCACTCTGTTCTGCGACCTCGTCCACGGTTTTGGCGCCCACGAAGAGGAGACCTGCGCTCGCTCCGACGTTCCGGCAAAGCAACGGTGCTGCGCTACCGGCTGCACGCAGGTCTATGCCTGTCACGTAGGTCTCACGGACATCGCGGTGCCGGTGATTTGTGACGGCCAGTTTCTGGGTACCCTCTTCTCCGGACAGGTCCTGACTTCGCCACCCACGCGGGAAGGATTCCGCATGGTTTACCGGACTCTGGCGGGCCAGCCTCATATCAATTTCAAGAATCTGGAAGCTGCTTACTACCAGGTGCCGGTCGTCAACCAAACGCAGGTCGCCGAGATGGTTCAAATTCTGGAGCTCTTCGCGAGATACATCTCGAATTCCTGGAAGCGCCTGCAACTTATCAGCGAAATTCAGAGAAACCATGAACGGGAACTGAGCCTGAATCGTAAGGAACTGGCCTCGATTCTACTGACGGGCGAAACGGGGGAACTCCCCGAACTGAAGGCACTGGCGGATCTCGCCGGCCTGCAACGGCTACCGGAGCGGGTCATGGTCTTGCAGATTGAACATCTGCGCGCGGATTCCGGTGGTCAAGGCACGGGACTGGCCGTCACCTTGAATTGCTTGTCTCACGTGGTGGAAGATTTCTGCCAGGGTTTGCCGAATTCGCTGGCCATGGTGGTGCGACCAGGCGAAATCTGCATCTTTACCAGTCAGGAGGTGCGCAACCGCAGCCACCAGCGCCTCTCGCTTGAAGGGATGGCAGAAAGCATTCTGGCCAAGGTGCGCTCGCAAACGAGTGCCAGGGTACGCATAGGAATCAGCGAAGAGCACCGCCAACCCGCCGAGTTGTTCAAGGCCTACCAGGAAGCCTGCGCGGCATTGGATACTGGCAGGAGCCAGATTTCATTCTTCAGTGACCCGCAATCCAAAAAAGCTCAGCCTTCCGAAGTCATGGCACGTTTGGTCAAAGCGTTCCGGCAGGGCACGAATGTATCGAGTGTCATGCGGGAATTCCTCGCTCTGGTCATGCCATCAGTCCATTCTCCTGCCGAGTTACAACAATCTCGAGCCCTGCTCACTTGGGCCATCGAACATCTCGCGCTGGAAACCGTCAGCATCGGCGTGGACCCCAGCCAGGTGAAAGCAGCCAAGGAGAAAGCGATTGCCAGCGTGCTGCATGCTCCCAGCCCCTTCGGGGCCTGCGAGGCATTCCGGAACTTCGCCGAAGTGGTCTCCCAGCAAATGGCTTCAGCGTTCAGCCGGCGCGAGCACAAGATTGTGCTGGCCGTGTCACAATTGGTCGAGGAGCGCGGCGCGGCCCAGATCACGATTCAACAGCTGGCGGACGCAGTTCATCTTTCCTGCGGTCACCTGAGCCGGGTCTTCCGGCGGACGACTGGGATGACGCTGGAACAGTTCTTGATCCGGCAGCGCGTGGAACTTGCCAAGCGCGCCCTTCTGGATCCCCGGTTCAATGTCGCCGAGGTGGCGGACCATTGCGGTTTCTGTAATCCCGCATACTTCGCCTCAGTTTTCAAGAAGCATGTAAAATGCACGCCCCGCGAATTCGCCAGTCAGCCGCATCGCTGGGATCCCCCGTCGGCTGCTCCGCTCTGGCCCTGGTTGACCAGTGGTGCTCCTTCTTCCTGAGGAGCGTTGGCTACTCACTCGGTCGGTTGACTGTTCCGGATCCTATCCAATTGCGGAATCAGCCGATGTGCTTCAATCCTCCAGGAAACTGGGTGATTTGACCGGCGCTGAGGAGGCGTTGCGGGAATCAGTCAGATTCAAGCAAGAGTTCAGTCCAGCTCAGGACGTGCTAGACGATGTTCTCCAGGCAGAACGATTTCCGGCAGGTTTTTGTGGCCGAGAGTTGTTTGACTTAGCGAAAGGATCGTCAGAGCGGTTCACCGGAACGGTACGAGTCGATGCCCTGTTTCAGGCGCCTGATCCGTATGAAGCAGATCGCCCTTCAGGAAAGGAAAGACTGCAAGGTGGTCGACTGGATGGAGCATGTCAGCGACGAACAATACCGCTCAGAGAAATGACGGCCCTGAGAGACTGCTCGCTCATCTCCTCTCCGAAGCAGCGTGACTATCTTCCCCTGCGCCTCGCGCTTAGCGGGCGTGACTGTCTGGGCGCAGGTATCCAAGGTGATCCTGGCCTAGGCATGGCGTAGCAGCTCTTGCAACACTTTCACGTCTTCTCCATTGGCATGGAGGAGCGTCGTGTACGTATGACGAAACGTATGCCACGCGATTCGCTTCCTGATCATCTCTCTCCTACGTTTCGTCGTCGGGAGGACCGGCCGCGCCAGCGAGGTCCTGAGGCTTTATCTTCTCGACATTGAACTTCGCCACGCGCTCGCGCATTGTTTTCAGAACATCTTCGAGAGGTGGAGGTTCGCCCTTGATCCATCGCAGCGGGTTGATGCGCGCTACAACAAACGATCGCAAATACGGACTCACCAGTCCGCGCTCTTTCAATTTCTTGACTACCGCGGCGACCTTTTCCTCGAGTTCGAGCACCATAGTGGCCCGCTTCTCGTGCTGCTTAAGCGCAGAGCGCAATGACTCGTCGCTAAAGTCCTCAAGGCGGCGAAGAACGGGATGATAAGCGCCACCGCCAAAACGGGTGACGCGTTCGTAGCAGACTCCCAAAGTGACGAGTGCAGCCTGGTCGAGATAGAAGGCAAATCCCGATTCAGGCCGCGAGCCATTCTCGTCGACCAAGCCGCGATAGATCCGTATGACTTCCAGTGAGCGCTCTTTGAGGTTATGTGCTTTCTCCGTGTTTAGAGCCAGGATCTGCCATGCAATCTCGCGTTCCGGGATGACTAGTGCCGTAATGGATTTAGCGCCAAGGCGACGCATGGCCTCGAGGCGATGCCGACCGTTGGGGGTCCAGAAGCCACCACCGGGCGCCAGGACTGCGATAAGCGGATCGAGAAAATATCCTGTCTTATTAATGACGTCCGCTAGACGTTTGTGGTGAGTGTCGGAAAGATCCCGCTGAAACGGCGTGGGCTCGATTTTCCCTGTGGGAAGAATGGCAAGTAGAGTGGTATGACCGCCGAGAGGTTCCTTGTACTGGCCCACCACACAGCCCCCAGCCTTCTCGACTGCTTCTGCGGCGTCCGCAGCAGATCCTTCCGACCGCTCTAACCTGCACTGTGCCGGATCCAGGCCCTTGGTACCAGGCTTGGCTTTGCGAGGACGTCGTCGGACCGGTGCGCGCTTTGCCATCTAGAGACTCTACCTTATTGTTGAAGCGGATTTCTGGACGTCAGGGTCGCTCTTCGATAAATCGGGCACTGTTCTTGGCAAAACACCCTGTGCTTAGCCGCCTCAGTTTCAGGAAGTTGGAAGAGGAGTCCGGGCCCAGCCTAAGAGCGAGCATATCAAATGTGGCGAACCCGACAGAGGTTTACCCCTCAGTCACGACTGACACCCGTGCTACTACAACAGTGAAGCCATTGCAAGGTTGAGTGTAACTGTGGCGACAGAAAATGTATCTATTGAACAGGTCTTCAGCCAAATACATTCTGCGGTCCGCGATTTCGAATGTCGCCGTCTGCGTTCGACTCAATCAGTGCTCTGTGATGCGGCTGAACATTTCTTGACCACTACTTAGAGTGATCTTTTGGTGCCCATGGAAAGCTGTGGTTCCTAAACCACCGGTACCGCCAATTACAGAACCGATACCGGAGCCTTTGCCACCACCGAAGATCCCACCGAGCAGAGCGCCGGCTCCCGCTCCGAGACCGTGTGTTCAATGCTCCTCCGGCCTCGGCCACCGGATTGGATACGTCCTTCCACATCCACCTTCCCACCCGATGGCACACGATAAGGTTCCACAATTTCGGCATGAACGGGTGCACGATGTCCGTCAGGCAGTACAAGGCGGTCGAAACGGAGCATCATGCTCGTGTGGCCGTTGATCTTCCCCCACATGTCGACTGCTGCCACATCGCCATAGACTCTGGCTCCCTGATACTCTCCTGGGTCAACAACAGGCGCTGAAGGGATCACCGACTTCGGAGTCGGTGCTGGTCAGCGTGTCATCGAGGCGAACACGAAGTGCCAGATCCAACGGCATCCGGAAGTCGGTTTCTTCAACCAACCATGGAACAGTACACACTGACATTAGAAGCAGTCCACCCAGGCGAATGTGTGTGGTCGCATTTACAAACTCCGTATCGACTGATTGGCCCCGTATCCCTCTTCTCAGTTATTGTGGCCTTGGAGAAAAACACTATTTGGCATGACGATTTTCCTCACATTCCAGTGGCACCTTAATTTGTGTTGCTAGTTCCTGCCAAAGCATTCGCGGTGCCAAAGCACAAAACGCCTTTTGCATTCGCGCTGATGATTGACATCCCCCGTTTCTAGACCCACTCAAAAGGCTGCCTACACTTTGGGCACGTCAGGAATTGTCAAAATAACGACGGCAGTCCAATCACCGACAGGTTCGCCTAGCGGTGGCTGACCCAATACCATCAAACCGCGACTAGCCAGTCACTTCGGAATTCCAGAGTTTGGCAGCGAGAATGCTTTTTATGTTGACGTTCAACACGGCTGGGTTTGAGTGCCGACGTCCGGGGTGTAGTAGTCACTGACTTCCTCGACGATTCATGGCTCTAGTATGCCCGCCACGTTTGCGAATTGTGATGAGCCTGGTCCGCTGACCCTATGAGGAGAGTTATGAAATCGCAAATTAAGCTGGGTACGGTGTTCGGAGTTGAACTGGGACTGCACTACAGCTGGCTTGTAATCGCAGTCCTAATTATGTTCTCTCTAGTTGCACAATTCCACGCCGTGAATAGCGCTTGGAGTCAGGCGCTAGTGTGGTCTACGGCAGCTGTTACAAGCGTGCTCTTCTTTGCCTCCTTGTTTGCGCACGAGTTATCTCACGCCGTGGTGGCCAAAGCAAGCGGCATTCCAGTGCACAAAATTACCTTGTTTCTTCTCGGAGGGGTGGCGCAAATCGAGAAAGAAGCGTCCCATGCCAGCACCGAATTCTGGTTGGCCCTCGTTGGACCCGTCACCAGCGGAGTCCTGGGGCTGATCCTGCTGGCATTAGCGTGGCTATGGGGTTGGGTTCCTTGGGGTTCAGCGGCTACGCCCGGAACTGCTCTATTGGTTTGGCTCGGGTACATCAACCTTGGCCTGGCTGCTTTCAACATGATTCCGGGGTTTCCTCTCGACGGCGGCAGGGTGCTGCATGCCATCCTCTGGTGGGTGATGGACGACGCTGAGCGCTCGACTCGGGCAGCGGCAATCGTCGGGCAGATTATCGCCGTTTTGTTTACTGGCCTTGGTATTCTCCGGTTCTTCCAAGGGGCAGGCCTCGGAGGCCTCTGGATCGCCTTTATCGGTTGGTTTTTGTTACAAGCAGCTGGTGCTTCGTACATGCAAGCTCAGGCGCGTACACTCTTGCAGGGCGTGCAGGTAAGAGACGCTATGTCAGCGGACTATGAGTCCGTTGATCCCAACGTGTCCCTGCAGGAGTTTGTACACCAACGATTATTACCCAGCGGACAGAAATGCTTTCTGGTTATGCAGGAATCGCGACTCCTCGGTCTGATCACACTCCGCGAAGTGCGCGCAGTCGACGCGCAGGCATGGCCGGACACCAGCGTAGGTGAGGTGATGCATTCAGGAACCGAGATTCACACTGTGTCTCGCAACATGCCTCTGGCGGAAGCGTTAGAGATTATGGCTCGAGAAGATATCAATCAACTGCCGGTAGTGTCGAACGGAATTGTGGAAGGTGTTGTCACTCGCGCTCACATCCTGCATGTGGTCCGGTCACGCGCAGAGCTGCGCTTGCCGCCAAGTCTGCCTAGGACCGCGTAGAGATCGTCCCGCGTTTCGAACTTCCACGAATGCTATAGCCACTCTCAATGAGCGAAAACACCATTACGGAGAGACGTGTACGGCAGCGTGCCCATCATTGGCATTGGGAGTGCCTTGTGTCATGGTCCTCCTCTCCTCCTCTCCGTGAGACGTGGCAGAAACCGAAGTGACCTAGAGCAACACAGCCTTTCCGCAGAAGAAAAGACCCTTCACGTTTGCATCGAAGTGAAGATCAAACTGCTCGTCGATCTTGCCCAAAGGCGCACGCATCGCAAGGCCTGCATTCGCAAAAATAACGTCGATCTTACGATTTGCTTTTTCACTGTCTCGTACAAGCGGTCGAGGTCAGACAGGTGTGCCACATCACCTTGCACGGCTGTTACCTTTTTTCCAATCTCACCAACCGCACTGTCCAATGGTTTCTTTCGACGACCCGTAATCAACACGTGGTCCATTCCTTCTTCAACGAAGCGCTTCGCGGTGGAGAATCCCTATGCCGCTAGATCCTCCGGTAACCGCCGCAATCTTCCCTGCAAATTTCTTGGACCTGGCCAACTCCTCGTGGACGGACAACGGGCTTATGCCACGCCTGTGCCGACTGTCGGCTCTTCGGCCCTGACCAATGGCACATTTACAAGGTGTTCACTCAAGAACCATGTCTGAAGCTCATTGGTGCGGAGCACTTCACTGACAACTAGGTCATTAGTGCCGTCGTCGCCAAGCTGGGTGGCACGACGGGCCAGAGTCCGAGCCTCGCGAATGATGACCTGGTGAGCATCGAGTAAACGTGACAATTGAACTGGCACTTCCTCACGGCCGCGCGGAGGCCGCTCGATGTGAGTCTCTTCGGCGACATCAGCGGCCATTGCCAAGCTCACACCGCCCAGCAACTGGATGCGTTCCGCAATAGAGTCGACCAGTTCAACGTGTTCGTCGTAGTGCTTGTCGAAAAGCAGATGCAGTTGATAAAAGCTTGCACCAGCAACTTGCCAGTGCGACTTTTTATAGAGGTCGCGAATGGTAATCGTGTCCGCGAGTAGTTGATTCAAACGCTCTGTCATTTCCAGGCGGACAGGTTCTTCGAGCTCAAGCGGAAGGGCATGGTTCACCGTTCCGTACGGCTGGATGGCTGCAGCACGTTGATGAAGGTGTGGTTGCGCGCTGATGTTGCTTGTTCTGTTCGAATGCTTGTCCATTGTGATTCTCCTTAATCGTGGTTTGTTGCGTGCTGCCCTAGATGATCAAGGGGAGCAGATCACTTACATTGTTTCGTTCCTGCCGCTTGGTTTGCCCACGATGCCTTCTGCATGTAGTCTTGTTCGTTTCCTCATGCGGTGTAATCAGAGAGAACCCGCAAGCACCGAGCGGATGGTGGCCGACACAATGTTGTTAGAATATAAAATGCAGATAGTGGCCGCGAACGCAAACTGAACGATAATGCTAGCCAGTTTCAGAAGAGACGAGACACTCGACCACGCTGCTGCTCGACCTTCGCGACAATAGAGCTGATGCTGTCCCGCGCGAGCGCGCTCTAATTCATTTGCTGGCGCCGGACCTACTGCCTTTTCCAATGCCGGATTCTCGCTACTCACAGCATCCTCTCGGGAACCGAAGCCCAGCCCAACTATGCTCGGTCCCGCAATGAGGGCACGAAGCGTCCGTTCATCTCTGTATGCAAGGATCAGTCGTTGGGGCGGATCTGTGGTGCTCGATAACTGTATGACTGCATACTGTAGTTTCGTGAACTGACGCAAAACATTCATGACTAAGGTGGCCTGATCTCGTACTTTGAGGCCTGTGCCCTTTGCCATTGCAAGTGTGTTTCCAAATGGTGCTGGAGCGAAACTGACTGATGTTTGTTCGCGAAACAGCGGCATTGGAAGAGGGCGATTATGTGTCGCCAGGAAAAAGGACGAAAGTAGACGCGAGCGGAAGGATAGACAAGGCCCGTTAGGACCTGTGTACGAATCAGAGAATGCCATCGATAGAAACGAAGCGGCAAGATACGACCGTTGCATGACAGCGTGGCTCTGGATTGACAGTTGAAATCAGTCACTCACCGCTGGCGGTCCAGTTGGACTACACGAGATCAATCGCTTGCGGAGATCATTTGGAGCTCGTAGATTCTTCTCGCCTTTGAGCGAGTGGCACGATACTGGCAAGGATACCCGCGAGTATGGCACCCAGCCCCCACAACCCGCCACTCCACGAGCGGCCTAGTATTGCGTCCAGAGACAGCGAACCAGGACCTGTAAACGCGAGTGTCAAGGCTGCGACAGACAGAACAAATGTGTACTCGAAGCCGCCACTCGTGATGAAGAAGCCTTGTTTTACATGTGCACTAAAGGCAGCAACGATCATCACAGCGAAGATAATTGCCGCCGATAAGGGTGTGACGAATCCGGAGGCCAGAAGAACACCACCGCCGATCTCGGCTAGAGCAGCTATCAACGCGTAGCGACGTCCCGGTTGGAACCCAAGTATCACGAAAAGCTGCCCGGTTTGTTCAAGTCCCTGCCCGCCAAACCACCCGAACAACATCTGTGC
>Ga0105241_10000490_pt1 | contig 29892 bp, 25 predicted proteins | sample KBSC64metaG_FD_80422 | JGI IMG/M metagenome (GOLD analysis project Ga0105241, IMG submission 80422) | Corn rhizosphere microbial communities from Kellogg Biological Station, Michigan, USA - KBS C6-4 metaG | ecosystem: Host-associated > Plants > Roots > Rhizosphere > Soil | place: Michigan, USA... | reverse complement strand
TGTACAGGGAAAGGGAGAAGGCCAGGTTCCTCAGCAGTCCGGCGTAGTCATCCGTGGAGTCGACGATGACGGTGTTCAGGCCTGCCTTCTCCGTGTGGACGGCCGCCTGGCGGGCATTGGCCTCCAGCCAGTCGCCGAACTCTGTCGAGCCGGTGAAGTCCACGATGCGCACGTCCGGATGTGTGGCAAGGCGTGGTGCGGTCCGCTCTTCGGCGCTTTCGGCGGCGAGGACGACCACGTTCGGATCGAATCCCGCCTCCGTCAGGACCTCCCTGGCGACACGGACGGTGATCGCGAGCGGCAGCACAGCTCGCCGGTTCGGTTTGACGACCACCGGATTCCCGGTGACGAGGCTGGCGAACAGACCCGGGTAGCCGTTCCAGGTGGGGAAGGTGTTGCAGGCGATCAGCACCGCCACGCCACGCCCCACCGGGGTGAAAGTCTTCTCCAGGACCAGCGGTGGTCCCTTGCGCTGCGGCTTTCGCCAGAACACCGTCGCCGGTTGGCGCTTCTGCTCCGTCCAGGCATGGGCGACCGCTTCCAAAGCCCGGTCCTGAGCATGCGGGCCGCCGGCCTGAAAGGCCAGCATGAACGCCTGCCCGGTGGTGTGCTGAACGGCGTGGGCGATCTGGAAGCTCGCCGCGTTCAACCGGGAAAGGATCTCCACGGCGACGCCGGCACGGGTGTCGGGGCTCGCCGAGCGCCAGGGGCCCGCCGCCGCCTTCGCGGCGGCGACCGCCTGATCGGGGGTGATGCGCGGGTAGCTGACACCCAACTCGAAGCCGTACGGCGAAACCTCCGTACCGGGCACCGTTCCGCTGCCTGGATGATCGGTCAGGGGGAACGCATGGCCGAGCAGCGCCCGGAACGCGGCCTCGCCGAGCGCGGCCGCCTCGGCCCCGTAGGCGGAAGTGCTGGGGGTTTCCGTGTAGGGGGTCCAATACCCGCGCTGCATGATCGCGGATTCGGCCGTCTCCAAGAGGCTCAAGTGTTGTGCGAAGAAATCCGGCTTTTCAGTGGTTCGTTGAGTCATCATTCATCACTTCTCGTGAGATTCGGGAGGGGGCGGCGATCAGGTCACAGATCAGCCAGCAGACCGACTGGGTGCTCCACGCAGTCGGCGACGAAGCGCAGGAACCCGCCGGCGACGCCGCCGTCGCAGACCCGGTGGTCGAAGGCGAGGGAGAGTTGCGTCACCTTGCGGACCGCGAGCGAGCCGCCGACCACCCACGGCTTGTCGACGATGCGCCCGACGCCGAGGATCGCGGCCTCGGGATGGTTGATGATCGGGGTCGAGCCGTCCACCCCGAACACGCCGTAGTTGTTGAGGGTGAAGGTGCCGCCGGTCAGGACCGCCGGTGGCAGCGTGCCTGCGCGCGCCAGGTCTGTCAGGCGTTTCAGTTCGGCGGCGAGTTCACCGGTGGTCATCCGGTGCGCGTCGCGGACGACCGGCACCACGAGTCCGCGGTCGGTCTGCGCCGCGAAGCCGAGGCTGATCTGCGGCAGCCGGACGATCTCGCCGCGGGCGGTGTCCACCGTGGAGTTGAGCTCGGGGTACCGGCGCAGACCCGCCACGCAGATCCGGGCGAGAAGCGCCAGCAGGCTGATCGGACGGTCGGGACGGGCAGCCTGGAGTGCGTTCTTGGCCTCCAGCAGACCGGTGGCGTCCACATCGACCCAGGTGGTCGCGTCGGGGATCTCCGTGCGGCTGCGGGTCAGCTTGTCGCTCACGGCCCGGCGCAGTCCGGTGATCGGGATGCGCACCGCGTCGGGTTCTTCGTCACCGTGGTTCGGCGTATCGGCCATTGCCGCGACGGCCATTTCGACGTCCCGGCGCAGAATCACGCCACGCGGCCCGCTTGGTGTGATCCGGGTCAAGTCGATGCCGTGCTGCCGGGCCAGGTGCCGCACGAGCGGTGAGATGACGCGCGCCGCACCGGTCGGCACAGCGCCGGATTCGGCGGCGTTCACAACGTTTGCTGCGCCGCGGGCGCGCCGCCGGCGCCGGGTATCCGGGCCGTGGCCGGTGCCGTAGCCGATCAGGACGTTGCCGGACCCGGCCTGTTCCTCCTCCCTGTACTCCTGCACAGACCGCTCGACACCGACCGAGATCAGCGGCTCGCCGACGTTCACCACCGAGCCGGGCGCGGCATGCAATCTGAGCACCGTGCCCTCGTAGGGGACCGGAACCTCCACGACTGCTTTCGCCGTCTCGACCTCCACGACCACCTCGTCTGTCCGGACCTGGTCGCCTTCGGCGACGCGCCAGGAGACGATCTCCGCCTCGGACAGCCCTTCGCCGAGGTCCGGCAGCCGGAAGATCTGTTCGGTCAGCGTGCCGGTCATGCCGCCGCCTCCAGATGGCGCACGTCGGGGGTGTCGTCGAACTGGAGCCGGTCGACGGCGTCCAGGATCCGGTCGACGCCCGGCAGATGCGCGTGCTCCAGCTTCGGCGGCGGGTAGGGGATGTCGAACCCTGCGACGCGCAGTACCGGAGCGGCCAGAGAGTGGAAGCAGCGCTCCTGCACCCGTGCGGCGATCTCCGCGCCGACGCCCACGAAGCCCTGCGCTTCCTGCACCACGACGCAGCGCCCTGTTCGGCGCACCGACTCCGTCACGGTGGCGTCGTCGAAGGGCACGATCGTGCGCAGATCCACCACTTCCAGGTCCAGGCCGTCCAGCGCGGCGGCCTCGGCGGCCTGCAGCGCCACCGGGACGGAAGGCCCGTAAGCGACGAGGGTGGCGTCGGCGCCCCGACGGCGGACCGTCGATCGGCCTAAAGGCGCGGCGGCGCGCGCCACGAGGTCGGCGTCCTGCTTGGACCAGTAGAGCTTCTTCGGCTCCAGGAACACCACTGGGTCCGGGTCTTCTATCGCGTCGCGCAGCAGCCAGTACGCGTCCTCGGGGGTCGCGGGTGTGACGACCTTCAGCCCTGGGGTGTGCGCGTAGTAGGCCTCGCTGGAATCGCAGTGGTGCTCGACGCCGCCTATGCCGCCGGCGAAGGGGATGCGGATGACCATCGGCAGCGCCACCCGCCCGCGGGTCCGGTTGCGCAGCTTGGCCACGTGCGAGGCGATCTGCTCGAACGCCGGGTAGGCGAAGGCGTCGAACTGCATCTCCACCACGGGGCGGAAGCCGCCCATGGCCAGGCCGACGGCCAGGCCGACGATGCCCGACTCGGCCAGCGGGGTGTCGAAGCACCGCTGGTCGCCGAAGTCGCGGGTCAGCCCGTCGGTGATGCGGAAGACGCCGCCGAGGGTTCCGACGTCCTCGCCGAAGACCAGCACCCGCTCGTCATCGTGCAGCGCGTCACGCAGGGCCTGGTTCAGGGCCTGCGCCATCGTGACCGTCGGCATGTCAGTCCTCCTGCGGCTTCAGTTCGGTGGCCAGCTGCTCGCGCTGTTCGAGGAGCTGAGGGGTGGGTTCGGCGAAGACGTGGTCGAAGATCTCGAGCAGATCTGCTTCGGTCTCGGCGTTCATCCGGGTGCGCAGATCCGCGGCGAAGTCTTCGGCCTGTGCGCGCACGGCCTCGACGTCCTCCTCGGCGAGCACCTGCCGGCTGCGCAGGTAGGTCTCCAGCCGCTCCAAGGGATCGGCGTCGCCCCACCGCCGCACCTCCTCCTCGTCCCGGTACCGGGTCGCGTCATCAGCGTTGGTGTGAGCGTCCATCCGATAGGTGTGAGCCTCGACGAGGAAGGGGCCGCGGCCGGCACGGGCGTGCTCGACGGCGGCGGTCAGCACCGCCAGCACCGCCACCAGGTCGTTGCCGTCCACCTGCTCGGAGCGGACGCCGTGCCCTATCCCCTTGTACGCCAGGGCAGGCGCCGCGCTCTGCCTGGCGAGCGGCACGGAGATCGCGTACTTGTTGTTCTGGATGAAGAAGACCACGGGGGCGTTGAACACCGCGGCGAAGTTCAGGGCCTCGTGGAAGTCACCCTCGCTGGTCCCGCCGTCGCCGATCAAGGCCATCACCACGCCGCCGTCCCCCTTGCGGCGCAGCGCGTCCGCCATGCCCGTGGCGTGCAGCACCTGGGTGGCCAGCGGTGTGCATTGCGGCGCCACCCGAGTCGCCATCGGGTCATAGCCGCAGTGCCAATCTCCGCGAAGGAGGGTGAGCACCTCTACCGGATCCACCCCCCGTGCCACCAGGGCCACGGAGTCGCGGTAGGTCGGGAACAACCAGTCTTCCTTCCCCAGTGCCAAGACTCCGGCCACCTGGCAGGCCTCCTGACCCCGGCTGGACGGATACACGGCAAGCCGGCCCTGCTTGGTCAGGGCGGTCGCCTGGATGTCGAAGCGCCGCCCCAGCACCATCAGCCGGTACGCCTGGCGCAACATCGCATCCGGCGGGGCTTCGAACCCCGACGGAGGCTTCACGGCCGTGCCGGACTCGTCGACGAAACGGACGGGCGCCAGTGAGGGCAGCAGGCCCTGCACGGTGTGGCGGGGGGTCTTCGTGGACATGGAGAGGGACTCGCCTTCTGTGGACACTTGACACCAGGATGGTTCCTGGTGATGGATATGTGTTCAAGAGTTCGCGAGTATCAGCGACATACTGCCGATCTCAGCCGACAAGGAGAGCAATATGTCATCCGAATCCCTGGCGGAGGGTTCCGAGACCGGACGTTCTGCTGTCAAGCTCGATGAGACGGACCGGGCGATCATCGCCGCGTTGGTGGAAGACGGCAGGATCTCCATCCGTGCGCTGGCCGACAGGATCCACGTTTCGCGGGCCAACGCCTATGCGCGTATCAACCGCCTGGTCTCGGAGGGCGCGATCACCGGCTTCACCGCCAAGCTGGACGCCCGGCTCGTGGGACTCGGCACCACCGCCTACGTCATGGTCACCATTGACCAGAACACGTGGCGCACCGTTTCCAAGCGTCTGGCGGAGATCCCTTATGTCGAACACTTCTCGCTGGTGGGTGGCGATTTCGACGTGCTCGTCCTGACCCGCGCCCCCGACAACGACGGCCTGCGCCAAGTGGTGTTGGAGAAGATCCAGGAGATCCCGGGAATCCGCTCGACCCGGACCTGGCTGGTCTTCGACGAATCTCCGGGCCGGGCGGTCGACTGGGCCTGAAGCGGGCCCGGACCCCGGCACGGCGCCCCGCCCGACGGCCGTGGCCGCACCGGCTTGTCCGTTTGTCCGCTCTCAGGGCCGGATCCGGCCTGCGGCCTCTACGTTCTGCGCGCCAACCGAGGCGCTGACGGCAATCTGTCGCCGTTTTCCTCAGCCTCTTGAAACGCATCTCCACCACCGCCCACCATGTGCTCCCAGTCCCCTTCGGGAATCCCCAGAATTGATGAAATGGGAGTACACCGTGGTCCAGGCCAGACCGTCCCTAGCGCACCTGCCCTCATACATTCCGGGGCGGAAACTGCCTGATGCGGCATTGCTGGCCAGCAACGAGTCGCCGTATGGTCCGCTCCCCGGCGTCACCGCCCGCCTCGCCGAACTGGCCGGAGGGGTTTCGCGCTATCCCGACATGAGCGCCACGCGCCTGCGGGAGTCCATCGCCGCCGATCTCGGCGTCACCGCCGACCGCGTCGCCGTCGGGGCCGGATCCTCAGAGGTGTGCGGTCAACTCCTGCACACGGTGGTCGGCCCCGGAGACGAGGTGATCTTCGGCTGGCGCTCCTTCGAGGCCTACCCGATCCTCACCGGGGTGGCCGGCGGCACGGCGGTCCGGACCGCCCTTCGGGACCACGCGCTGGATCTGGACGCGATGGCCGAGGCAGTCACCGGACGCACCCGGCTGATCTTCGTCTGCAACCCGAACAACCCGACATCGACCGCGGTGGGCGAGGCCGAGCTGCGGGCGTTCGTGGACCGGATTCCCGATGACGTGTTGATCGTGGTCGACGAGGCCTACCGCGAGTACACGGACCCGGCAGCGGTCCCCGACGCCCTGGCCCTGTTCGGCGACCGCCCCAACGTGGTCGTGCTCCGGACGTTCTCCAAGGCGTACGCATTGGCAGGACTGCGCATCGGCTACTGCGTGGGAGACCCAGAAATCATCGCGCAAGTACGCAAGACCCAGGTGCCCTTCAGCGTCAGCGCCCTGGCCCAGGAGGCGGCGATCGCCGCACTGGCCGAGGGTGAGGAGGTGGCGCGGCGCGCGCGGCTGACGGTCGGCGAGCGGGACCGCGTCACCGCGAAACTGCGCTCCATCGGCTACGAAGTGCCCGTTTCCCAAGCGAACTTTCTGTGGCTGCCCCTCGGATCGCGAAGTGCGCACCTCGGCGACCATTGCCTGGACGGCGGCGTGGTGCTGCGGACGTTCACAGGTGACGGCGTACGGGTGACGATCGGCTTGGCGCAGGAGAACGACCTCTTCCTGGCGCTGGCCGAATCCTGGGCCGGCGGCATCGGCTATTGAGACGGCAGAACGTCCAGGCGCGGAGCCCCTCGGAACGGTTCTCGAGCTACACGTTGCTCCCACAGCTGCTGCGAATCAGCAAAACGTCGCCATTCTCGCCAGCCCCTTGAACACGAATACGCCGCAAGGAAGCATCTCACCCCACCACGGGCAGCCATCGGGGCTGGCACTCCCGCGTTCGTTCTTCCCGCGCCATTGCCGGCACAGCTCTTAAAAGCGACGCCGAGCAAACTCGCGCGGTCATCCGATGCGAGAGGAAGAAATCATGTACGGCGACCTCACGGACGCACAATGGGCTCAGTTGGAACCGTTGCTCCCATCTCCCCCTTCGTCGGCACGCGGCGGACGGCCTCGTCACCGGTCGAGGCGGGAGCTGATCGACGGAGTGCGGTGGCGGTTCCGCACGGGGACACGCTGGGACCGCTTACCCGCACGGTACGGACCTCATCAGACCACATATGCCTTGTTCCACGCCTGGCGGCGAGACGGGACATGGGAGCGGCTCATCCGAGAGCTGGGTGCCGATTCCAATTCCGGGGATCAGGCCATCATCCCTTGGGTCACGATCGCCAGATCGCGGTGATAAAGCCGTTGAGGACTAGAAGAGAATCGGCCGCGTCCGCGGTCGGCGATACATCCAGGCGGTTCGGGCGCGCCTTCGCCATCGCTGTTTCGGCCACGGCAGCTTTGATTCCGCTGGCCGGACTCGCGATCGCCGTATGGGCCAGGACAGATGCCGACCTGGCAGCCGTGCGCACCGAAAGGCACGGCACGCAACAGCTGGGGGCGGTGGTGAAGCTTGTCGTGGCGGTGGCTGATGCGCAATCGGCAGCCGTACACGGCACACCGGGCGACCCCTCAGCTCTGGTCGCCGCGGTCGCCGCGGTCGATCACAGCGGCCTGGCCCAGAACCCCGGGCCCGACACCGCCACGCTGTGGGCGCAGGTCCGCGCGCAAGTCCTCGCGCTGTCCGGCAGCCCATCCGCCACCGGCGTGGCGGCATACCAAAACCATTCCCAGGTGACCGATCTGCTGCTGCAACAGATCATCACCATCGACGACGCCTCGGGTCTGGACCAGGATCCAGGCGCGGACACCACCCGCCTCGTCGACGCCCTGACCGTACGCCTGCCCGACATGGCAGTGCAGGTCGGGCGATTGGACGACCTGACCGCCACCGCCGGCGGGCGAGGCGCCGCCGGACAGAACGCCGCGGCGGCGCGAATCGCGATCGTGCGCGACCGGATCGCCGTGGACGCCCACGGCTTCGGCACCGAGCTGGACAAAGTGTTCCGCGCCACCACCAGCGCCACGCTCGGGCCCCACCTGCTGGGCGACGTGGACCTGGTCACCACCGACGTCGACGCGCTGGCCCCGACCGCCTCGGTCACAGACCAGACGCTGGCGATCCCGTCTCAGGACACCGTCACGGCAAACCGCCAAGCCTTCGACCCGGCGGCGCTGGTGCTGGAAACCGCAGGCCTGACAGAGCTCGACCGCCTCCTTGATGCCCGCCGATCCGGATACCAGCAGCGGAAGCTGGACCTGGCCTTGCTGGTCGTGGCAGCGGCGGCTTCGGCAGCACCTGCCGTATTCTGGCTCATTCGCAGCACCCGCACACCCGAGGTGCCGACCGGCATCCGGGACCGGCAGCCGCACCTGCCACGGCAAACGCGACAGCCGAGGCGCGAACGCTCACCGGACGGCCGTCACACTCACAAGAAGGCCCGGGGCGACGGCAAAGAACGCATCGATCCCGGCACCGCCGCTCCCGCGGATCGGTGGGACCCGTGACGACGTCGAGCCGCGCCCTCCTGATCAAACACAAGCTGCACCTGCTCACAGCCGTCCCGCTGGCCGGGATGGTTCTGGCGACCGCCCCGCTGGTGCTCGAACGCGTCCACCAATCCTCACAAGCCTCCGGCCTGGCCACCCAGATGGACACCGCCGACCGGATCGGCTCGCTGGTCCAGGATGTGCAACGCGAGCGGCTAGTGGCCATCGAGTACCTGGCCGCACCGCAGAACACGCCGAACGCGCTGCTGGTGCAATCCGCACTGGTCGAAGCCACGGCCACCGACCTGCGGCACGCACCCGCCGCTCGCCTGACTCCCGCGATGAGCGCAGCACTGGCACAGGTGGCCGGCCTGGACACACTGCGACCCCGGATCCTGGCACGCTCGATCACCCCGAACCGCCTCAACGCCGCCTTCGACACTCCCGTCGGCGCCCTCATCGACTCCCTTGGCCTCAGCCGCCCCCAGGCGCTCGGGGCCGACGGCGCCGCGGCCGAATCCGCGCTTGACGCCCTTTTCCGCGCCGACCAGTACCGCATCACGGCAGGCGCCGCGCTGCTCGCCGCGGTCGCCACCCCCGCTGGGGCCGCCGGCGCGCTGGGCACGATCGACCGCGCCGAACAGGCCGAGAACATCGAGGTCGCCAGGTTCCGGCAACTCGCGACACCCCAGCAGACCCGGCTGTTCCAACTGGCGCGGTTCGGCACCGCCTCGGCGCTCGTCGGCGACCTGCAAGAGCAGATCGAACCCGCGCACGGTGCATCCCCCGGTCCCACCGCGCAACCGGCGGGGACCGAAGACCGGGTGAGCCTGGTCGACAGCTTGGCAGATGCCGTCAGCGCGCAGTACGGGCTGCGCGTGATGGTGGAGGAGAAGATCGCGCACGACATCGCCGCCGATGCCGAGAACGTCGCGCACCGGCAGTTCCGGTATGCAGCGGGCTTCACGATCGCCATCGAGGCGCTGTCCGTCATCGTCGTCGTGCTGACCATCCGCATCCGTCGATCGGTCGCGCAACCCCTGCAGCACCTGACACAAGCGGCCAGCGAGGTCGCCAGCCTCGCCGAAGCCGAGCTGCGCCACGTCGCAGACACCGACGAGCACAGCTCGCACACCCCGTTGACCCGGCTGGCCGACGTGAAGGTCGCCGGCCGAGACGAAATGGGCACGCTGGCCGAGGCGTTCAACCGGGTCCAAGCCGCCTCCACAGGGCTCCTGGAGCGGCAGATCATTTCCCGGCGCAATGTGGCCGCGATGTTCGCCAGCGTGGGTCACCGCACCTTGAACCTGGTGCGCCAGCAGCTCGCGCTGATCGACGCGTTGGAAGCTGAGGAACTGGACGAAGACCGCCTGGAGAACCTCTTCCTGCTGGACCACTTCGCCACCCGCCTCCAGCGCAGCGCCAACAGCCTGATCGTCCTGTCCGGGACGTCGCGCCAAAGCGGCGGCGTCTCCGAGCCGGTGTCGCTGCGCGACGCGATCCGCGCCGCCGGCGGCAGCATCGACGACTATCGGCGCATCCAGGTGGGTCCGGCAGTCGAGGACCTGCTGCGAGCCGGCCCCGCCGGAGACATCGTCCTGCTGCTCAGCGAGCTGCTGGCCAACGCAGTCCAGTTCTCCGGGCCCGAGCGCGATGTCGAAGTGACGGCGTTCAGGTCCGCGGACCAGTGCTGCGTACGGATCATCGACCACGGCATCGGTATGCCACCGGAGCGGATGGAACGCGAAAACCTGCGGTTGATCTCGCGCGAGCGCCTCGATCTGGCACCCACCGACCTTCTCGGGCTGTTCGTCGTCGGACGCCTCGCCCGCCGCCACGGTCTGGCCGTCACGCTCACGGAAACCGACGGCGGCGGCGTCACGGTGCTCATCGTCATCCCGGACCCGCTGTTCATCTCCAGCCCCGAACCCGCCGTCGCCGCAGCGACCCCGGGCGCCGACAACCACGCCGGCATCGGCGCCGAGGACACAGCGGCAGAGGCGATCCAGCGCGCGGTGACCTTCTGGCGCGACTGGCAGGGCCAAAGCGGCATGCAGGCACCGGGCACGCCGGCGAAGACGGGGGGATGGCAGCCCGCCAAAGACCCCGCCGCCGTCCCGTTCGCACTGCAGCGAAGAACACCCGGTGCGCAGCGTGGCAAACAGGCCGGGAACCTCACTGACGACCGGACCGAACGCCCGCCGCCACGGGTGGTCGACCCGCAAGCGGTCAGAGCCGAACTGGAGGCCTTCCAGCGCGGCGTGGCCCGTGCGGCATCGAATGAGCAGTGCACCGCTGACGCCGCCGACACCGACGCCGCCGCCGAATGGACGAACAAATCGTGAAGGAGAACCAATGCCGTACGCAGCAGCTGGAACCACACTCAGCCCGCAAGCCCAGGACTTCTCCTGGACGATGAACGCATTCGTCCGCGATACCGCCGGCGTCCGGGACGCGCTCGTGGTCTCATCCGACGGGCTGGCGGTCGCCGCGTCCCAAGGCCGCGACAGGGCGGACGCAGACCGGCTCTCCGCAGTCGTGTCGGGCCTGGCGAGCCTGGCCAACGCCGTGTCCCAGACCGAGTCCATGGGGCCGCTGAACAAGATCGTCATGGACCTGGCCGACGGTTACCTGCTGCTGATCGCGATCGGACGGGCGGCATTGCTCAGCGTGCTGGCCGGCAAGGACTGCGACCTCGGAACGGTCGCCTACGAGATGGCCGTGTTCGCCAACCGAGCCGGCGCCCAACTCACCCCGCAGGTCATCGCCGAGCTGCAGTCCAACCGGCCCCTGTGACCGCCATGCGCATCACGCCTTCGACCACCGGCCGAAGCCGCCGGCTCGGCGCCGTCGTCAGCGCCCTGGCACTGATCGCGGGGCCGGCCGCATGCGCCCGGCAAGACACCCACCGGCGGACGGTCGCCGTGGGCGCGATCGACCAATCCGCTCGTGCGATGCTCCCGCCACAGATCACCGCCCGCGGCACCCTGATCATCGCCACCGACCCCACCTTCGCCCCCGACGAGTTCACCCAGCCGGACGGAAGCATCGGCGGCATGGAAGTGGACCTGATCCGCGCCGTCACAGCCAAACTCGGGCTGACCGCGTCCCTGACCCCCACACCGTTCCACACGATCCTGGCCGGAGTACAGCAGGGCAAGTTCGACCTCGGCGTCTCCTCCATGACCGACACCACCCGCCGCGAAGAACTCGGCGACTTCATCACCTACTTCCAAGCCGGGCCCATGCTCATCGTCCGCACCGGCAACCCGCTGGACCTGTTTCCCGACGACGAATCGCTGTGTGGTCACCGCGTCGCCGCGCAGCAGGGAACGATCGAAGTCGACCCGGTCCTGTCCTCGCGCTCGGCGCAATGCCTCACCGACGGCCTGCCCGCGATCACCACCGTCGTCGTGGCCACCGTCGGCGACGCGCTCAAAGCCCTGCTGTCCGGGCGCGCCGACGCCACGCTCCAGGACACTCCGATCGCCGCCTACCAGACCACGCACTCGGACGGACAGCTGCAAACCGCTGGTGACCCCATCGACCCGGCCCCCTACGGGTTCGCCTTGCCCAAGGAGGACGACGCGCTGGACTCCGCCATGCTGACGGCCACGCAAGACGTCATCGACGACGGCGAATACACCACGATCCTCAAGCGGTGGGGTCTGACCAACGGCGCAATCACCACCGCGACCTTGGACGGGGCGATCAACTGACTGCGCCGCACCGGGGCCGCATGCCGGCACCGGAGACGAAAACCGTGTGCGAGCGGCCGGCCTCAGCCGACCGCTTCACCACGTCCCCAGGCCGTGCTCCGCAGGCGGTCAGGCCAGCGGCGGCCCGAGCGGATCCTGCGGGAAGTCGAACTGTCCGTTGGTGTTCTTCGCCTGCGCTGCCGGGGTCAGCGGCTCGAGCACGTCCCAGTGTTCGGTGAGCTTTCCGTTGTCGACGCGGAACATGTCGTAGAACGAGTACGGGGTGCCGGTGAAGCTGCCCTTGCCGATGACGAGGACGAAGTTGCCTTCGCCGAGGACCTTCTCGATCTTCGTGTAGACGAGGGTGCCGGACTCGACGAACTGCTGCAGGACGGCCTTGCTGGCGGCTGCGCCGTCGGTGGTGGTGCCCTCGCTGTGCTGGATGTAGCCGGCGCCGTTGTAGAGCGGCTCCCCGAACAGCGAGAAGTCGCCGTCGCGGATGATCGACGCCATGGCGGTCCATGCCAGCTGCTGGTTGCGCTGGGTGGCCTGGCGGTCGGTGACGGCAGTCGGGCCGTCGAGTTCGGTGTGGCCGGCCGGGTTGGGACCGTGCTCGGGCTGGCGGCCGTCCCAGTGCTCCACGAGCTTGCCCTGTTCGAAGCGGAAGACGTCCCAAGCGACCGTCGGCCCGCTCGGCACTCTCGTCTCCGACTGGACCAGCACGTACGAGCCGTCGACCAGGACGCGGACCGGCTTGACCGATATCTGTCCTTGGGGCATCGAAGCCAGCCACGCCTTCAGACCGGACAGTCCGTCGGCGACCTGCGGGTCGTGCTGGATGAACTTCTTGGGGTTGATGACGTCGAACGCGGCGGCGTTCCCAGTGCTGTAGGCCGCCAGCAGGTTCAATACGGCCTTCTTCTCCTTCGCCGCGGTGTTCCCCGACGACCCGTCGCGGGTGGCCACTGTCGCGGACGCCGCCGGGGCACTGGCGTGCGCGAGGGAAAGTCCGGACATTGCTATGAGCGAAGCACCGACGGTGGCGACCGCGGTGCGCGCCTTGCGATTCATGTCAATCCTCTGTCAAGTCTGGCAGTCATGGACGTGACTGACTTCAAGGTTCAACTACTCGAGGGCAGGGTCAAGTGGAACGTGCCGGCCGGGGCCGCCGCCGACCACGCCGCGGATACGATCAGCAAGTCGGATCTGCGGCCGGGCGGCGGTGGTTCAGGGTGTCGGGAACATCGGGTGACCGGCGCGGCGGCCCATCGGCCCGGTTACTTCTTCGTGAGCTGCTGAAGCAGGCCGTGCAGGTCGACCGCGCCCCAGTGCTCGGCCAATTGGTGGCCGCGGATGCGCATGATGTCGGTCGAGTTGAACGTGACCTTCCGGCCGGTGGGGGCGATACCCAGGTACGTGCCCTGATGCGTACCCCGGTAGACGAAGTTGACCGCGACGTAGTCGTCGGTGAACAGGTAGGGCTGCGCGGTGACCACCATGTCCGGAAAGGCTGTGATCCGGTCCTGGTAGTACATGCGCACAGCGTGTTTGGCGGCCGGGTTGCCGGTGGTGCTGGCGAGCGCCTGGTGCTGCTGGTAGTCGTCGACGAAGAGGGCTTCGAAGCCGTCGAAGTCGCGTTCGTTCAGCGTGGTGACGAAACGGTTGACGATCTGCTCGCCGGTGCTGCTCATGCCGTGTTCCACAGGCCTAGAACATCGTGTTGTCGTTGGCGCTCGCCTCGGGGACTTCCTGGACGACGTCCCAGTGCTCGACGATCCGGCCGTCGGCGATCCGCCAGATGTCGGCCACGGACATGCCGCGGTCGCCGGGCTTGAGGTGCAGGTGGCTGTGGGTGAAGACCAGGTCCTCTTCGGCGAGGGCGCGCTTGATGTCGAGGTGCAGTTCGGGGAACTGGCCGCGCAGCCACTGCACGTAGCCGATGAAGCCCTCGGCGCCGTCGGGGGCGCCGGGGTTGTGCTGGGTGTAGGTGGCGCCGAGATGCGCGGCGGCGGCCTGCTCCGGCTGGCCGTCGTTGAACGCCTGCTCGTAGAACGCGATGACGAGCTTCTTGTTGTCCGCCGTGGACATCGGTCGATCCTTCCTCGGATGGGGCGGGGGGCGCGGTCAGACGCTCGGTGTCATGGCGTCGCGCACCAGGGCGGTGTCGACGAACTGCTCGAAGCGCACGATCAGCCCGCCGCGCACGACGAAGTGGTGGGCGACGCGCGCGTTCAGGTCCTTGCCGGTGGCGTTGTTGTGGGCGGTGTAGCGGGCCAGGACGACGACGTTCTCGCCGTCGACGACGTAGGTGTCGTCGTGCGCGGTCCACTCCTCCCAGTCCTTGCCGAGCCGCTCCATCACGTTGCTGGTCACGCCCTCGGGGGTGCGGTAGGTGCCGGCCAGCGGGAAGCCGGCCATCTCGGTCCACTCCACGTCGGGGGCGAGGGTGGCGCGCAGCGCTTCAAGGTCTCCGGCCGCGGAGGCGAGGTACTGGCGGCGCACCACGTCAGCCGGTGCGCTGCTGGTGGCGAAATCGGTTCCGGTGACGGTCTCGGTCTTGGTCTTAGTCATGGTCAGCCCCAGGCCATCTCGCCCTTGACGACCTTCGGGCCGAGCTGCGCGGCGATCTGCATTTCCGCCTGCGGGTAGGCCTTGAGCAGCTCCTCGGTGGCGGTGGCACCGTCGGGGGCGGCGGCCACGATGCGGCGGAAGGCGGCGATGTACTCGCGGGTGTAGGCGATCGCGCCGGCGTCCGCGGCGGCCGTCGGCTGCCGGTGGCCGGGCACCACGAGCGCGGGCTCAAGGCCCTGCATCTCGGCCAGCAGCGCGTCCCAGGCGTCGAGCTGCTCCTCGCGCGGGGTGTCGGCGATCCACACGTGCTCGTCGGCGAACACCAGCACACCGCCGAGGATCGCGCGGTCCTCGGCCTGGTAGAGGTAGGTGCGGTCGGGCAGCGCGGCCGGTGCGCCCTTGAGGGCGAAGGTGTGTCCCGCGAAGGCCAGGTCGCCGGTCAGCGGCGTGGTCTGGATCAGCCGGGTGGGCAGGTTGGCGCCGAGTGCGGCCCAGGCCTTGAGCTTGCCCTCGTACTTCTTGGCCATGGCCGCGGCGACCTCGGGCGTGGCCAGGAAGGTCGCGTCGGGGAAGGCGTCGGCGATGACTTCGGCGCCGAAGTAGAAGTCGGGGTCGGCGTGGGAGATGACCACGGTGGTCAGCTGCTTGCCGGAGTCGAGCACCGCGGCGACCAGCCGGTGCCCGTCGGCGCGGGTGAACCCGGCGTCCACCAGCAGCGCCTCGGTCTCCCCGGTGACGAGGGTGGCGGTCTTGTTCTTCGATCCGACCGGGAAGTCCCCGTCGATGATCGTGTAGGTGAGGAGTGGTGCTGTGGGGCCAGGTGGTGAACCTGCACCGCGCCCTCAACGCCCGGCTGCACGCCGACATCCGAGCCGCCAGCGGCCTGGACGGCACCGAGTTCGAGTTCCTGCTACGCCTGGCCCGCTTCCCCGGACCGCGCACGCACGCCAGCAAGGTCGCCGCCCGGATGGGCCACACCTCTGCCGGCACCACCAAGCTCGTAGCCCGTCTTGAGGACAAGGGCCTGATCACGCGTACCCGCGATCCCGAGGACGGCCGCGCCTTCCAGGTCGCGATGACCGACGAGGGCGAACGACTGCTGCGCGCGGGCCTCAAAGCCCACATTCCGCAGCTGGACACCGACGTCGTCCAGCGCCTGACCGCCACTCAGCGCAGGCAGCTGCAAACCCTCCTCGGCCGCATCGACCCGGGCGAAAGAACGCTCTGAATTCCAGCCCGGGCACTGCGGGGCCGCCCTGGAACGAACTCCAGGCCGGCCCCTTTTTTCCGCGGTGCCGTCTGTCAGCTGAGCGTCCACTGCTGGTTGCTCTGGCCGCTACAGCTCCACAGCTCGATCTTCGCGCCGTCCGTCGTCGATCCTCCGGTCACGTCGAGGCACAGCCCTGACTGCACGCCGGTGATCGTGCCATTCGTGTTGACGGTCCACTGCTGGTTGGCGCCGCCGTTGCAGTCCCAGATCTGCACTGGCGTGCCGGAGGCGGTCTGGTTGTTGGCGGCGTCCAGGCACTTCGTGCCGCCGTAGACGGTGAGCTGGTTGCTCGCGGTGTGGGTCCAGGTCTGGTTGGTGCCGCCGTTGCAGTCCCAGATCTGGGTCACGGTGCCGTTGGTCTGCGATGCGCCGGGCACGTCCAGGCATTTGCCCGCGCCGACCGCGTGAAGGGCGCCGCTGGTCGCGCCTCCTCCGCCGCCGGTGCCGCCCCAGCCGTAATGGAGCCGGTCGAGGCCGGACTGGTTGTTGAGGCTGAGCGTGTAGTTCGGCGCGGTGCCCTGCAGTGAGGTGATGGCGCAGGAGGCGTTCTCGCACGGGCCGGGGCCCTGGGTCGCCGAGGCGTTCTTCACGCCGGTCCACAGGATCGAGCCCATGCCCTGCTTGCGCACGGTGTCGGTGAGTGCGTACAGGTACGACACGTCGTTGGTGCCGTCGCGGGCGCCGTCGTAGTTCACGCCGGTGTTCATCGGAACGCCGAACTCGGTGAGCACGGCACGGCTGTCGTATCCGCAGACGTTGTTCTCGAAGCTGGTGATCCAGTCGGCCTCGGTGGGGTGGGTCTCACCGCCGAGGGTGTAGTCGTGCAGCGAGAGCAGGGTTCCGTTCAGGCGCGAGTCCGCGCCGACGGTGCACAGGTTTCCCTCCCAGGCGCCGGGCACGATGATTCGTCCGCGGGGTATCTGGGAGAAGTGCGCGACCCAGGCCGCCGCGATGTTGTCCTCGTCGGTGTTGCTGTAGCCCCAGGGCTCGTTCATGATGCCGAAGTACACGTGGCTGTTGTTCTGGTACTTGCTGATCACGGTGGTCCACATCGCGTAGAACGCGGTGGTGTCGCCGATGACGCCGTTCTGTAGCCAGGGCACGACGACGACGTTCATGCCCAGCGCGGTGGCGGCGTCCCAGGCGGCGGTGTAGTTGTTCCACCAGCTGCCTGACACGGTCGCCTGGTTGAAAGGCATGCGCACCGTGTTGGCGCCCAGGGCTTGGAAGCCCTTGAGGATCGCGGTCGACTTGGCGTAGACGGTCGCGTAGCTGTCGGTGTCGGACAGGCCGACCGGCTGCAGGTCGCCGGTGACGAAGTTGTCGCTGGGGTCGGCCCAGTTCACACCGTGGAGCTGGTTGGTGGTGGCGTGCGCCGCGGTCCCGGTCGCCGCCTGCACGCCGACCAGGCTCAGCAGCATCGCGACCACCAGGCCGAGCGGGGTCAAGCGCCGTAAGCGGCCGGGGCGCCCACCACCGGCCGCCGGCCGCCGCGACCATCGATCGATGGTGAATCCACGGCCTGGCCAAACAGAAATCAACATGTGCTCGATGCCCCTTCATAACGCGCGGCTCGTGGGTCTGTGCGCTGATACATCCCATGAATGTGGGGAGATCGTGCCGAACAATCCAGTGAAACCGGACATAGGCACAGGAGAACATCGCCAACATAGGATCGATCTGAAGGAGCGTCAAGGATCTGACGCGCCGACGTAACGGTTAAGGCGAAGACCCAGAACGAACAAGCTGTCACGAACTCGACCAAAGATGCTCAACGCCCCCTGGCAGCAGCCTGGACGCGGAAGACGTTCCAGTACTCGGTCCCGCCTGCCGCGACCGGCCGTCACGCGGCCCAAACGGGTGATGAGATGTTCGAAGCGCTTCGATAACGGGTGGCTGCACCACTCCCCCAAGGTGGCAGCAGGCGGACGCGTAAACCCGTAACAGAGCATTGACCGCCGGTAGACCCGGACGTAACATCCGATCGAGCCCTTCGCGGAAGCGCTTCGAAGCTTCTTCCGGCGCGCGCCCGACCGTCACGAGCCGCCCACCCCTAACGGCTTCGACGTTCGTGTAGCTCGTCTCGCCAGATTCCACACGCCCCGGTCGGTGGTGGCCGCTCGGCTGAGCCACCTTGCGCCGATCCGTCCGGCGTCCAACAAAAGGAGTGGACAAAAGTGCACAGACCCAAACGGTGGTTCGGCTCGATCGTGTCGGCCGCGACAGCGCTGGCCCTGGCCATCGGGCTGACGGCGACGACCGGCGTCCAAAGGGCCGCCGCGGAGTCCAACGGCGGGGTCAAGGTCATGCCCTTGGGCGACTCGATCACCGACGGCTACACGGTGCCCGGCGGGTACCGCATCGGCCTGTGGCAGCGATTCGTCTCCGGCGGGTACACGGTCGACTTCGTCGGCTCGCAGTCCAACGGCCCGGCCAGCCTCGGCGACCACGACCACGAAGGCCACCCCGGCTGGCGCATCGACCAGATCGACGCGAACGTCGTCGGCTGGCTCGGCACCTACCAGCCGCACACGGTCCTGCTGCACATCGGCACGAACGACATCCTGCAGAACGACGATGTGGCCAACGCCCCCGCCCGGCTATCGGCGCTGATCGACCACATCACGGCCACGGTGCCCACCGCCGAGGTGTTCGTCGCCCAGATCATCCCGCTCGCCAACTCGAGCCAGAACGCACAGGTGCGCACCTACAACGCCGCGATCCCCGGGATCGTCTCGAACAAGGTCGCCGCGGGCAAGCATGTGCACCTGGTCGACCTGTACGACGCGGTGACCACCGCCGACCTGGCCGACGGCGTCCATCCCAACGCCGGCGGCTACGACAAGATGGCCGCCGTCTGGTCCTCGGCGCTGCTGTCGGTGTCCGGCAGCATCGGCCAGCCCGGCGGCACCGGCGGCACGACCTCGGCGATCACCGGGGCGGGTTCGGGCCGCTGTGTCGACGTGCCCGGGGCCACGCAGACCCTCGGCACCCAGGTGCAGCTGTGGGACTGCCTCGGCGGGACCAATCAGCAGTGGACCGCCACCGCGGCCGGCGAGCTGCGCGTGTACGGCGGCGACTGCCTGGATGCCTACGGCCAGGGCACCACCCCCGGCACCAAGGTGGCGATCTGGTCCTGCAACGGCCAGGCAAACCAGCAATGGCGGCTCAACACCGACGGGACCATCACCGGCGCGCAATCAGGGCTCTGCCTCGACGCGACCGGCGGCGGCACCGCCAACGGCACCCTGCTCGAGCTGTGGACCTGCAACGGCCAAAGCAACCAGAAATGGCAGCGGGGATAGGCCTGAATCAGGCGATCGGCGCCGCGAGGGCGTGGGCGCGTGCGCGATGCCGGCCCAGGTCTGCGACCAGACCATGGCGACGGCTTCGGCGGCCGGGTCGGGGGCGTCCCCGACCCGGCTGCCGACCGGAACAGCACGGCACCGACCCGGTACGGTTCGCACGGACGACCGTGTCCGCATGCCGTGGCAGGTGACGCTCTACGGGGCCAGGGTCAGCGCCGGCATCATGTCGGCGTTCGCGTTGGTGAGCCCGCCGAGGCTTGCGGCGCCTTCGGAGCTGACGAAGCGCAGCTCGTGGTTGGCGCCGCCGGCGTTGCAGACGGCGAACAGGATCGTGCTCTGCCCGGCCGCGTAGGCGTTCTGGACGAAGGCGGTGACATCGACGGTGATCACACGGCCGTCAATGGGGTTGTTCTGATGGTTTCCGCCGCCCTCGGGGATGACGGTCGATCCGAGAGCGAAGGTCGCCGACCTCGCGACGGAGGAGTTCGTGGCGGTGAAGCTCGGCCGGTCGGCCCAGGTCATGGTGCTGATCGGGCAGGAGGTGCCGCCGTTGGTGCAGACGGTGTCGCTGACGGGCTGCACGAGGAGTTGGTCGGTGTCGGTGGACGGAACCGTTGAATAACGGTGGCCGACATAGGTGAGCTGGAGTATCGCCTTGCCCGGTGCGTGAGTCAGACCACTGAGGGGGAACTGGAGGTGGGTGAGTTTTCCGTCTCCGGATCCCGTGGTGTACTGCTCGCCCATCAGGCCGTCACCGGTGTTGCGGGTGATGAGGGTCAGGTCCGAGGAATTATTCGTGGCCTGGTCGCCGGCCCAGGCGCCGACCCACGTGTCGCCGGTGGCGGCGGCGCCGGACTTGACGTTCTGGGTCTGGCCGTTGGCGTCCGTGTAAGTGGTGTTCAGCGTGCCGACCCCGGTCACGGTGGTCAGCGGGAGCTGGCTGGTGTACTCCACGAGCTGGTTGGCGACGTGGACGTTGTTCAGCGTCGCGTTCGTGACGCCGGTGATCGAATTCCTCGTGGTCGGCTCCGAGAACCACACGTTGTCGAGGTCGAGGGTGGGAATGGGGCTCTTGGTGTACGTGTAGGTGTTCCCAGACCCGTCGGGATTGGGGGCGAACCCGTTGTCCGCCTGCTGCGAGGCGGTGACGGTCTGGGTGCTCCCGTCGCCGCCGCCGACCCAGAGCGACGTTCCGGTCGGGAAGCGTGAGGTGTCGATCGAGCTGTTCTTGATCACGATGCTCTGGTAGCGCGCGTACGTGTTGGGACTGTTCATCACGTTGAGGCCGCCGACCTTGGCCGAGACAGAGTTGAAGTTGGTGAACGTGTAGTCGGTGAGCTGGTAGCCGTTGGTCTGCCAGCCGAGCCGGATCGCGTTGCCGGCGTTGACGCTCCAGTTCAGCGTGTTGCTGATCGCGATGCTCTTCGAGTTCTCGGTGTCCCAGTGGTTGTTGTCGAACCCGAGCTCGCCGGCGACGGCGTCGTAGGCGCCGACCGCGTTGACATAGCCCTGGACGTTCGGGCTGGAGGTCCCGAGCTGGAAGTTGTTCCACACGCCGGAGGCCATCGGGGTGAAGCCGTTGCTGTTGTTGTAGTGGCCGGAGGCGAACGCGTCGTCGTTGCCGAGGGTGAAGACGTGGTCGGCGGTGATGTTCTGGCCGCTGGCGAAGTCGGTGCCGTCGATCCACGGCTGGGCGTACGGGGTGAGGGCCTTGATGTTGTTGTACGTGATGTTGTCGGCGGTGTGGGTCTCCCAGTTCCACTGCTTCGAGTTGCGCTCGTAGGTGTCGTTGAAGGTGATGTTCGAGGAGTGCATGACCATGACGCCGCCCTGGTGCTGGCTGTCTTGGGCGTCGTGCAGGTCGCCGCTGGAGTGGGCGTTGTAGTTCGCCACGCCGTTGCCGTCGAACATGCCGCGGCCGTCGATCTCGATGTTGCTCGAGTTGACGATGGCGATCTCCGGCTCGAAGGCCTCCATGTAGGCCTGGACGCGGTTGTCGAGCAGGGCGCCTTCGGCGGTGTAGATCTTCAGCTTGCCGCCGGTGAGCTTGCTGCCGTCCATTCCGTTGATCAGCAGGCCGGACCAGAGGTACGTGCCGTTGGGGAAGTACAGCGTGTTGAGCTGAGTGGGGTTGTTCTCAATCGTCTTGATGGCGGCCTGCAGGGCGAAGGTGTCGTCGTTGGCGGCCATGGTGCGCTCGTTGGGGTATCGCACGTTGACGCTGCTCGGGCTCACCAGGCTTCCGGCCGACGTCTTCTGTCCGGCGGTATGGCGGTGCCGTCGATGGTCTGCCCGGCCACGGAACTGGTCGCCGCAGCCGGAGCCGTCTGGGCTGTGCTGTTCGGGTGGGCCGCGAGGTACTTCGCGGCGAACTCCTGGAAGTTGAGGACGCCGGTCTGCGTGTTGACACCGGAACCGTCCGGCGCGTCAGCGGTGTTCGGAGCCTGCGACGGGTCTTCCAGAGGATCGTTGACGATTGCCAGATAGGGCTGTCCCGCGGCGTTGGTCGAGTCGCCGTTGACCATCACGATCGCTTCGTTCAACCCCGCACTGGCCGACATCGGAAAGGTCAGCGTGTGATGGTCGGTGCTCACCGAGACACTGCTGGACGGGTAGTAGCGCGCCGGATAGACGTTCACCGTGTTGATCGTCGTGCTGGGCAGCGTGACAGTGATCGTCGGCGTCCGCGAGCTGGAGGCGAATCGCGCGACGTCGAAGTTGTGGCCGTTCTGGGTGTACTGCACCGCGCCCACGGACACGCCGGCGACTTGCACCTGGTACTTGGTGGAGGCCACGTCCGGAGAGATCGTCACCCCGCCCCCGACTCCGCTGGGTGCGTATGTGTGGACTGTGACCGAGGTCGCGGCGTGCGCCGAGAGCGCCGAAGCGAAGCTCAGGCCCGCCATCGCGATGGCTGCGCCGGCGGCAGCGGCGAGGAGGCGTTTCACCCGCGGAACGCCTCTGTTCGGACCGGGGCGGTGTGACGTCGGGGGTTGTTTCGCGGGATGCGCCATGACGACTCCATCTCATTGATCGATCCATGCGCTCGGCGTGGCGGGATGTTAGTGCCGTGTTTCCGAAACCGTCAACGACGAGTTCGCACTGCGGGACGCCGAACAGGGACGACGCACATCGCTTCGGCCCATTGGGGCGTGAAACCGTAACGGATGGATCACGACATCCCCGCGAAGGCTTGCCCACCGACGAGACACGGTCCTACGCTGACGCCACTTTCGTGGATCGATAAACGTTTCAAGGAGCGCTCATGGTGACGATGGCGGAGGTGGCCGCTCGGGCGGGAGTCACCAAACAGACCGTCTCCAATGTCGTGTCGGGCAAGAAGGTGCGGCCCGAGACGCTGGCGAAGGTGAACGCGGCGATCGCCGAACTCGGGTACAAGCCGAACCTGGTGGCGCGCTCGCTGCGGACCGGCAGCACCTCGACGGTGGGGTTGTTCGTGCCGTCGGTGGCCAACCCGTTCTATTCGGAGGTGGTCGAGGAGGTGGAGAACGTCCTGGTCCGCCACGGATACAACCTGTTGCTGGCCACGACCCGCGACGATCCCGACTACACCCGGGCCCACCTGGAGAATCTCGCCGCACGCTCAGTGGACGCGCTGCTGGTCGCCGGAGACAAGGGCGTCGACCACCAGCTGCCGATGCTCGCGAAGGCCGACTTCCCGGTGGCGTTGTTCGCCTGGGAGGGAGAACCGCCGGCCTCGCTCCCGGTGGTGACCATCGACTACGAGCACGCCGGTTTCCTGGCCGGGCGGCATCTGCGGGAGCTCGGCCACCGGAACGTTGCGGTGATCGCCGACCTTCCCCCGCATACGCCGCGCGTCGCCGGGTTGCGCCGGGCGTTCGCCGCCGACGGACTGAGCATCGAGGACAGCAAGGTGTTCGCCCGCACCAGTGACGACGCCGCCGGCGGGTACGCCGCGGCCTGTGCCGCGCTCGAGGCCGACCCGGAGCTGACGGCGATCTTCGCCACGCACGACATCCTGGCCGTCGGGGCCGTGGAGGCCGTGACCCGGGCCGGACGGCGGGTCCCCGACGACGTCAGCGTCGTCGGCTTCGACGACATCGCCCAGGTCGGCCGGATCGAACCGGCACTCACCACGATCGCCTTCCCGAAGCGCGAAATGGCTCAGAACGCCGTCGAACTGCTGCTGCGGGCCGTCGAATCCGGCAGGCCGCCGACCAACGCCCTGTCGCTGCTGCGCCCGACGCTGATCGTTCGAGACAGCAGCGCGCCGCCCCGATCCGCCGCCTAGCACCACCCCTTGCTCGACCTGTCACGTCGTCTTCGGGGAGCGGCAGCTCAGCCTCGCCACGCCGCCGGCCACGACCGCACCGTGTCACCTACAGAAAGCACCGTGATGAAGGACCTCGACCCCCACGGCTACGTCGAAGACCGGTCGCCGGGTACCGGACGGCTGCGGCCGCGCGCCGCGTTCGCCTCCGACCTGCCCTCGATCGTGCTCGACGGCGACTGGCGGTTCCGGCTGGCTTCAGGGCTGGACGACCTCACCGCCGATCTGGGCGCGCCGGGTCTCGACGACACCCAGTGGGATCTGCTCGCGGTGCCGTCCTGCTGGCAGATGGCGGGCCTGCCCGGCGCGCCGCGGTACGGGGTCCCGGCCTACACCAACATCCTGTATCCCTTTCCGGTCGACCCACCGAGGGTGCCCGGGCGGAATCCGACCGGCGAGTACCGTCGCGAGTTCGAGGTTCCGCAGGGGTTCCCGGCAGCGGACGCGGTGTTGCGGTTCGAGGGCGTCGATTCGGCGTTCGCGGTATGGCTCAACGGGATCCGGCTCGGCGACGGCAAGGGCAGCCGGTTGACGACCGAGTTCGATGTCAGCGACGTGGTGCGGCCCGGTCGCAACCTGCTGGCGGTCCGCGTGCACCAGTGGTCGGCCGGCAGCTACCTGGAAGACCAGGACATGTGGTGGCTGTCCGGGATCTTCCGATCGGTGTCCGTGGCCGCGCGCGGTGTCGAGGACTTCTTCGTCCACGCCGGATTTGACCACGCCACAGGCCGGGGCACGCTGAGCGTCGACGTCACCTCCGCGACCCCGGTTTCCCTGTCGGTGCCCGAGCTCGGCATCTCCGCCGCGGACCCGGCCGGACCGCATGTGATCGACGGCGTCGAACCCTGGTCGGCCGAGCATCCGCGCCTGTACTCCGGGGAACTCCTCACCGAGGCCGGGGAACGGATACCGCTGTGTATCGGCTTCCGGACCGTGGCCGTCGTGGACGGGGTGCTGACCGCCAACGGCCGGCCGGTGTCCCTGCGGGGTGTCAACCGGCACGAGTGGCATGCCGTGACCGGGCGGACGCTGACCGAGGACGCCATGGTGGCCGACGTGCTGCTGATGAAACAGCACAACATCAACGCGGTGCGCACCAGCCACTATCCGCCCGACCGCCGGTTCCTCGACCTGTGCGACGAGCACGGGCTGTGGGTGTTCTGCGAGGCCGATCTGGAGACGCACGGCTTCGAGCCCGGCGGCTGGCGGCGCAACCCCAGCGACGATCCCGCGTGGCGCGAGGCCTATCTGGACCGGGCCGCGCGGCTGGTGGAACGGGACAAGAACCATCCGTCCGTCATCGTCTGGTCGCTGGGGAACGAGTCGGGCACCGGCGTGAACCTGGCCGCTGCGGCGGCGTGGATCCGGGGTCGCGACGACAGCCGCCTGATCCACTATGAAGGCGACCATCAGAGCTGCGCGTACGTCGACCTGTACTCCCGGATGTACATCGGTGTGGACGAGTTGGCCGCCGTGGGGCGTGGCCAGGAACCGCTTACCGCCGATCCGGCCGATGACGCCCACCGCCGTGCCCTGCCGGCTGTCCTGTGCGAGTACGGACACGCCATGGGCACAGGTCCCGGCGGGCTGTCGGAGTACCAGCAGGTCATCGAGGCGCACCCGCGCCTGGCCGGGGGCTTCATCTGGGAGTGGATCGACCACGGGATCGCCCGGTTCTCCGAACACGCAGACGCCCAGGTCTTCTACGCCTACGGCGGCGACTTCGGCGAGGAGGTCCACGACGGCAACTTCGTCGCCGACGGGCTGCTCCTGCCCGACCGCACGCCGTCGCCGGGCCTGGCCGAGTTCAAGAAGGTCATCGAACCGATTCGTATCGCCTTCGACCGGGCGGCCCGGCGGATCACCGTGCGCAATCTGCACCAGGTCCGCGACAGCTCCTACCTGGATTTCCGATGGAGCCTCGAAGACGGTGGCGAGGCGGTCGGCTCCGGCGGCCTGGTCGTGCCGGCGACCGCACCCGGCGAGAAGACAGCCGTCGCATGGCCGGCCGACCTCACCGCCGCGTTCGAAGCGGCCGGCAAGGACGGCTCGGGCCAGGAGGTGTGGCTGACCGTGACGGCGGTGCTCGCCGCCGACGAGACCTGGGCCGACGCCGGCCATGAGATCGCCTGGGGCCAGCACCTGGTGGTCCCGGCCGCGTCTTCGGTCGCTCTCACGCCGGCCCCGGTGTTCACCCGCGGCCGGGACATCATGGTCGGTCCCGCCCGGTTCGACGCCCGCAGCGGCATGCTGATCCGCCTCGGCGACCTCGAACTGGACGGGCCGAGACTGGACCTCTGGCGGGCCCCGATCGACAACGACCGGCTCAACGCCTCCGGCGAGCCGCTGGTCACCGCTTGGCTCGCCGCCGGACTGCACCGGATGCGCCATGAGATCCGCGGCGTCGAGCCGGACGCTCTCGGACTCACGGTCACCGCCCGGCTCGCCGCTGCCGGCTCCTCCTGCGGCCTCGACGCGGTCTACCGCTGGACCGCCGGCGACGGACCGGACGCCGGCCACCACCGGTTGCGCCTGCAGACCACCGTCACACCTGACGGCGCATGGCCGGTCCCGCTGCCGCGACTCGGGATCATGATGTCGCTGGCCGGGGACGACGCCGAGGTCGAGTGGTTCGGGCTCGGTCCGGGCGAGGCCTACCGCGACGCCCGGGCCGCGGCCCGGGCGGGCCGCTACCGGTCCACCGTGACGGCGATGCAGACCCCGCACGTCCGCCCCCAGGAGAACGGCAACCGCCACCAAGTCCGCCACGCCCGGATCACGACCCCGGACGGCACCCTGCTCATCGCCGGCGACCCGGTCATCGACCTGACCGTACGCCCCTGGAGCACCGCGGCCCTGACCGCCGCCACCCACGCGCCCGACCTCGTCCGCGACGGCCGGCTCCATCTGCACCTGGACCACGCGCACCACGGCCTGGGCAGCGCGGCGTGCGGCCCGGGCCCGTCGGCAGGACACGTTCTGGCCGCGGTTCCGACCGCTTTCAGCGTGGAGTTCAGCACCAGCCGATAGGCGGGCCTTGCCCGCCCGCCCACCGGCCCCGGCAGTCCAGCAAGTTCCGTTCCGTCACGAAGGGTTCCGCTCACATGGACAGCACCACAATACGCAACCGCAGACTTCTCACGCTCGCCACCGCCGCGCTCCTCGCGGTCGGCGCCGGCGCGTGCAGCAGTTCCAAGAGCACCTCCGCCTCCGGCCCCGCCGCGGAATCGTCCCAGGCCGGGCCGGTGAGCATTGAGTTCTGGGGCTGGGCCCCCTACGAGAAGATCGTCGACGAGTGGAACGCCGCGCACCCGAACACCAAGGTCACCTTCAAGAAGGTCCCCTCGGGCGGCAAGGGCGGCTACACCCAGATCACTGACGCGATCACCGCCGGCAAGGGCCCGTGCCTGGCCCAGATCGAGTACGGCACCATCCCCTCGATGCTTGTGAAGAACGCGGTCATGGACATCACCCAGTACGCGAGCGCCGACATGGCCAAGTACGTCCCGTCCGCGGTGTCGGCCGCCAGCGTCGGCGGCAAGATCTACGGCGTCCCGGTGGACGTCGGCCCGATGGTGCTGTTCTACCGTACGGATCTGTTCGCCAAGTACGGCATCACCAAGCCCCCGGCGACCTGGGACGAGTACCAGAGCGATGCTGAGAAGGTGGCCACGGCCGATCCCAGCGTGAAGTTCGGTACCCCGCCCGGCGATGGCAACGACCTGCAGGCCTACAGCCTGCAGACCGGCCAGTCCTGGTATTCGGCCAGCGGTGACAGCTGGACGGTCAGCATCGACAACCCCGGCACCCGGAAGGTCGCGTCCTACTGGCAGGGCTTGAAGGACAAGGGCTTGTTGACGAGCACCGGCAACGCCTGGGACGCGGGGTTCGACAAGGCCTCCGAGGCCGGCAAGGTGTTGACGTTCGTCAATGCGGCCTGGGCCGCCGGCGGTCTGAAGTCGGATCTGAAGGACCAGGCCGGCAAGTGGGCGGTCGCCCCGATGCCGACCTGGAGCGCCGGCGACGGCAGGAGCTCCAGCAGCGGCGGGTCGGCCACTTCGGTCATGACCGGGTGCAAGACCCCCCGTGAGGCTGAACAGTTCGCCGCGTTCTTGTCCACCGATCCGCAGGCTGTGAGCACGGGTATCGCCGGCGGTCTGTACCCGGCCTCGACGGCCGGGCAGGGCGACCCCGCGCTGGCCGGCGGTGACCCCTTCTTCGGCGGCGAGAAGGTCGGCGACATATACAAGGCCTCTGCCGCGCAGGTCCCCACCACCTGGACCAACGGCCCGACCTACCAGCAGGTCGAGACGGACTTCACCACCGCCATGGGGCAGGGCACCATCCCCGACGCGGTCACCAAGGTACAGGCCTCGACAGTCGCCGCGATCAAGCAGCTCGGACTGTCGGTGACCGGCGGCTGATCTGAGGGGTTCCAGCCGCCCTGAAGGGTTCCCGCGGCCGGCCGTCACCAGCGGCCGCGGGAACCCGCCCCCTGACGACGAACCACCGAGCGAGGTCTTCATGAGCAGTCCCAGCAGCGCCCGGACCGCGCCGCCGCCCCGGCCGGCGCCCGCCGTCCCGCGCCGCGACGACCCGGCCGGTCGGCTCCGTCGCCGCAGCCGCGGCCGCCGTACCGCACTGACCGCATCGGGCTTCCTGGCACCGTTCGCAGTGCTCTTCCTCACCATGATGGTCGCGCCCATCGGCTATGCGATCTACCAGAGCTTTTTCAAAATCCACCGCGCCGGACTGTTCGGCGGCCACCAATCCACAGTGTTCGCCGGCTTGTCCAACTACGCCACCGCCCTGCGCGACCACGAGTTCACCGCGTCCATCATCCGCGTCGCGCTGCTGGGCCTGATCCAAGTCCCGATCATGCTCGGCCTGGCCCTGTTGCTCGCGCTTCTGCTGGACTCCCGCTCAGCCAGACTGAGGAAAACCTTCCGCCTCACCTTCTTCCTGCCCTACGCCCTGCCCGGCGCCGTCGCAGCGGTGATGTGGTCCTTCCTGCTGGTGAAAGACCTCTCACCGTTCACCGGACCGCTCTCCCACCTCGGCATCACCACCAACTTCCTGTCGCCACCGTGGGTCCCGGTCTCGATCGGGAACATGATCACGTGGGGCTGGACCGGCTACAACATGCTGATCATCTACTCCGCGCTGCAAACCATCCCGGCCGAAGTGGTCGAAGCTGCCGCCATCGACGGCTGCACCGGCTGGCGCCTGGCGTGCTACGTCAAAATCCCGCTAGTACGCCCGGCGCTGGGGCTGACCACGGTCTTCTCCATCATCGGCACCGCGCAGCTGTACACCGAGCCGGCGGTGCTGGCCGGCGCACGCATCCCGGGCGTCTCGCCGAAGTTCTCCCCGATCATGAACACGACCGTGACCATGGACATGGGCAGCCAGAACCTGGCCGCGGCCGAATCCGTCGTGCTCGCACTGGTCACCCTCGTGCTCTCGTTCGGATTCCTCAAGTACAACCAGCGCAAGGGAGCGACGGCATGAGCACGGCCCTGGACAGCCGACCGGCCCGACCGGTCCAACCAGTCCGCCGCGGTACCGAGACCGCGAGCAAGGTCGTCGTCAACGCGGTACTCGGTCTCATGGCCTTGTATACGCTGATCCCATTGTGGTGGCTGTTCGTCTCCGCGACCAAAGGCTCGGGCTACCTCTATACCGGCACACCGCTGTGGTTCTCCCACTTCGACCTGATCACCAACGTCAAAAACGTGTTCAGCTACGACGGCGGTGTCTTCTCCACCTGGCTCGCCAACAGCGCCCTGTACAGCCTCGTCGGCGCGTCCGTCGGCACCCTGCTGTCCGCCATGGCCGGCTACGCGCTGGCCAAGTTCGGCTTCCGCGGTCGGGAAAGCGTCTTCAACGTCATCCTCGCCTCCGTTCTCATCCCCGCGCCGATGTTCGCCCTGCCGCTGTTCCTGCTCATGGCCAAGCTCAACCTCACCGACTCCTACTGGTCGGTGCTGCTGCCCAGCTGTGTCAGCCCGTTCGGCGTCTACCTCTGCCGGATCTTCGCCGCGGCCTCCGTCCCAGACGAGCTGCTGGAAGCCGCACGACTGGACGGAGCGGGCGAACGGCGCACCTTCTTCGGCATCGCCCTGCCGTTGATGGGCCCGGCACTGGTGACCGTGTTCCTGTTCCAGTTCGTCAGCATCTGGAACAACTACCTGCTGCCCTCACTCATGCTCAACTCCCCATCCCGACTACCGGTCACCGTCGGCCTGGTCCAATGGCGCTCGGAATTCGCCAACGGCGTGCCACCGCTCCTGCCGATCACCGGAGCCCTCGTCTCACTGATACCCCTGGTCGTCGCCTTCGTCAGCCTCCAGCAGTTCTGGCGCAAGGGCCTCACCGCCGGCGCCGTCAAGTAGCGCGTTCGCCGCCTTCCTCCGCTTCATTCCAACCAGCAAAGGACCACCGTCTTGCCTCGCGCTCACATCGTGCTCGACAAGCAGGCTGTCATCGCCCCGGTACGGCGCCGGACCTTCGGTTCCTTCGTCGAGCACCTCGGCCGCTGCGTGTACACCGGGATCTACGAGCCCGAGCATCC
>Ga0105241_10000486_pt1 | contig 30001 bp, 27 predicted proteins | sample KBSC64metaG_FD_80422 | JGI IMG/M metagenome (GOLD analysis project Ga0105241, IMG submission 80422) | Corn rhizosphere microbial communities from Kellogg Biological Station, Michigan, USA - KBS C6-4 metaG | ecosystem: Host-associated > Plants > Roots > Rhizosphere > Soil | place: Michigan, USA... | reverse complement strand
TGCCAGAACTAGAAATGCGGACAAGATCGCTCCGGAAGAGTTGGTGGCTTCGGCAAGTAAGCCGCTCGGGACGCAGGTGTTTGGCTTACAGAATCTCGCGGACCTCGGCCCCAGCTTCAATGCGGACACGAATAAGGGCCATAGAGTCTTGGCCAAAGGCGTCTTGCTTAGACGGTCCGCCGGTGACCGCATCAACGTAATTTCAATCGGGAGTGCCGCTCCAACGTGCGGGCCGTGAGGTTACATGCGTAGAGGAATCGCAATGCTCTGGTGGGCGCTCCTGTGCGCTGCGCTCCAGGCCCAAACAGCCCGGACGGTGCTCGAAGGCGTGTACACAGACGCGCAAGCGGCACGCGGACAGACGGCCTACCAGGTCAACTGCAGCATGTGCCATCGCGAATCGCTGGACGGCGGTGCCGAGGCTCTGCCGCTCAGAGGTGAACATTTCCTGGAATCCTGGCGGGATGACAGCCTTGCCCCCTTGTTCGACCATATGCGAACCAGGATGCCGAGGCGGCCCGGCGGCGAACCTGGGAGCCTGAGCGAAAACACTTACATCGACATCCTGGCCTACATATTAAAGGTGAGCGAATACCCATCCGGAAGCAGGGAACTCACGAAGGATGTGGTCGGGAGCATTCAGCTGGTGGGAAAGGACGGCCCGAAACCACTGGCGACAAACGCTCTGGTCCAAGTAGTTGGCTGCTTCGCGGCAGGCCCTGGCAACACTTGGGTTTTGAACAATTCGAGCGATCCCGTCAGAACCCGCAATGCCGAAGAAATTGCCGCTGAAGAGCGGAAGGCTGCGGCGGACAAGGCGTTGGGCATGGGGAAGTTCCGCCTGCAGAATCTGCCCGACTTTCGCGCGGACTTCATGCCGGACGCGTACAGGGGCCACAAGGTAGTGGCGAAAGGATCGTTGATCCGGCAGACCAATAACGATCGGATATATGTTCTGGCGCTGGAGATGGTGGCGGATGCTTGCTCGGGAGAAAAGTGACATGCAATTTGAACTTGCTGTAATGGCTCTGGCCATCGCCTCCAGTGTTTTCGCGCAAACGCCAGCGGCGCCGCAGGGACAGCGGCAAGCCCGTTACGTGCCCGAGGACCACCGGCCGCCGCTCTTTTTCCGCGAGGATTGGAAGCACGTGCCGGCGAATTCTCCGGAGCATCCGGTGACGGAGGCGTCATTGTCCAGTCCGAATCTGGAGCTCAAGCTGTATGGAGAAACCAAGCAAGGCACGAATCCCGACACCGGCATCTGGGAAATCCAGCGAGCCTCGCCGAAAGACGACCCCACCTTTATTTATACGGGGCCGTGCATGACTCCGTGCGCGCTCGCCATCCGCGATCGCGGTAACTATGTGAATCTGACCGGCCTCGCGAAGATCCGGTGGCGCACTAAGCAGACCGGATTCCATATGCTCCGGCCGATCATTAAACTCGCCGATGGGACTTGGTTAGTAGGAGATCACGCCGAGGCGCCCAGTGTGGATTGGCGCGAGACAGAATTTGCTTTGGCGGATGTCCGCTGGCACTGGCTGAATGTAGACAAGGTGGTGACCACCAAAGATTCCGAGTGGGTGGTGAATCCGGACTTGAGCAAGGTAGACGAGGTGGGGTTCACGGATCTTATGCCGGGTAACGTCGCCGACCGCGGGCACGGCACCAGCGGCGCGTCTCGTGTCGATTGGATTGAAGTTTACGGAAGTCCGGTGGCGCGATAACCGCTCGAATCGCAACGCAGGAGGTAGCCAATATGTGGAGCAGAATGTTCGAAACCAGGAACAGTCTGGCATTGCTTCTGGTACGGTTCCCGCTGGGGCTGGACATGTTCGTGCACGGGTATCAAAAGGTGACGAACATTCCGGGAACGATGCGCTACTACGACGGCCTTGGAGTTCCACACCCGCTCGCGTGGCTCGCGATCATTGCGGAGTTTTGCGGCGGGCTGGGGCTCATGATCGGAATGCTCAGCCGCATTGCCGCGTTCGGAGTGGGCTGCACTATGGTGGTGGCCGTGTTTTTGCGTCACCTTCCCTACGGTTACTTGATGAACTGGCACGGCGGACTTCCCTTCGGCACGGAAGGATACGAGTATCACACGTTGGCCGTGGGCATGGCGCTGGCGGTGATTAGAGGGTGCAGGGTCCTTTTCAATTGATCGTGTGCTGTCGCGGCTTGGGAGCCACGAAGGCAGGCTTGCCGAATCTCTGACAATCGTTTGAGCGACCATCCCCTCTCCTGTATAATCAGGTGCTGGGAGGAAGTTCGTTCGATGGAATTACTTCACGGTGAGGCGATCGCCGCCGAGGTCGAACGGGTTCTCGAAAGCGACACCTTCCGTAATTCAGACGCCCTGCGGCGGCTGCTCAAGTTTCTCGCCGAGAAGATGATGTCGGGCGAGGCCGATCAATTGAAGGAGTACTCGGTCGGAATTGACGCACTGGGTAAACCTCCCACGTACGATCCCCGGCATGACTCAACCGTCAGAATTCAGGTGGGGCGCCTCCGCCAAAAGCTGGCGGAGTATTATCGGACCGAGGGTGAAGACGATCCGTGGATCATCGACCTTCCTAAGGGACGCTTCAAACTGACTTGCGAGGCGAGGCCGGCGGTAGCCGCCGCTTTGACTCTAGAAACGCAGCATGAGACTGCGCGCGTTCCCACAGAGGCTTTGGTACGCGAAATTTCCGGTACCCGTAAGGCCCTTATCATTCTGAGCGTCGCTTTAGCGGCCGCTCTCGCCTGGGGAGCCATAGCAACCATACAACTCGAGAGAGAGCGGCAAAGCGCCAGCATGTTCCACGCTATGTGGACGCCGGAGCTCCAGCAATTGTGGGCGCCTTTCTTGAGCGGGAACCGGCCGTTGATCGTGTCGATTGCGGACCCGCCTTTCGTACAATTCAAAGGGTATGGCGCTTACCGGGATCTGACGCTCAATCGCTGGGATGACATTTTCAAGTCTCCCGTAGTCGCAGCCATTCGGAAAGCTTTGCATAACCCGGACATCCAGCGTAACGTCTATTACGCGCCAGTGGGGGAGGTCAGCGCTTCCTTTCTGATCGGAAAGCTGCTAGGTCCGCGCGTACCTGCGCTTTCGCTCCTGCGCACCAGCGAGATCTCCATGCAGCAACTGGCGAATAACAACGTGCTTTATATAGGAGCGTCGGTATTTTTCGACGATGAATTGCACGGGTTGCCGGTTCAGCTCGATCTGGTGAACGCCCGGCCTGGCATCCACAACTTACATCCGCATGCCGGAGAGCCGGCGCTTCTGAGCGATCAGCTTCCAACGGGAACTTCTGAGGACGGGGAAGCCTACGTGCTGATTACCCATATTCCGGGGCCATTGGGGACCAGCGAAGTCGAAACCTTCACCAGCAATCGGACCCCGGGCCGTTTAGCTGCTGTCGAATGGCTCACGGATCCGAGTTACGCTCGGATTCTGGTTAGCAAGCTGAGGAAGCCTTCAGGTGAGATTCCCCGGCACTATCAGGTGGTCCTGAAGGTGAAGTACAAAGCCGGAGTCCCCACTGAAACGTCGTACGTGTTCCATCACGAATTGCAGTGAACGTTTCTAGCGCGGCTTGACAGCATCCCGGGGCAGGGGATTGCCGTAGACTTCGATCCAATCGACGCGAGTGCCTCCGCCGGGTCCGCCTCCGCTGCCGCGCATCAGATCGGTAAACCCAACCTCGTCGACCCTGCTCAAGTCGGGATCTTTCTTCCACTGGTCGTCTATGGTTTCAACTACGCCTCTGCCGATATCCAATCCGCGCCAGCGCACGTCGGCAAGCGCGAATTCGGTTACGATCCAATCGCTGGCGTAGCCTTCGGCGTGATCTCCCACCAGAAACGTACCGTCCGCCAGTTTGAGAACCGGGCGAAGCAGGTGAAAGCCGGCCATCTTGATACGCCAGCGGATCTTTGCCACCGGCCCGCTTAAATCGACGTAGTTGCCCTTGTCGCGAAGCATCAGAGCCCAATTGGTGGGTGAGGACCCGGACCAGATATAGGTAGGATCGTCTAGCGGCGCCGCGTGGCGCACAATGCGAATGTCCAGGTTGGGAGGGCCATAGAGCTTGAGTTCCAGATTCGGGCTTTCCAAATGGTCTTGGCGGACGCCAGGCTCCTGTTTTCCGTCGGTCACCAGGGGATCTTTCCAGCTTTCCCGCAAGAATAGCGGCGGCCGGTGATCCTCGGCATAATTCTTTGGTGCTGCGGCACCACCCGCTGTAGGTTGCTGCGCGACCGCCGCAAGAGAGGTCACCACCAACATTACTATGCTGCTTCGCACCACCGTAAAGCCAGTTTACTCCTCCCGTCGGGCAGATCACCAGCCTGTCGGTGGATCCAGAATCCGTGGTGAATCAGGAGTCGGTTCATCGTGTAAAAATAACTACACTTTGTGGAATCAATTACTTAAGGTAGATATGTTTTAGCGGAGAGGTGGTTGGAAACCATGGTTTTGGGGAAGCCACGCTTTAGTTTCAATCCTGTAGAAGACGATTGCCCGCCCATGTACGAATTCTGTACCGACGTCTGTTGAGTGAACTCTCGTCAGTCCTGAGGAACCCATTGATTTGATTGCGAGTAGCGCGTTGGGCGTCGTCCCGTATCCAACCTGCGAACTGGAGGGCTGGCCCGTGCTCCAGTAATCGTCGCCGATGTGGCCGTGATACTGCACGAAGCGTAAATCGCGCTAACCTCGGATTTCCGGGAATCAAGGCGGGCACCTGCAACGGATTTTGCGAGCAGAACCGCACCGCTTCCAAAGCGAGAACAAAGTCAGTGGCTCTGAGGCCCAGACCTTTCAGGCGAGCGTCTTGATGACTCAGCATTAATAGATGCTAAAATCACCTCACTCGAACAAAAGGCAGAATATAGGAAAAGAAGACATGAAAAAGGCATTCATCGCTGGTGTCACGGGTCAAGATGGCTCGTTCCTTGCTGAACTCCTGCTTGCCAAAGGATACGAGGTTCATGGGGTGATCCGGCGGGCGTCCACTTTTAACACGGATCGCCTGGACGCCATATACGCGGATCCGCACGAAAAACATTCTCCTCTTCGATTGCACTATGGCGATACTAGTGATGGGACTGGCTTGCGGCGTTTAATTGAAAAAGTACAACCAGATGAGGTTTACAATTTGGCCGCGCAGTCACATGTGCGCGTCAGCTTTGACCAACCCGAATACACCGCCGACGTCGTCGCGCTCGGAGCTCTGCGGCTGCTGGAGGCGGTGAGGGACTACATTGGCGTTTCCGGCAAGGCAGTGCGAATCTATCAGGCCGGTTCATCGGAAATGTTTGGTGGGGCCCCACCGCCGCAGTCTGAAACGACGCCTTTCTACCCGCGCAGTCCCTACGCAGTGAGCAAGGTCGCGGCTCACTGGTACGGCGTAAACTATCGTGAGGCGTACGGGATGTTTATCGCCAACGGCATTCTGTTCAATCATGAGTCGGAACGGCGCGGCGAGACGTTCGTGACGCGGAAGATTACTCGGGCTCTCGGCCGCATTCGGCTGGGACTACAAAAGGAGCTCTTCCTGGGCAATTTGGAGGCAAAACGCGATTGGGGCTACGCCAAGGATTACGTGGAGGCGATGTGGCTCATGCTGCAACAACCGGAACCCGACGACTTCGTCGTCTCGACCGGCGAGGCACATTCCGTTGAGGAATTCCTGGATGTAGCTGCCGCACAGTTAAATCTCGACTGGCGCAAGTTCGTTAAGACGGATCCGCGTTATTTTCGCCCCACGGAAGTGCGTCATCTACTGGGCGATTCGAGCAAAGCACGAAAAATGTTGGGATGGAAACCGACAATAGGTTTTGAGCAGTTGGTGCAGCGAATGGTGGAAAACGACTTGGAGCTGGCTAAGCAGGAGCGAACCCTGGTTGAAGCCGGACACGCATTTGTGACGCGAGGTCTCTCCGATGTCTGAGGGTGGTACCAAGGAATGATGCAGAAGCACAGCAGCATTTTTGTGGCGGGCCATCGCGGCTTGGTGGGATCAGCCATTTTACGGCGCCTGCAGGCGGAAGGTTATGAAAAGATTTTGACCGCCGGTCGCGACCAGTTGGATCTTCGCGAACAGGGACCCGTGCGTACCTACTTCGTCAAGCATCGGCCGGAGTTCGTATTCCTTGCGGCGGCAAAAGTTGGCGGGATCATGGCAAACAGTACGTATTCGGCAGAATTTGTGGCCGACAATCTTGCGATTCAAGGCAATGTCATTGATGCAGCGTACAAGAACGGCGTACGTAAACTACTGTTTCTGGGTTCGTCATGTATTTACCCTAAGATGGCTCCTCAACCGATCCGCGAGGAGTACATGTTGACGGGGCCGCTCGAACCCACCAACGAGTGGTACGCCATCGCGAAGATTGCCGGCATCAAAATGTGCCAAGCCTACCGCCGCCAATATGGTTTCCAAGCAATCACTATCATGCCGACGAATCTTTATGGCCCCGGAGATAACTTTGATTTACAAACATCGCATGTTTTGCCTGCATTGATGCGAAAACTTCACGAGGCCAAGATGGCTGAAGCTCCGCGGGTCACTGTGTGGGGGAGTGGTTCACCGAGACGAGAGTTTTTGCACGTCGATGATCTCGCGCAGGCGGCAATGTTTTTGATGCAGAACTACGATGGCGAGCAAATCGTCAACGTGGGCACCGGTGAAGATCTCACGATTGCCGAATTGGCGCGCCTCATGCAAGAGATTACCGGCTACCGAGGGCAGTTGGTATTTGATCGCAACAAGCCTGATGGCACGCCTCGCAAGCTCCTGGATGTTAGCAAATTGCATGCTCTGGGCTGGCGACACAAGATTGGCCTCGAAGATGGCATCGTGGATACGTACTCCTGGTACCAGGCGCACGCGACGTCTTTAGTCACTTAGCGAATTGTTGCTTACAGCATTTGCAGAAGGCCCACAAAAAGTCTTCTGGCCCAGGTTTCATCTGCCATCTGTGACAGCGCCTACACGACCGCTGGTATCGAGGGCTGAAGTCCTAATCATTGTGGGACTCAAGATGGAGATTGCCAGCCGCTTTGAGGTGCGAGATCAGCATTCCCGTCCTGCTCCCTTCATAGAAGCCAGTCGGCGCCCTGCTGTATCAAAGGGCAGGAGTCGGTTTGCGACGCTTAAAAGTTCCCCTTCGGCGGGCGCGCCGTCCGGACCTCAACCGGCACTCGCCGTTGCAGACTATAATATTGGGTTCGCCCCCGGAGTAACGGTCCGGAATAGGAGGCCTTCATTTTTTAGTCTCTGGAGGTGTCGTTGTGTGGAGCGGTGAGTACCTATTTGTATTGCACAACCTGGTCTTGAAGGATTTCCGCGTAAGGTATCGGAATATGTCGCTGGGAGTGCTTTGGTCGCTTCTGAATCCGCTGGTTATGATGGGCGTACTGACCTTCGTATTTACGAAACTCTTCCCTAACCCGCGAGTTCATTTTGCCGTATTTTTGTTGTGCGCTCTCATTCCGCTCAGTTTCTTTCAGGTGTCCTGGTCATCTGGAACCGGGGCAATTGTCGATAATGCTGGCTTGATCAAAAAGGTGCGAGTTCCGCGTGAACTGTTCCCAGTTGCCAGCGTGTTGTCCAATTTCATACATGTCCTCATCCAACTGGGGCTCTTGGCGATCATTGCGCTCATCTCTGGCGTGCATATTACCTTGAGCTGGTTTTGGCTTCCTGTGATCTTAGGTCTCGAGGTGGTTTTTGCAACCGGGTTGGTTCTCGCCACTTCGAGCTTGAATGTATATTTACGGGATACTCGTTATGTGGTCGATTCCTTCAATACGATCTTGTTTTGGCTTGTTCCCGTCTTCTACGATTTCTCGGCTATTCCAAAGAAGTACGCCGACGTTTATCAGTACAACCCGATTGCCGCATTAGTGCTTGCGATGCGCCAAGTCATTCTCCTTGGCAATCCGCCCTCCGCCGTGTTGATGCTCAAGACGGTGCTGGTCTCCTGCCTATCACTCACGCTAGGCGTCTTTATCTTTGGGCGCTTGAAGCAAGAGTTCTATGATCAGATATAGCTCTCTCGCGCCATGAATGCAGTTTCGTTTCAACACGTCTCCAAGACTTTCCCGCACCATGCGGGACGCATGTTACTGCGGGAACGGGTGAAGCACCTTTTCGAAAAACGAATGGCACAGCCGTTCTACGCGTTAAAGAATGTGTCTTTTACCCTTCGCCCTGGCGAATCCTTGGGTATTGTCGGATCCAACGGTGCCGGCAAGAGCACATTGCTTGGACTCGCGGCACAAATTGTCCGCCCTTCGGCGGGGCAAGTGATTGTAAACGGCAGGATCGCAGCGCTTCTGGAACTGGGCTCTGGCTTCCACCCGGACTTGACCGGAGAGGAGAACGTCTACTTGAATGCGTCCTTGCTGGGTTTAACCAGGGCACAGACGAGATCGTCGTACCCTGAAATCGTTGAATTCGCCGAGATCGGAGATTTCATTCAGGAGCCCTTACGCACCTACTCCAGCGGCATGGTCATGCGTCTCGCATTTTCCGTGGCTGTAAATTTAGATCCGGATGTCCTCATCATCGATGAAGTCCTGGGGGTCGGGGACGCGGCATTTCAGGCCAAATGTTTCGACCGCATTCGCGCTTTCCGCCGTGCTCGGAAGACCTTGGTGTGCGTTTCGCACGCCAAGGAGGCCTTGAGCGAAATCTGCGACACCGCGATCTGGCTCGATCACGGCGAAGTGATGATGCAAGGTTCTGTCGAACAAGTGTGGCAGGCCTACACCGGCGGGCCGGTGGTATCCATGTAAGCATGCAAACAATTTCTGAGTCGCCATACCTAACTTCCTTGCGATAACATTGAGCCTGACGCTTCTGATGTTCACAGGTCTATACTCAACCCGATTTCGACCCAAGCGTTTCTGGCCCGACGGGCGTGGTTATTGGTCCGGGCACCTGTCTCTAGCTGCCGATTTGATTGATGCGGTCAAGCCGTCCTTAGTGGTAGAGCTCGGAACTTATTACGGCGAATCTTACTTCGGTTTCTGCCAAGCAATTCAAGAACGCGGGATCGACTGCCGAACCCATGCAGTCGATACTTGGCAAGGAGATTTGAACACAGGCCGCTACGGCGCGTCAGTATTTGAAGCTGTCTCGGCTTACAATGCGGCGCACTATTCGTCGTTTTCATCGCTTTTGCGAATGAGCTTCGATGAAGCTTCAAATCTCTTTACCGATCGCACAATCGACCTATTACATCTGGATGGCTGTCACAGCTATGAGAGCGTCAGACGTGATTTCGAAACGTGGTTGCCCAAGGTATCCAAGAACGGCATCATCCTGATCCACGACATTGCTGTTCGCAAGGATGGCTTCGGCGTATGGCGATTTTGGGAGGAGATTTCCGAGCGTTTTCCATCGTTTGCCTTTTGGCACAGCAGTGGGCTCGGGATGCTTGTAAACGGCAAGACAGATGATTTCAAGAACCCCTTCCTCGCCTCTTTGTTTGGCGGAACGTGCGACCCACAAACAATTCGAGACTACTACGTCCTTTGTGCGGAAAGGTTATCTTTTGCCCCCCGCTCAGGAAGAGAGGAAGTCTACAAGTGCCAGGTGTATTCGCCTGATGCGGCGGGCTACACAGAGGGCCGTAGCCAAGTAGCCGACGTCTCGCCTCGCCAATGGGTGAGCATAGATTTGGAGGTGCCTGTTCCCACTGGACGTCTGCGGCTGGACCCTATTAACAGTTTGTCGACGGTCGAAATCTCAGAAATCGTCTTAGAGTGTGCGTCGAGCCAAAGTATCTTGTGGCGCCTTGATTCCACGCGATTAGATGAAATCGTTTGTGCTGGAACGGCTGTTCGCATCCCGGACGAAGATAGATTGATTGTCTTTAGCTATGGGGACGATCCGCAATTGCTTCTTCCTCCGGTCACGACTCCCGAGCAGTCCGGATCGCTGCGATTTCATTGTTCCCTCCGAATTGATCCAAGCTTCAGTTTGGTCGAGCAGTCCTTTGAAAGATATTTTGAATTACTCTCGGACCGAGCAAAACTCCGGGCATCCCTCGCATCCGCTGACAGTGAGCGGGTGGACCTCAGGATGTCCTTGGAATCAGCCGCCACGGAAATAAGCCACGTCCGCACGTCGCTAGCCCATGCTGAAACCGAACGGGAGCACTTCCGAACGTCTCTGGAACACGCCGATTCCACAAGGGTCGAGCTGGAGCGCCAGCTTAAAGAGCAGCCGAAGGTTGATACCGGGAAAGTGCGCTCTCTTGAAGCTGAGATTGCAACTCTGCAACTCGCATTCGCGGCAGAGCGAGACAGAGCGAAAGATCTGTTGCGAGATATCAAGGCTCTTCGGAGCTCGTTGTCTTGGCAAATGATGAAGCCCATGCGAGCGATCGGAGAAAGTGTTATCAAAATTCACCGTTCGCTCTTACGAATTCTCTACGAGTCTCCCGCATTTCCATGGACAGGGAAGGCGCTCGCCAAGGCGGCTTACGCCTGGCGTCTGCCTGGAAGCGGCCTTCTCCTTCCTTCAAACCCATTGTTTTCAACGGAGTTTTACGCCGTTTCAAATTCGGACATACCGAAGAATCGCAATCTATGGGCTCACTACATAGGTTTTGGGGCTGACGAAGGGCGAAACCCACATCCCCTCTTTACTACCAGTTTTTACCTGGCAAAAAACGCCGACGTAGCGTCGAGCGGAATGAATGCGTTGGTGCACTATTTCGCCTATGGGGCCGCGGAGAACCGTTGGCCCCATCCGACATTCGATGGTTCTGCTTATCTGACTCAGCGCCCTGATGTAAGAGCTAACGGCATGAATCCGCTCCTCCATTATTGGGAGTATGGCAGGCAAAAGGAGAACGACGCCGCTCCGCAGTCGAGCTTCCCATTATCTCCGGCATACCAGTCCGTTTTCGGAAGTGCGGCGCGTCCGGAAATGCCCGGTGTATCGAGTGCCACTAGCATTCGCGAGATTCGTGGCCCATTAATTTCCATTCTGCTGCCAACTTTTGACACACCATCCAAATTTCTTCGTCTCGCGATTGATTCAGTTCGGCGGCAGAGCTATCCTCATTGGCAGCTCTGTATTTATGATGATGGATCATCCAATCCAGAAACCATCTCCCTTTTGAAAGAGTATGCCGCGTTGGCGGACCCTCGATTCGTGTTGGGATGGGGAGCCGTCAATGGAGGAATCGCTCAAGCATCAAATGGTGCCCTGGCGCTGGCGCAGGGAGCTTATGTCGGAATGCTCGATCATGACGATGAGTTGGAACCGGACGCTTTGATGGCAGTGGCCCGCAAGCTTGAGGAAGAACCTTTATTAGAAGTGATTTACACGGATCAAGACTACGTCAACGTCAATGGTGAACGAACCGGGACACTCTTAAAACCGGATTGGTCCCCTGAGATGTTCCGGGGTGTGATGTACGTGAATCATTTGTTGGTTGTAAGTTCCGAGCTCATCCGCCGCGTGGGCGCATTTGATGCCGCGTTCGACCGCATCCAGGATTTCGAATTCATGCTGCGCGTTTCGGAAAAAGCCGGCAAAATTGGTCATGTTCGCCGGATTCTCTACCATTGGCGGTCGGTACCTGGCAGTGTCGCTTCGGGCGCAAATTCAAAAGGAGTGCTAGAGCCGCTGCAAGCTGCGGCAGTCAACGCTCATCTGTCGCGGTGCGGTATCAATGCTGTCGCCAGTCCGCATCCCTCGCTTTCTCATCGATTGAGGCTGAATCCCGTCGAACGATCGACGTTTCCAAGAGTGCTCGTTGTGATCCGAGAAGGTACATCGACTTCAGTCGCCGATACTGTTAGCTCGATCATTCGTCGATCCACTTATCCAAATCTGACTATATGCGTGCCACCATCGCTTTCGCATGACTTGCCAGCGGACCCGCGTATTACTGTACGCGATTTGGAGGACCTGTGCGGCCAACTGGCGTCCGACGAATTCTTGGTATGGATCGACGGCGATTTAGAGATCGTGACGCACGACTGGGTAGAAACCCTACTTCTTTACTGCGAACAGAGGGACATCGCTTGCGTCTCGCCGCTGATCGTGCGCGAGGAGAAGGTTTGGTGCGCGGGGCTGGTTTTAGGGATGGATCGAGGTGTTGGCTATGCGATGAGAGGCTGGGCCGCCGACTCGGACGGTTATGCGGGCTCGCTCTCCTGCTCGCATGAGGTGAGCGCCGTCTCAGGCGAGTGCATGATGATTTCGGGCTCCATGTTCCGGCAACTCGGCGGTCGCGTTAAGTACTACTCCACGTCGGTGTTCGATGGAGCTGATTTGGCTCTTAGAGGATTGACTATCAAGAGACGAAACATTATCACGCCTCAGGCCATTGTGCGAAAGAGCACTCTATCCGCGTGCCCTCCGGGTTGGAAATTGGATGAAGCACTGTTTGTCGATCGCTGGAGAGACCTAATCCGCCAGGGAGATCCCTTCTACAACTCGAATTTCTTGCAGGAAGCCCCAGGGTACCTCGTCACAACAGCAGCCGCAGGGGCGCGCTCGTGAACGTCCTTCTTGTCAGCCATTGCGATTTTCACGGCAATAGCGCAATGCACCTTTACAGCATTGCGAACGAACTAACCGATCTTGGGTTAAATTGCGCCATGTGTGTCCCAAACTCGGTTTCCACCATTGAATCTCATGGTACGCCGAAGTTCGCCATCGTCCCCTATGCTGACGCTTATGGGAAAGGTGTTGGTTTCCCGAACGGAAAGGGTCCGGATTTAATACATGCCTGGACGCCCCGTGAATTAGTACGCGAGCTTACGGAGTACCTCGTGGGTGTGTATAAATGCAGCTATGTCGTCCACCTCGAGGACAATGAAGAGGTTATTCTCGAAAATGAACTGGGCGGCCTGACCTTCGAGGAAGTTTTGCGTCTTCCGGCCAAGCGAATCGATACGCTAGTGCCCGCGCATCGTTCGCACCCGACGCGCTATCGGAAATTCCTTGCCGGGGCCGTTGGTGTTACCGCTCTCATCGATCGGCTGCTTGAATTCAAGCCGCCCGATTTGCCGGGCCTGGTCTTTTGGCCGGGCTTTGACCTGGAGTTTCTTCGTCTGCCTAGTTCGACTGGCGAACTCCGTAGGAAGTTTGGCGTTCCCGAAGGAGACACGGTTCTCGCGTACAACGGCAACATACACCAGACGAACGCCGCGGAAGTCCATAGCCTCTTCTTGGCCGCACAAGCGCTTCGGCGGTCGGGGAGGCACGTCAAACTCCTAAAGACCGGCAGGAACGATATAGCGGAGGGCTGGATACAGGAAGCAATTGAATCAGGCGCAGTGGCCGATTTGGGGTTCTTGCCTAGAGCCGAATTACCTGCCGTTCTGGCAGCAGCCGACATTCTGGTCCAGCCTGGCAGAGCGGACAAGTTCAACGACTATCGCTTTCCTTCCAAGCTTCCAGAGTTTTTCGCTGCAGGCAAGCCCGTGATTCTTCCTCGATCCAACGTCGGACATTCGCTCCGCGATGGTATCGAGGCTTTACTGCTGGACTTCGGAAACGCGATCGAGATCGCGAAGAAAATCGAGTTGCTGATGGACGATCCGGAGCTTGCGGCGCGCGTCGGCGCGGCAGGCAAGGACTTTGCCATTCGTCGACTTTCCTGGAAGAAGAACGTTGCGCCGCTGCCGGACTTTTACGCTCGCGTGCTCGCGCGGACGAAGGCCCTCCCAAAACCAGATGCGGTTGAAAAGTCGATCGACTTTACCACTCCGGTTAAATTGATTGCTTTCTATTTGCCGCAGTTCCATCCGATTAAGGAAAATGATTCATTCTGGGGTAACGGATTCACGGAATGGACCAATGTGACCCGCGCAAAGCCCAATTTTGAAGGGCATGAACAGCCAAGACTTCCGGCGGATTTGGGGTTCTACGATCTGCGCGTGCCTGAGGTGCTTGAACAGCAAGCGCAGCTTGCGCGCAAATATGGCATTTATGGGTTCTGTTTCTACTACTATTGGTTTGGCGGGCGCCGTGTTTTGGAGCGCCCTCTCCAGTCAATGCTGGAGTCCGGCAAGCCGGATTTTCCCTTCTGCATATGCTGGGCCAATGAAAACTGGACGCGCAACTGGGATGGATCGAGAGACGAGGTTCTGATCGAACAAGACTATTCTGGCGATCTTTGCGAACAGTTCATTCGCGAGGTCATTCCGGTGATGCAAGATCGCCGCTACATTCGCTTCGGTGGCGCGCCAGTGCTCCTGGTGTATCGAGTAAACCAATTGCCCGACCCAGTCAGTGTCACGCGAAAATGGAGACAGATCTGCGCGGAAGCTGGCATGAGTGCGATTCATCTCTGCGCCGTCCAAAGCTTCGGCATCGGCGATCCGCGTCAATACGGGTTTGACGCGGCGATCGAGTTCCCCCCGCACACCAAGCGGGCCTTGATCGACCAGCGATCTTTTCCTGGACTGAATACAGACTTCGAGGGTTACCTGGAAGATTACGGTGCAATCGTCGCTAACCAACTGGCGATTTCACGTCCGGACTATCCGCTCTATCGCGGTGTCATGCCGGCGTGGGACAACACGCCCAGGCGGAAGAACAAAGCTCACATACTGGTCCATTCGAGTACGGAGCAATATGAGCGATGGCTCTACGAACTTGTAAAACAATCTTTACAACACTCAACGCAAGAACCCGTTTTATTTATCAACGCCTGGAACGAATGGGCGGAGGGAGCGTATCTCGAACCTGACCAGCAGTTGGGGCATGCGCGGCTGATCGCCACCCGAAACGCTTTGCAACGGGGTACGTCTGATCACACAACTAGGCTGGAGCGGAGCGAGATGTCACGGCCGACTGTGCGATCAAATGGCTCCGCTTCGACTGGTGTGGAACGGTTGTACTCCCGCTATCCTTTGAAGCCTCTCAGTTACGGAACTGTACGAGACTTCTGCGACAGTCTTGAAAACCTCACGGCCCTGGCCACCGCAAATGGGGACTTGAAGGATTGCCAACGCCCGTGGGTTTTGAAGGCGATTCTGTCAAAGGTTAAAGCGAAGGGACGGTTACTCGAGATCGGCGCCGGGGAGCCGATTGTCGCCGATCTGCTCCAGCAACTCGGCCACGAAGTATGGATCGTCGATCCCTACGACGGATCGGGGAATGGGCCGACCGCATACGAACAGTACCGGGCGCGTTATCCGAAGTTAAAGTTTTTGCGCTCAAATTTCGCTGAGCGTTTACAGGGGATCGAGGAGAACTCGGTTGATTGCATCTACTCCATTTCCGTGTTGGAGCACGTACCAGGGCCCGACTTAAATAATGTATTTGCGGGGATGAGGCGATTTCTGAAGCGCGACGGTGTGAACATTCATGCGATCGACCATGTCCACCGCGGGAACGGCGCGGACGAACATCTGGCAAACCTGCGGTACATGGTTCGAGGCTTTGGTTTCCAACAGGACGAATTAGACGGTCTGCTGGAAGCAATGAACGCTGACACGGATACATACTATCTGTCCGCGGAAAGCCACAACCGCTGGCGAGGACAGGTTCCCTACGATCAGTTTCCGATGCGGGTTTGCGTGAGCATACAAATTGTATCTCAGGCGGTTCGGCTGAATGTTGATAAGCCGCTTTCGCCCCGGTCGAATTGATTGAACCGCCCTAACCCGTCGGAGACCCCATACGCCGTGATTCTTGAGTCAAAGTCCAGCGGTAGCTGATGGCTTTGATCACAGACTCGTAAAGCTTCGCGGTGCCGATTGGGCAGTTCCCAGGAACACTCTGCGGAAGAAGCCGTCGAGATCATGAGGAAAAGTCCGATTCTCTTGTGGACAAAGGTCATACAAGTTTCGTAACCGTCGCATATCCACGTCGCAGCCCATTGTGCACTGGTCCGCCTTTAGCTTTATAAGATAGCTGGCGCTGGAGTACGCGGGTTGGTTGCGGCACCCGATAAAGCCCTCCAAGTAATGGCCGCACGTCCAGTCTGACGGCGGACGCAGACAGGATTAGGGTCCACAAGAAGCGGAGGATAAGCCTCTATAATCCCGGCCGAATTTAGTAAGTCGCTCGATCCCATGCCTGCATCTCCGCATGTAGATCATAGGGAAGCCAAGAACTCACATCAGGCAAGTCAATCAAGGGCCAAACTGGCCGACCCGTTTCGCCATTCTGACCTGCCAGAGGATTGGAAAGGGCATTTGAAGCCTGTAGGTAATGCAAATCAACTATCTGCCCATACTCCTTCTGTCCGGGGCTTTTCTTTGTTCCGGTCAAACCACGCCCGTTGCTGATCCAACTCTCGATTCGACCGGCTTGCCCGGGTACCTTAAGGTGCTGGCCCAACCAGCCGCCGAGCCGTGGAGCAAGATTAGCGAGAAACAAAGATTCGGCCTCTACGCATCCCTCAATTTCTCGCCCTACGCAGGTTTGAGTTCCATGGCCTCGGCGGCAATCAGCCAGGCGATTGACAGCCCCCACGAATGGGGTCAAGGATGGGGACCCTACGGCGTTCGTGTTGCCAGCAGCTACGGTAGCAGTTTTGTCGCGTATACCATTACCTATGGCACGTCCGCGATATTTAGAGACGACAACCGCTACTTCCGGTCCAACCAGGGGGCGTTCGGCGCCAGGCTCGGGCACGTGATCATATCGCCCTACTTGGCTCATAGCGATTCTGGGAACATCCGCTTCTCGGCCTCTTCGTTCCTCGGCGGCGCGGGAGGCGCGGGCATTCCCCTCCTATGGTCGCCACCAACTTGGCAGGGCTGGAATAACGTGGCTGTCAATTACGCAATCTGGTACGGCGGGTTGGCGGGTGTCAACTTGGTACGCGAGTTCTATCCCAGCCTCGTTCGGCATCACCTTAAGAAGGCCCAGCGTTCGTCTTCTTCGATAAACTCCGCACCACTGAAATAGACGGCTTTATCACCCCGCGTGGTCTATTTGCGGGTGTTTCGCTGCAGAGTCACCCCCAGCACAAAACGCGAACGACGGCCTGGAAATTTGCTGCCGGAGGTGCGAGACGTCGGATTCGGTAAAGGATGTGATCGCCATCAAATCTTAGGAGCTTCCGATAATACGTGATATCGGGATGTGAATCGGTGGGCAACTGGGCGGACATCGCACTCCACTTTCACTTTGCGCCAGATGCTTCTAGGTTGCAAAATAGCCTCGAATGATGTCCCGGATTCGCAGGCTTGCGCGTCCATCGCCAAACGGGTTTGCAACCCGCGAGCGCTTAAGATATTCCGCCGGATTATCTAGTAGAAGCACTGTCTCAGCTACGATGCGGTCCGGGTCCGTACCTGTCAGCCGGGCAGTGCCGGCCACTATCGCTTCCGGACGCTCCGTGTTCTGGCGCATGACCAGCACTGGTTTGCCCAGCGAAGGGCCTTCTTCCTGAATACCGCCGGAATCAGTAAGGAGCACATACGCCCGGCTGATAAGGTTAACGAAAGCACCATACGTCAAAGGCTCAATTAAGCGGATTCCGTCGCATCCGCGCAAAAACTCGTTCACAATATTTCTGACGCTCGGATTCGGATGAACTGGAAAGACGATTTCCACGTCATCGCGGGATGCCAAGGCCCGCAACGCCCGGCAGATTCCTTCCAGCCCCTCTTCAAAGCTCTCCCGCCGGTGGGCGGTAACGACGATTAGCTTCTTTCGTGAATCAATATCAGGTAAGCCCTCCACTTCCAGTTGACCGGAAGCCAGGGCATCCCGGGTTTCCAGCAAAGCGTCTATTCCAGTATTCCCTGTTACAAACGTATGCTTCGCTTCGACGCCTTCGCGCAAAAGATTATCCTCTGCGCCCGACGTAGGTGCAAAATGCAACGTCGCCAGACGTCCCACCAGCACGCGATTCATTTCCTCGGGAAAGGGCTGTGCAATATTACTTGAGCGTAAGCCGGCTTCCACGTGTCCTACAGGGACTCTGCAGTAAAAACCACTTAAGGCTCCACATAGGGTTGTAGTGGTGTCGCCTTGAACTAACACCAGATCGGGGCCTTCTTCAAGAAAGATTCGCTCAAGCGCGCCGATAATTCGCGACGTGGATTCCAACAGGCTCTGGTCAGGGCGCATGACATTGAGATCGAAATCCGGCGAGATCGCAAAAGTGCGGAGCGCCTGATCGAGCAGGCCCCTGTGCTGCGCGGTCACGATTGTGCGCGTGTCGAACTCCTGTGGACATTCACGAAGTCGCCTTATGACCGGTGCCAGCTTGATCGCCTCGGGCCGAGTGCCCAAGATGAAATGGATCTTAAGTCGGCCGGAGGACATGGTTGTAATTTCCGCAGGATGCGAGCGCTAGCCGGTGTGTTTCTAAGCAAGCGAACGTCCAAGTAGCCCCATGGTCACCGGCGCACTCGCTCAATCCCTATCCTCAGACATTTTGCATCTCGATGATAGACCATGTTAGCCTTTAACCAGCCGGGGGAGTAGTGGAGGGTGATTGTATAAGGATTTCCCGCGATCGCATGTCAAGCTGTCCCAGCCTGCATACCACCTACTCGACGCCGCAGGTCGCTGGTTTCTCGAGTCCGGTATTCAACAAGGTAATGGTGGGGTTTCTCGGTACTACCGCCGTGATCTTTGTACGCACGCGCGCATTTCGACCGAGATCACTGGCTACGCGGTAAGCGCGCTGATCTATCTGTATCAGCGGCTCGGAGAAGGCGAGTATCTCGAGTCCGCGCTCCACGCAGCGCGTTTTCTGACTCGAACGGCGTGGAACCCACAAGTTCGTGCGTTTCCGTTTGAATTCGATGTGGATGGAGAACAACCGCAGGCGCTCGCGTATTTTTTTGATACAGGAATCATCGTCCGCGGGCTACTGGCGGCGTCGCGTGTTTCGGGGGATGCTGAGTTTAGAGACGTTGCCATTGCGGCGGGCCACGCGATGTTAGCGGACTTTTACGCGGGGGAGGGCATCATCCCGATTCTTACGATACCGCAAAAACTTCCGCTGCCCAACCACTCGAATTGGTCATCTGTGCCTGGATGCTATCAATTAAAATCGGCTATGGCTTGGTATGAGCTCTACGAAGTTACCGGGGCGACCAACTTCCTTCGGGCTTATGAGTCGGCCGTCAAAGACGCACTTACAACCGAAGCCCATTTTCTGCCGGGGGTAACAGATCCGGAAAGAGTCATGGACCGGCTACACGCCTATGCATACTTCCTGGAAGGGTTGTTACCTGTATTAGGGCGGGAAGACTGCGCTTCGTGCTTTCAGAAAGGAATTGAGCGGATCGCTGCGTATCTTCAGGACATTTCTCCGCTGTTTTCCAGGTCCGATGTGTATGCCCAGCTTCTGCGGTTGCGGCTGTATGGCGAAATTTTAGGCGTCATTCCCGCGGATCCATATATGGCGGCGCGTGAGGCAGCCCAAGTGGCCGGATTTCAACTGTACGCTGAGGATTCTGCCGCCTCTAATGGATTCTGCTTCGGGCGTAGGTGCGGCCAGCTGCTGTCCCATGTGAACCCAGCTTCAACGGCCTTTTGCGTGCAGGCATTGGCCTTATGGGACGATTACAAAAGCAATGCCCTAGAGGGTGCGCGCCAGACTTTGATTTGAGGAGATCTTGAAGCAAACCATCAAGGTTCTCTTCGCGTCCGGGTCCCAAGATCTGATTCCCACTGCCATTGAGGAGGTGGAAAAGCTTTTTCCTGAGCTTCCTCTGACGGTGGTTTCTGAATTCCCGGTCTCCGGGCTCCGGCCCGGAATGCGCTGGATCCCTTACCCGGCGGCTCGCAGCCTGCGGGAGAACTGGTCCTTGCTCAGGTGGACTTTTCGCGATAAGCGCATCCGCATCGCTGCTGTGATTTTGCAGCCGCGGACTCCCTATAGGGGGATGCAACTGATCGCCTTTCTACTCGCGCCTAGGAACTTCCTGGCTTTCAATGAAAACTTCGGCCACTTCATGTTGCGGCCACAGTCATTAATGACAATTCTCCGGCATATAAGTTGGAGAACTCGGAATTTTTTCGTGTGGCAATTATCGCCGGGCGGCCCTTCGTACGTGCTCCTGTGGACCCTCCTGCGCCCGAGTGCTTGGCGGCATCCGCTAAGAGTGTTCGGAGCCAGTGTTGCGGGCATGGTAGTCAGTCTACTGAAAGCGATCCTTCCGCGGCGACGGCGACTGTCTCTATCAGCCGAAACCCGGCCGACGGGTATTTCTGTAATCATTCCATCCCGCGATGGAAAAGAACTGCTGGCGCAGTTGCTACCAGACGTGGTTCGCCAGATCGATCAGATCGGCGGCGAGATTATTGTTATCGACAACGGTTCCAAGGATGACACGGCCGGCTTCTTGGCACACACGTATCCCCTGCTTAAACTCGAATCCTCTCCGACACCTTTATCGTTTTCTCGCGCTGTCAATGCGGGCATTGGAATATCGCGCTTCTCGCACGTCTGCCTGCTTAATAACGACATGATCATCAAGGAAGGCTTCTTTGAGGCGTTACTCGCTGCCTTCAACAAGGTGCCGGAGTTGTTTTGCGCCACCGCTCAAATTTTCTTTGTAGCGGGGGCGCGGCGTGAGGAGACCGGCAAGGCAATCATGCCGCCGCCCTCCCGGCGCGCGCCCTTGGATTTTCCACTTCGTTGCGATGCTCCTTTGCCGGGAGAAGATCTAAGCTATGTTCTCTACGGCAGCGGTGGGTGTTCCCTATTCGATACCGAGAAGTTATTAACTTTGGGAGGGATGGATGAGATTTACGACCCGGTCTATGTTGAAGATCTTGACCTGGGATTTCGAGCCTGGCAGCAGGGCTGGCCTTCCGTATTCGTCGCCGGGGCGCAAACGATTCACATGCACCGGGCGACGACTTCCAAATATTATCCGCAGGAATATTTAGAAGAACTTCTGGAACTGCACTACCTTCGTTTCTTGGCGCGTACCATTACGAGTCCGCGCGTTTTTTTCAGTTTGTGGAGGCATGCGATCCGTCGGCTCAGCGTCCTCAGCGCAACCAACGTAGTTTCGCCTCAGGCGGCGCCGCTTGCAAAAGCACGGCACAGTCCTTTTTGGATACGACGCCCTCGCCTTACGGAACTCTCCGATCAGCACATTCTCGCTGTTGGGAGTGGAATGGTTTCCGTAATACCCGGCCGACCGTTTGGCAATCGTCCCGTCGTCTTATTGGCGACCCCGTATCTCCCGTTTCCGCTTGCACACGGCGGCGCCGTACGCATGTTCAATCTGATGCGCCGTGCGGCGCAGGATTTCGACCAGGTGTTGGTTTGCTTTACGCCGGAACCAGCAGCAATCCCCGATGAGCTGCTGGAACTCTGTTGCGAAGTAGTGCAGGTTAAACGCATCGGTACACACTTGCTTCCTTCTACTGAGCGGCCGGAGATAGTGGAAGAGTTCGATTCGTCGGCATTCCACGCCGCGCTGCGCCAAACCGTGCGGAAGTGGAAGCCGGGCATCGTGCAACTGGAATTTACGCAGATGGCGCAATACACGTCGGACTGCGCACCGGCAAAAGTGATCCTAATCGAGCACGACGTCACCTTAGATCTCTATCAACAGCTTCTAAAAAGCAATGATGACTGGGAAGTGAGTCGTCAGTTGGACCGCTGGATTCCATTTGAAGTGGCAGCATGGCGGGAGGTTGACAGGGTGGTCACCATGTCCGAGAAAGACCGGCAATTGACAATTTCCTTTGGGATCAATCCACAGCGCACCGTCTGCCTTCCCAATGGTGTCGACCTCAAGCGCTTTCAGCCCATCTGCACGCCACCCGAACCACGGCGCCTACTCTTCATCGGAACATTCGCTCACCTGCCGAACCTGCTTGCAATTGAATTCTTTCTGCGCGAAGTCTGGCCGCAGGTTCGACCGCACGGCGCAACGCTGCACATAATAGCCGGCAAGAGCAGCCAGTATTATCTAGACCGGTATCAGGACCGCGTCAGTATAGATCTCGCGCAATCGGGGATTGAAGTCGAAGACTTCGTAGCGGACGTCCGTCCTGCGTACGGACGGGCTGCTGTTGTGATTGCACCCCATCTAGCCTCGGCTGGAACAAATATCAAAATTATGGAAGCGATGGCTATGGGGAAGCCGATCGTGAGCACGCCGGCGGGCGTAAACGGGCTCGATCTGGATCCTGATCAGGACGTAATGATCGCCAGTACAGCGATCGACATGGCGCGATCAATTCTCGAATTGTTTGGGGACACCGCCAAGAGAGAATGCTTGGGAAGGCAGGCGCGGGCAACAGTCGAAAATCGATTTAGTTGGGACTCGATCGCCCGCAGCCAGAAGTTGCTATACCACCAGTTACTTAACGGGCGCGAGGGATGATGACGCTACTTCACGGCCAGCCAGGCAAGAAATAAACCATCAGGCTCAACGTCTTCCCAGTAAGAAATGGGTTTGCTCGATACTTCCCGGCAGTGGCGGTAGAGTAGACGCTCTAGTCCGCTGCGATGAAACCATCGCTCCCAAGGTGGCGTAGGGAGCCTTCCCCAGGCCTCGATATTTTTATCAATAATCACAATTCGCCCTGCGGGCTTCACAATTCGACATAACTCGGCCACACTACTTGAAATATCAATCGCATGCTCAAGGGACTCGATCGCGTAGGCGCCATCGCAGGACGCGGTAGCCAGAGGAAGCGCTGTCATGGACGCGGCGCAGCGGTGAATTCCCAAGGGCACACGGGCGAGCATGGCTTCCGCGATATCGATCGCGTTAACAGAGGCCGACGGATAGCGATCCTTTACGATCCGCGCGAAGCGACCCTTGCCGCAACCCACGTCGGCGACGCATTTCTCGCTTAGATCACCTAGGTGCTCTAGAAGCAGTTTGACATGATAAATTCGTGGGTCGATCGTGGAAGGGTAGTGCTCCTCTTGCAACGCAGCATCGTTGAAGAAGGCGCGAATCTCCGCGGCGATCAGCGGGGCCGGTCTCTTCTCAGAATCAGGCCACCCCAGAATCCGACCCAACCAATTCATGCATTGATCTTATCAATGTCACTGCAAGCGTTCGCTCACGACCCCTCCTCTGAGCAGCCTCGCGCGGACTCGTACAAGTGCTCGATAAGTCAAATTAACGGTAGCGATACTGGCTTTGAAGCGAGAAGCGCGCCCACTTTCATCTAATAAGGCTGAGCTTCTGTCACTCCATTAAACCGATTCCCGGCGTCTGCTTGAACTTTGTTGTGCACTGGGCTGGGCTCAACACTGAGGGCCTTCTCTAACCGTGCAATTCGTTGTCCCTGTGCCGAAATGCGGAGATCTTTGGCCAAATTGGATCTCTGAGCTCCGGCCCTGAGTCCAAGGGCATACCCACTAAGCAATGCACCGGCTGCCAGTAGAATTGAGCCGACAATCCATCCCGCTATGTGTTCGAGTTCCAAGTTCGTCGCGGACGAGCCTTTTAAGTAGATAACCTCTCAGGGAAAATGTCAATCGTCACTGTTGTAGAACCGAATGGCCCTAGGGTTCCCTCAAGTTCCCGCTCCGCCGTTCGTTATCTAACTGATTACCTGCTCTTGGCAGCCGCGATCCGATCGGCGATCATCCTGTAAGCGTTGTCCGACATTCCGGGCCCCTGGACATGAAATTCGAAATCACCGCCTGAAACCGGCTGAATTTTGATTTGGCTTCCGTCCCGCTTCATTTCTTTGATCTGTGCGTAGTCCCAAGTGTGTGAATGTTTCGCGTCGCTTATATCTTGGAAGCTCACGCCCCTTGGGTTAATCACGAGTCGGCCATCGTCATTGTGGTATCGGGCATCGAAGATAAATTCCGACGGTTCTGTCGACGCCGCTACTACGGGGCCCTCAGCGTTCAGCGACTCCACGACGGCTAGGTCGCCCTGCGACGTGCCTGCGATGCTGACTCTTAGAGGAGCGCCGCTGCTGAAAGAGTTGTTCGATTTGACGAACTCCACCACGCGCGCGTTGCTTGGATTGTCAAAGCGGATGAAGCGGCCGTCCGACGTTATTAATCCAAAGCTACTCGTCGATGAACTCACCGGGCACTCGACATTCTCGGCACGGATGGTTTCGGTGCGGGTTGTCGTACTGCGATTGGGGTTGATCTGGGTGGACTCTCGATGTTCAGTCTTCGTGTTTTGGCACGAGGCGTCGACGAGCGTGCCATTCCAAGTTGTTCTGGTTGTGGTTGTTGTCGTGGTCCTGGCCTGGGCGAACAGTACAGCCGCCGCCAAGGGGATCAAGGCTAAAGATCCAGGTCTCATAACGCACCTCCTACTGGGTAGAGTCCCCACACGGGATGCCTGTTTCGGGTCGATTCGCAACGTCCGTGTTATCAGCCTGATCGGTGGATTGGAGGTTAGCCCCGGACGCGGCCTTGCAGCTCTCTTGCAGCGTTAGGCGGGAGGCGTCCCAGGCTGTCTCTTCTTAGCCGGACGAACTTCTTCAACCTGCGCGCCTTCAAGATCGCGTCAATGCCAATCCTAGCGATCGAGAGCACGAACCGAAGATGCCTGAGGGTTCAGGGCTACTATCGATCGTGAGGGTTCGCGCCATTGAGGCACGCTACGCGGAAGACGTGCGCGCTGCTGGCAGTGGGAGGAAGCGCTTTGGAGCCCTGCGCGCATTTAGGCTCAGCCGTCTTTCTGGGTTTTGGAGCTTAAGTCCGAAAACGCATTAGCGGCCTTGGCGCGCATCGTAGCTTCTTGCAACTTGCGGGATAGTTTTGCCCTAGCCATCTGTCCCTCTGCAGACATATCCGCGCACTGAACGCAAATAGGCGATCCGCCGTCGTAAAGTTCAGTTTCGCTCTTGCAATAAGTGCACTCAGCCATAGGACGCGATGCTCAAACTGAGCCCTTATTGGGTGCCGAAGCGAACCAGTCACGCGACCGCCGCGCGACGAAGTCACGAATATCCTGATGCTCCAACGGTAATTCCGTCGGACCTGTTTTCTGTTCCGATATCGAACCCGCAGGCGCGGACGCCCTTATTGCGATCTCTGAATGTTTGTACCAGAGTTGCCTTTGAACCAGTTCGAGAGTTAGCGTTTGGTTTTCTTTTTTGAGGACGTAGCAGAGCACAACTAAACTGGTGAAGCCTGTAATCATTACCACATTTAGAAGCCACTGGAGCGCCGGCTGATTAAGTTCCATGCCCTCGATTTTACGCAACCCCTGGCATGAATAAATAGACTGGTGCGTCCAATTTGGAGTGGTACGAGTCTATAGTCCGTATGGAACTACAGTACCAGCATAAGGCCACGGAGCTCATCCGCCCGTGTGCCGGAAGACATTGGTCAGATGCGGAGTGGCGCCCTAAACAGCCGCTCCCATATGGCCCTTCCTGAGTTGCGATCACTGAGCGTTATTGGCGGTTAGTGCAGTCGGACAATGTGAGTAAGGGAGTTTAACCACAAACGCTTCTGGCTTCAAGGCCGGACAATCATTAGATAGACAGAAATCGTCAAACCAATCACAACCAGCAGCAAGGCGAGCGCCATGCCCAAAGTAGACGGATGGCCAACAACCTCACCTCCTTCGTTCAAAGCACGAATCGTTCTTACGTGCTGGGCGGTGGAAACTAAGTTGATGACGACCCCTATCATCACAAGCGCAGTACCCGTCCACAATGAGAAGCCGGACGATCTCATCGGTAGATGAGTTGCAGTCGAACCCAGTTCGCGAAGGAAGAGCCCGAATCGTGCGACAACGAACCCGAATCCCATAAGTGCCAGGCCGGTGCGTATCCATGCAAGAAACGTCCGCTCGGCGGCGAAATAGACTCTGGGATCTCTGGTGGTTTCCGGCATCACAATTGGTAGTTCTTCTAGGATCGCACCTTGCGAATGCAGTTCAACGCACGGTTTACAGCCCAACTCGCCACAGCGTTCTCGTACTTTCAACACCAGCATCCATTCTGTAGAAATGGCGAGGGCGAATCCAGTGCCGCACATTGCGAGGCGCGCGATCCCTTGGCGGGAACATTGCGACTCTCTTCTAATGACTAGTCTTCGAAGACCCTCGCACGGGCAAATCCGCTAAACCTTGCTCCCACACTCGGCTTAGTGCGGCTGACTTCCCCTTCAAGGTCTTGAGTGCGGCGCGCCGATCGGCTTCCGTCACTTCTCTCTTGGGCTTCGGCTCCAATTGCACGATGAGGTCGATGTCCTGGATGCGATCATGCTTCGTCATGATGCCGCCGAAAGCGCCGATCTTGGTGATGCGAACCGGGTTCTCATCCTTGAGATTGATTTCAGCGGCGTGGTCGTTAACATCCGTCAATAGTTCCTCGGCCTTCTCGAACTCCGGCGACCTTGTTGCCCACTTCGGTATTCCACCATGTGTCCGGCTCCCGTGGTACGGGCTCTGCGTAGCCCATCAGCGTGAGTTCCGCGGCAACCTGTTTCGCCGTGGGTGCATCGATCCTGAGAGCACTGGCGATATAGCGACGCGTCCATTCACGTTCCAGTGCGCCCTGCTTCAGGAAGAGCATGGCCGCTTGAGGGGAAGTGTTTCCCTCTCGCGGAGCATGTGCTGTGCCGGTCTCCGATCTCCTCTTTTTTGAGATTGCCATAACCAGATCCTATCGGAGAATCATTGGTGAGAGTTACCGTCATGAATAGGAGGATAGCTCTCGGTGCCGATCGCGGATATAACAGCTGTGCTCTTGCTTGTAGGGGGCGGTGAAGTCCATGTTGGCGCTCCAGTTGATGCCTGATATCAGCCGGTGGCCATTCGCCGTGGTTCGGGCAACTAGGGCGCTTCGCCCGCCGACGGTCGTTCGGTTCAGACCTCGCCGGTTACCGACGAGATTATGCTTCCGGCTGTGCTACTTTTGCTTCGGTGGAAACCTGTCAAGGGCCTTCCTCACAGCGGAGTTGATATTCTTATCCCGGTTGGGCATATCGCGGATGGTATCGCTGCAATAGGCCCGCCAGATCAGTTTCGACGTAGCCGCGTCCACAATATCTAGGATCAGCACGCCCGTCTTGTAGTAGTCGACCTCGGTACGGGTCCACGTTGGTTGGCCGTACCATCCATACCATGCGCCCGGTATAGCTTCTGTGATGGTTCGCAGTTTTTGGTTGTCTTCGGCACCCAGGTAGAAGGTGACAAAAACATCCGGCGGACCATCGGAGGGTTGCAGGCCCTTCTTCATCAGCTCCGTATTGCCCGCTCCCAGAACCAGTTGAATACCTGTTGCGTATTGTTCCTGCAGCTCGGGATGTTTCTCGAAAGCCGGGTGTGTGCGCCATTGATATCGCCGGACGTGGGAGAAATCGGCGTGCTTGTCGAACTCGATGGTCACCTTCTGCGCTCCCGCAGACGGGACAAGCAAGAGACAGCCAGCCAGGCAAAGAGCAAAGTTCATATCGCATGCTAGATGCAGAAGTTGGCACAGAGTCGCAAGAAATTATCCCTGATTGTTGCCGAGCCCGCTTATCGAGCCCCGCGAATCCGCGAACCTCTGATAAAGCCCGCTTGTGAGAAGGCGGGCCAAGCCTCCGGTCTGCTCATCCAAAAGGCCAAGATCACGGATCATGTCGTCTGAAGATAGGCAGAGAGGCTGATCAGATTCTGTGGGCTCACGCGAATGACACCGCCACGCGGAGCATCCAAGTCGGCTATGAGGAAGAACGAGACAGACACGATCATCGGCAGAATGAGAGAATGCCTGGCTTTGCCATCAGACCGTCGCAACGTATAGCCCAATAGTAAATTGGAGCAAATGGCGATCGCTCCCATCAGGGCCCACGCTCCGGTCGGGATGCGGTTCCACCAAGCTGCCTGCGTGTATCCCTGCGAGTTCAATACATCGTTCATACCCGAAACGGCCAACGCTATCACCGGTGTAGATTGAGCCACGGCTGAAGCCTGAACAGCGGACCAGAGGCCGGATTGCAGGCGAGCCGTGGAAGCGTTGATCTCATCGAGTTGGTGTTCACTTCTTGTCGTATAAAAGAGCACACGTTGATTTACATAGTCTCTCAGCAGCTCACGCACTCTCAACGCATCAGCCGCAGGGAGCAGGCCCGCGCGAAGATATTCCGTACCGATTGCGTTGGCCTCCGCCTCCTCATAGTTCTTACGCTGATCGTATCTGGTAACTGCCATAGAGAAACTGAATCCGATGATGAGTGCGAGCAGCGTCAGCGCGGCTCCCAGAATAACGGTGAGGTCTTCGCGCTCGATCTCATCTGGATTTTGCCGTCTTCTGCGAAGGTAAGCGCCGGCTCGCTCCGAGAACCACAGCATGAGGAGAGAGACCGCGAAAAGAACCAGGGGGTAGTCCTTCATAATTGGTGTCGCCACAACCGCGCTCCGCAATCCACGAAGCGAAGATCCTGGCCGGCTGAATTTATTTGTCGACCAGTCCCTGCTTCTTCATAGTTTTGATTGCTTGCTCGGTGATTTCCCGAACTACGACTCGCGCCCCAAGCGGATTCTTGGTCCGACTGACGCCGCGCCACAACAGCTTGTCATCCTTGAGCGAGTAGACTAAGGTTTCGATCTCCACAACTAGATCGGTGTAACTGAGTTCGCCGGGACTCGGGTGTGGGGCAAAGAAGGTGAACTCGGAGGATATAGTATCACTGCGGTTTCCGGACGGATTGGGGGAATTGTTGGACCTGACCGAAGGCTGATCCTTATTGGAACTTTTGAAAGTGTAAAGCCGGAGCAGGACCGCTCCATCTGCGCCGCTAGCAACGACCTTCGCCTTGGCCGATGCGAGATCCTCCAACTCGATCTCGGAAAGCAATTCATAGGAAGCCTGAGCATTGTTACCTCGGTTGTTGAGAAGGCTCACCATCTCATCTTCTGCGGCCCGCCTCGTTCCCCCACTACGAGTGACGACAACCGCCAAAAACTTGCGGAGCTTGACGCCCTTTGCCTCCGGCGCGAACCAGCTCGATATCATTTTGGTGGATCCCGCATGAAGTGAGGTTAACCCGAACAGCATCAGTAAGAAGGCCGCTTTTCGTGTCATGGATTCCATCCTAGTGCTTCCTCAGGCTCCAGCATCTTAGCGAGCCGCGCTGCGGCTACAGCCGCTTTCGACTCTAAGATGCTCCTTGTCCACGCTCCGGTGTAATAAGTTTTGAACTCTTGTAAGTCGCTATCGCATTAGGCCCTATCAAATCCCGCCTACTCTAGCCCGCGCGTGTGAATAGGATTGTTTCCAGATGGTCGGGCACTCGGAATTTTGTCTGGCGGAAGAAGCCACTTTGACGAGAAGTCGGCATCTCGGAGGAGTGACAGGTTAACCGGCCCGATAATCATCATTAACGGTAGCTAACTGAGTTGCCGAATGCGCTTAGAACATACGTCAGTTTAAGCGAGGATCGTGTCAAACGCTCGATTGTACGGCAGCGTACAAATAGGCCTTGGAGGGGGGTAGTAGCTCAATTTGAGCATGGCTAAGTTTCGGGGTTGCTACCGCAGGTATCGGACGATAGCCCGGGGAGCAAGCGCACCAAGCGACGGATCGCCTCTATAGTCCTCTCGACGCTGTCAGCGTAACCTGTCGTTGCGCGCGCCGATCCTCGATCACGATGCGGCCATTTTCGAGCCTTACGTCGTCCACATGCTGAAATCCCTGCGGCACGCGCGCGTAGAACAGGAGAAAGTGCGATTCGATTTTAGCTTTCGCCGGAAGCCACCGGTACACGGGCGTGCCAAACATCGGGCCATCCGTGACGATCTCGCGCCGCGGTAGGTCATACGGCTGTGTCCCGAACTCCATCCCGCGCACAACCTGGGTATCTGCAGAGTAGCTGCCCCAATGCTGGACCCACGGGTATTCCTCACGTTTGAAGACGTAACCAAGAATGGCCCGTTTACTCGAGTTGAACGCTGCCACCCATTCCAATCTCCGCGAAGGATCGAGCAGGGTAGCGGCATGATCCAGGTAGTGCGGGTGCTCTGGGATCGCGCGAAGGTCAATTGTTTTCCCATCCAGGCCCGGAGCCATAGGCCATGTGAAGTCCTGTCCGGAGGTGAGCCGGCGCTGAGTCGGATTCTGTCCTTTCGCCCCCGCTGGGCTCTCCACATAGG
>Ga0105241_10000485_pt1 | contig 30026 bp, 22 predicted proteins | sample KBSC64metaG_FD_80422 | JGI IMG/M metagenome (GOLD analysis project Ga0105241, IMG submission 80422) | Corn rhizosphere microbial communities from Kellogg Biological Station, Michigan, USA - KBS C6-4 metaG | ecosystem: Host-associated > Plants > Roots > Rhizosphere > Soil | place: Michigan, USA... | reverse complement strand
TCTGTGATCACATGCTCACTTCGACGCGTTTGCTTTCGATCCCGTCATGTTTATCCATCACAGACAGGTGATAACAAGGAGGACTAAAACCAGAGTGGCAGGTGCGGTAAGTTGTTGATTCTGCACCTCAACCTTTGGGTGGAGGCGGGGTCGCTCAGGCAGCGCTACTCTGAGCCTTCCCCGGAATGGAGCGCATACGGGTGCGCGCAAGTTGGCAGCAACGTTTTGCCGAGACCAGTGATGTATTGAAGAGTTCGAAACACCAGCAGACAGTTGTGCGGGTGTTGGATCTCGAAATTGGCGGCAGTGAATTCATCACCATGGCCGGTCCCTGTTCGGTCGAAACCGAGCAGCAGATTCTCTCCATCGCACGTCATGTTCGCAAGCAGGGCGCCCAGGTTCTTCGCGGCGGCGCGTTCAAGCCCCGCAGCTCGCCATACGCATTCCAGGGGCTCGGCCTTGAAGGCCTAAAACTTCTCGCCAAGGCTCGCACCGAAACAGGCCTCGCCATCGTCACCGAAGTGATGAGCGAAGACGATGTCTCCCTCGTCGCCGAATATGCTGACATCCTCCAGATCGGCTCGCGCAGCATGGAGAACTTCACGCTCATCGAAGCAGCCGCAAAATCCGGAAAACCGCTCCTGCTGAAACGCGGCATGATGGCAACCATAGAAGACCTCACGCGATCCGCACAGGTCGCGCTCAGCACTGGCAATCCCAATGTCATTCTCTGCGAGCGCGGCATCCGCACCTTCGACGACACGCTGCGCAACACCTTCGATCCAGCCGCGATCGCACTGCTCAAACATATCTCGCATCTTCCTGTCATCGCCGATCCAAGCCATGCGTGCGGTCATCGCGAATTGGTTCCTGCCCTGGCACGCATTGGTGTAGCAGCGGGGGCGGATGGAATGATCGTCGAAGTTCATCCGCAACCTGAACAAGCGTGGAGCGATGGCGAGCAATCGCTCACCTTCGACGAGTTCGACGAGATGATGGCCATGCTCGAGCCGTACATCAAGCTGCGCGCCGCAACTGCGGGCACTCTGCTGGAGACGGTTGGATGAAGCTCGCGTCCCGAGTGCTGTTCGCTTCTGGCTGCGTTGCCCTCCTGAGCTTGACCTGTGGGTTCGCCCCAAATCCGTCACAAACCGTTGATCAGGACATCATCGTTACGGCAGCGCCCGCTTACGATCAGTTCGCTGCTCTGCGCGGTGGCGAACGCTTCCCAAACGGATCCCAGTTACTCCTCATTCACAATGGAGCAGCATCGCCGTTCCTTCCCGGCTTCGTGGCCACCGCCGATGCCAACGTCTCCTTCGACGGACTCAGCGTTCTCTTTTCCGGAAAGAAGAATCCGGGCGATTCCTGGCAGATCTGGGAACTCACCCTCGCTGATCGCAAAATCCGCCAGGTCGTCACCTCAACAACGGACGCAATCCGCCCCCTCTACCTTCCCGGCTGGCGACTCGTCTACGCGCAGAAAACGGGCGACCACTTCCAGATGTATTCCGCCCGGCTCGCCGACACAAAAGCCCTCGCTGAGATCGAAGGAAAGGGAATCCAAGCCTCATTCCCTATCTCCTTCATGCAGACCAGCGCGATTCCGGATGACGTCCTTGTCGACGGCCGCATCCTCTTCGAATCGTTCTTCCCGCTCGGCGATGGAAAGTCCCCGGAACTCTACCTTGTCTACTCCGACGGCTCCGGCGTCGAGTCCTACCGCTGCGATCACTCCAGCGACGCCCGCTCCTCCGGCCATCAGGTCAACTCCGGCGACGTAGTCTTCACCCACGGCGCACGCCTCGCGCGCTTCACCTCGCCCATCGCAACCGAATCACCCATCGCCGCACCCCGCGCCGAATACACCGGTCACATTGCCGAAACCTCCTCCGGCGATTGGCTCCTCAGCGCACGCAACTCCCAGCAATCCAAATTCGCCCTCAAGCTCTGGAAACCCGGTTCTCCGTCGCTGCGGCCATTGCTTGCGCAGACCGGCCAACACCTGATCGATCCTGTTCTTGTCGCACCGCGAAATCACCCTCGCCGACATCCTTCCGCACTTCACGACTGGGACTATGCAAACCTGCTCGCTCTCGACAGCCGCATCTCTCGTGACGGCGATCTCAAGGGCACTCCAGTGACCGTTCGATTGGAAACACGGGACGGCGAAGGTCACCCCGTGCACATGGGAGCCGCTCCCGTCGAGTCCGATGGCTCCTTTTTCGTGAAAGCTCCTGCCGATCGTGCTATTCGCTTCGTCTTGCTGAATGCGAACGGGGAGGTGCTTCGCCAGGAACACGGGTGGTTCTGGGTTCGTCGCGGTGAGCAACGCTACTGTGTCGGCTGCCATGCTGGTCCCGAGCACGCGCCCGAAAATCGCGTTCCCCAGGTCCTGCTGCACACCACCACTCCCGTAGACCTCACCGGCGCTGCCTCGCAAACCCAAAGGGGAGGGAACTGAAATGCTCCGCCGCTCGTTGCTCGTCTTTTTCGTTACCTCCTGCATGGCCGCAGCTCAAGCCCCCGCACCTTCTGCAAGCGCGCCGGGCACACAGGCCGCCTCCATTCCCAAATCCTCCATCCGCTTCGAAGACGCCGGCGCCCAGGCCGGCATCAACTTCACCCACAGCTTCGGCTCGGCAAAACTCGGCTCTCTCCTCGAAGGCACCGGCGCGGGCTGCGTCTGGTTCGACTACAACAACGACGGCCTGCTTGATCTGTACATCCTGAACGGACGTCCGCTCGATGACGCGATGCATCCGTATCCGCTCAAAGAGAAGCCGGTTCCGCCGCCGCACAATCATCTGTACCGCAATGACGGTAACGGCCACTTCACCGATGTCACGGACAAGTCCGGGCTCAATCCCGACATGTACTCCATCGCCGTTACGGCAGCCGACTACGACAACGATGGCTTTGTCGATTTGCTTGTTACCGCTTATGGCCGCACCATCCTCTACCACAACGATGGCGACGGCCACTTCAGCGATATGACTGAGAAGGCCGGCATCAAGGTTGAAGGTTGGGCTATCAGCTCCACCTGGCTCGACTACGACAAGGATGGCTGCCTCGATCTCTTCGTCGGACGCTACGTCAAGTTCGACCCCAAATACCGCGCCTTCTACGCCGCCGACAACTACCCCGGCCCGCTCGACTACGAAGGCGAAACCAACAAGCTCTACCACAACAACTGCGACGGCACCTTCACCGACGTTAGCGAGAAATCCGGAATCAGCAGCTACATCGGCCGCACAATGGGCATCACCGCCGCCGACTTCGACAATGATGGCTGGGACGACATCTACGTCGCCAACGACCGCACCGAAAACTTCCTCTTCCACAACAAGCACGACGGAACATTTGAAGAGATCGGCAACGATTCCGGCACCGCCTACGGCCAGAACGGCGAATCCACCTCATCCATGGGCCCCGTCTTTGCCGACCTCGAAGGCCGAGGTATGCTCGACCTCTTTGTCTCCGATGGCCACTACAACCGCATGCTCAAAAACACCGGCAAGCTGACCTTCGAAGACATCGGCGCCGGCAACGGTGTTTCGCAAGCCAACGCGCAATATGTCAGTTGGGGAACCAGCGTCTACGACTTCGACAACGACGGCCTCCTCGACGTTCTCATCTTTCACGGCGGCCTTATCCATCTCATCCCCCAGGAGCACACACTCTTCAAGGGCCTTGGCAACGGAAAATTCGCTGACGTCTCCGAATCCGCCGGCACGGTCATCAACGAGCGTACAGTTGCACGCGGCGCCTGCTTCGCCGACTACGACAACGACGGCAAGGTCGACGCCTTCCTCGTTAACCTCGGCGCCAAAGGCAAGCTCGTTCACAACGTCTCGCCCGAGACGGGCCACTGGATCGCCATCAAGCTCGTCGGTACCAAGAGCAATCGCGATGGCATCGGCGCCAAGGTAGAACTCTTCGCCGGAGCAAAACACGAACTCCAGGAGCGCGTCGCAGAATCCGGCTACCTCTCGCAAAACGATCCGCGCCTTCACTTCGGACTCGGTGTAGCAACGGTAGTCGACAAGATCACCGTCAAGTGGCCCAGCGGCCGCGAGCAGACACTCGAAAAACAGCCCGTCGATCGCGTCCTCACCATCGAGGAACCAAAGTGATTGCATTGCGCCACATCTCGGTCCACACCGGCGCGCTTAGCGCTTTGACCGCTGCGGTCGCGGTGTTCACGGCGCTTGCCGCATACAACTGGTCTGGCCGCACCGCGCAGGCGTCCGCAACCAGCGGCCTCACCGGCGAACGTCTCGAGTACGCATCGCCGGTCGAACTGCTCTTCTCGCCTGATGAAAAGCGTCTGTACGTCCTCTGCCAGCAGAGCGCCGAAGTCCGCGTACTTGATGCCGTGACGTACAAAGAGTTCAAACGCATTGACGTCGGCCGGGTCCCGAGAGGATTCTCTTTCTCATCGAAAGGCGATCGCCTGTACGTCGCCAATTCCTGGGACGACACCATCTCCGTCATCGACACGAAGACGCTGGAACCCATTGCCACCTGGCCCATAGCCGCCGAACCCTCTAGCATCATCGAAGATCGCCAGGGTCAACACCTCTTCGTAGCCAATCGCATCTCCAACGACATCGCGGTTCTCGACCCGCGGACCGGAGCGGAAGAGAAACGTCTTGCCGGCGGCCGTGGCGCCAGCTACATCACTCCTTCTTCCGACGGAGCCCGACTCTACGTCACGCACGTCTATCCCAACCCCACGTCTCATCGCGCCGCGCCCGATTCTGAGATCACAGTCATCGACACCCAGCGTGCCGTTGTCTCTGATCGTATTGCCCTGCCCGACATCGCTCATGGCTTCCACGTGGCTGTTGCGTCAGACGGCCGTCTCGGCGTAGCTGCTGGTCTGCATCCGCGCAACCTCGTGCCTCTCGCGCATCTCGAGCACGCCGGCGCTTTCACCGATACCATCACGCTCTTCGGCCTCGATATAGGCAAGCCCGTGGAGCTTCCTCTCGATGAACTCGAACGCTACGCCGTTCGTCCCTTTGGCGTTGCCATCACACCGGACAAGTCGCGCATCTTCGTCACCTGTGGCGGTTCTGAAGAAGTCACCGTAGTCGACGCCCCTCGCCTTCTCCGCTTCATCCACACCCATCCCGGCTCACATGCCAGTGATCTCTCCGCCAGCGCAAACTACGTCATCTCGAGGATCCCTATCGGCCACGACCCCCGCGGAGTCCTGCTCACACGCGACGGCTCAAAGCTGCTCGTCGCCAATCGCCTTGACGACACCATCAGCGTCATTGACACGCGCACAAATAAACTCACCAGCACCATCCCCCTCAATGGCCCCAGACAACTCTCCGTTCTGCGCAAAGGCGAGCAAACCTTCTATACCTCGCGTTACTCCTTCCAGGGCCAGATCGGCTGCGCCAACTGCCACATAGATTCCACCTTCGACGGTCTCCAGTGGGATCTGGAGCCCGATGGCTTCGGCCGCGATGTAGTCGATAACCGTCCTATTGAGGCCGTCAAAGACACCGAACCCTACAAGTGGAACGGCGGCAATCCCAACCTCCCCACCGAGTGCGGTCCGCGCACTGAGAAATTCTTCTGGCGCGCAGAGAACTACGACGATCTCACCCTCACCGATCTGGTCGTCTATGTGCGCAGCCTTCCACCGCGTCCAAATCGTTGGCGTCTTCCCGCAGGCGAACTGACCGCCGCAGAGGAACGCGGAAAAGCTCTCTTCAATCGCAGCGTCGACAAGTTCCACAACCCCATTCCGGAGACCAATCGCTGCGGATACTGCCATAGCGGTTCCAAAGGCACTAACCAGAAGTCCTTCGACGTCGGCACAAAAAGGGCGACAGACAACTCCGGTCTTCTCGATACGCCGCAACTCACCAACATCGCCATCACCGGCCCTTATCTCCACGACGGCTCAGCCAACACGCTCGAGCAGATCTGGACCATCTTCAACCCTGAAGACAAGCACGGTCGCACCAACGATCTCACCAAAGACGAACTCAACGACCTGATCGAATACCTGAGGACGCGATGAAAGTCCAATTCGCAATCGCACCCGTCGCATTGATGCTCGCAGTCTCGTCGGCGCTTCTTCCCGCGCAACGCTCCGCAACGCCAAAGCTTCACAAATCCGCCGCTGCCAGCATGAAGACCCAACTGCCTTCCATGCCGCGCTTCCGCTTCGAGAACTTCACCGCCGCCAACGGGCTTCCGGACGATCATGTCTTCAACGTCCTGGTCGACGGCAATCGCATATGGGCCGCAACTGAAAACGGCCTGGGTCTCTTCGAGAACGGAAAGTGGAGGACGTACAACACGAAAGACGGCCTCGCCCATCGCGCCGTCCTCTCACTTGCTCTCGACAAGCGCACCGGTGATCTCTGGGCTGGCACCATGGGCGGCCTGAGCCGCGTCTCCGGGGGACGTATCGACACCTTCACTCAGCTCAACTCCGGCCTAAGCAATGACGTGGTCTACGGTGTCTCCGTCGAAGGAGAACACGTCTGGGTAGCCACGGCGGCCGGCGCTTCCATGCTCAATCTGCGCACTAACCAGTGGTCACTCTTCAATGAGCGCAACACCCCCATGTTCGAAATATGGGTATACGGCGTCTCAGCCACGCCGTCGAAGGTCTACTTCGCCGTGTGGGGGAGCGGAATCATCGAGTACGACCAGCAGAAAAAGACATGGGACAAGTATGACGATCCGGATGGCGAAACCGAGATGGTTCTCTTCAAAGACCAGGGCCTCATTCACGAGATCACCACTTCCGTCAGCTACATGGAGAAAGACCACATCCTCTGGGCGGCCACTTACTTTGGCGACAGCCATTACGACGGCCGCCGCTGGCACAACTTCCTCACCAAAGACAGCGGGCTTCCCTCCAACTTCACCAACGTCGTCAAGGGCGTCGACGCGAACCATGCGTGGTTTGGCACCGATAAGGGCCTCGCTTATTACGACGGCATCAATTGGTCCGTCTACCGTCCATCGCTCACCAACGGCAAACCCGAAATGACCATCCGCGACAAGAACGGAAACGTCACGCCGGTAGAGGTAAGCACAGCCCCCGCGCACAACTATGTTTTAGGAATTGATTTTCAGGGCAGCGACATCTGGGTCGCTACTGCCAAGGGTTTAAGCCACGGGATTCATCAGCCATAAGGAGACATATAGCCATGATTGATCTTTCTGAAGTTCTGGAGACCATCGCAAAAGCGCCAGTCGAAAAACGCGCCATCACCAACCACGGCGTCCTCAACGAGGCCTACGCGTACGCAAAGCCGAGCTCGTTCTCCCGTGGCATGCGCATCGACCTCAATGGCCTCACCATCCTGCTGATCTCAGGAACAGCCTCCATCGACGAGCACGGGGTCAGCGTCCACATCGGCGACTTCCGCGCCCAGCTTCGCCGCACTTATGACAACATCACCGGCCTCCTTGCCAGCGAAGGCTGCACCTGGCACGACATCGTCCGCACCACCTGTTACCTCCGCGACATCGACCGTGATTACGACGTCTTCAACGAAGAGCGTACCAAGTTCTTTGCTGAGCAGGGACTCGACCCGCTCCCCGCTTCCACCGGAATCCAGGCGCACCTTTGCCGCCCCGAACTTCTCATCGAGATCGAAGCCATCGCCATGTTCCGCACAGAGAAGAAGTAGGGAGCTGCACTCGCAGTAAGGAGTAGTGCCATGCGCAAGCTGATCTTTACCTGCCTCATCGCTGCCGCCGCCGCAACGCTATCGGCCCAGCAGACGAAAACCTGCGAGTGTGGAAAGAACCCGCCGGCGCCGCCGCGCGACCGTACGGTAACGCCATACGCCGGCGAACCCACGGACCTCAGCCCCTATGAGAAGTTTGCGCAGCCTTACGATCTCAATTACATCCGTCCCAACATCTACGTCGGTGCCGGTCGCGACATTCCCGAGCCAAAAAATCTTGATGAAGTCCGCATCGGATTTTTCGCGCCCGCTGAGCACAGCCCCGAGAAACCCTTCGGCCTGCGCATGCTTCACGGAGCCCAACTTGCTCTCGAAGAAGCCAACGCACGCGGAGGCTATGGAGGCAAGTCCTTCAAGCTGATGCTTCACAATGATTACGACAACTGGCAGGCGATGACCGTCTCTGGCCAGGATCGCCCCACTGATCCGGCGATCTGGGGCTCTCCCTCTGACGAGACAGTCAAGATGGTCTATGACGACAACGATTGGGCTATCTTCGGTTCCATCAGCTCCGAGTCGACGCACATTGCACTGCGTGTCGCTCTCAAAGCCGAGATCCCGATCGTAAACTCCGCATCCACTGATCCCACTATCCCTGAAACATACATCCCCTGGTACTTCACGGTGCTTCAGGACGATCGTGTTCAGGGTCTCACGCTCGCCCGCCATATCTACACCGAACTCGGCCTCAAGCGCGTAGCTCTCTTGCGCGTTAACAGCCGTTACGGCCGCTTCGGCGTCATCAAGTTCCGCGATGCTTCCAGGCGTCTCGGCCATCCTGTGGTGATTGAACAGAAGTTCCTGCCGGGAGACACTGACTTCACGCATTCGTTGAAGATCATCCAGTCGTCCCGCGCCGACGCCATTGTGCTCTGGGCCGATGAGATTCCCGCAGCCAACATCCTGAAGCAGATGAAAGCCCTCGGCATGAAGCAGCGCGTCTTTGGCGCCTATCGCACCCTCGGCCCTGAGCTTCTCGCCGTAGCCGGCGATGCTGCCGAAGGGTTCCAGGCGGTATTCCCATACGATCCCACGCGCACCGACCCGAACTGGCTCGATTTCAACCAACGTTTTGAAGCACGCTTCCATGAGAAACCCGAGCAGTTTGCGGCGCTTGCCTACGACGCAATGAATGCGCTCCTCGACTCCATCTGCAAAGCTGGCCTGAACCGCGCCCGCATTCACGACGCTCTCGCCGATATAGAAGAATACGACGGCGTCACCGGTCACATGGTCTTCGATCCTAACCAGAAGAACGTGGCGCATATGTACCTGGCCACGGTTCATAAAGGATCGATCACCTACCAGCCCGCATCAATGGAGAAGCTCCCGCTCACCGCACCGGACCGTACCTCAAGCAGCACTACGCAGCAGCCAGAGAAGGTTCCATACGCGCGAGTCGGTGAAGACGGCGTGGAGTTCAATGGCCCCCGTTCTTCCCAATCCACTAGCGGCGTCACGAAACTTGTCATCTTCGGTAAGCAAGCCAACGCTCTTGTCGAAACTTCGGAAATGCGTGCAGTGCTGAACTTAGCAGGGAATCAGCAATGGCAGTTGCTCCCTGTATCCAGCGATCAGAACTGGGGTGCTGCCTCAACGCAGTTGGTGCACAACCTCATGGACGAACACGCGCTCGCCATCATTGCCCTCGACCGCGACGCCGCCCACCTGGCCGAGCAACTCGCGCTCAAGGCATTTGTTCCGGTAATCGCCTTGAGCGACGACAAAAAGCTGACATCTACAAATATTCCCTGGATTTTCCGTCTTCCCGCTTCTACCACTCCGACCGATGCTCTTCAATTGATCCAGTCCGCATCTGCTAGCGGTGCAACCAGTCCCGGGAAGTTGCGCGATGTGCTCGCTTCTGGTGCGCCTATAAGTGGCGTCGCGTTCCTCACAACCGGAGAGCCGAAACAACAGCGATAAGTCTCTGCAAAAGAAAGCAGGGCAGCCATCAGAGGCTGCCCTGCATTGTTTAGAGTGAAGAAATTCCTTAAGGCAGGTAATACCTCAGCGAAGTAAAGAACATGTTGTCCGTTCCCTTAGCTCCGCCGCTGGGATTCGTAGTGCCACCTGATCCAGACCACAAATCTCGCTCGAACCAAGCATACTGCAACCCATACCGGAGGCGGCCCTTCGGACCGTTGTACATGTTGTACCAGTAGCCCGCAGTAAATTCCTGAACGTCTTTGTTGTTGCCGCCGCAATTCGCCGGATTGCTCGGGGTCGCCGATCCGCCAGACTTCACCTCGGTCGTGCAACCACTCATGTTCGTCGAATAGGCCCCGTATCCCACCTGCGTCGGACCAGCGGTATAGTCACGGCCGATATAGTCTCCGCCGTAGTTCGCATAGATCGAAAGCCGTGGATTCGGATTCAGCTCCACCGTGCTCAGCGCCGAGAACCCATGAAGAGGTCTGATCGTCGCGTCAGGCCGTAGTGTGATGTCAGCGATGGTGGATGATCCGTACCGGCCTACGCCCTCTCCATAGAGCCCCTTCAGCCCGATCGAAAGCTTTTTGTTGAACAGTGGTCCGCGGAAGCTGCCGCCAACACCGCCGCCCCATGCCGTGTCGTTGTAAGGCGATCCGGTAGTCGGGTAAATGCGATCCCGGAAGCTGCGGCCGATGCCGAACAGTTCCCAGTGGCCCCATCCCGGCTCAGCCGCAATCTTCGCGATGAAGTCAGGAGTCAGATTGAACGAGTAGTTTGCATTCAGGTTGTAAAGACCGCCGCCATTTCCAGGAGAACCAATCAGCAGGTTCGTCGGCAATCCCGATCCGGACGGGAACAGCGCTTCTGCATTCTCAACTGAGATGCCGGCGAAGAACTTCTTGCCGAAATCCTTGCTCACGCGGAAGCTGTACTGCCGCGCCCAAATAAAGCCGGCGGTATATTGCGCGTCGATCGTCTGCGGCAGAATCTCCGTACCGCGTGTCAGCCCTGCTGTCGTTTCGGTAGCCAGTGACCAACCTTGACCGCCCGAGAAATCCCAGCCATTCGTCAATTTCGCGTCAGCCCATAGTTGCCGTTGGCGCACCGTGTAGCTGTTTGACTGGTTGTTGTTTGAGGTGACGCCGGCGCTTAGCCAATCCATTTCGTAATAGCCCGTCAGCGTTACGTGGTCCAGCTTGCCAACAGCCTTGAGCGCGATACGCGATTGACGGCCTGAACCATAGAACTCGCTCATGTTGTGTGCATCGGCATAGTTCAGCGGAACGCCCGTGAACTGCGTGTTGATATCGCCCCCAATCGCGCCCTGCCGCCACACGGTTTCGGCCGCCAGAAAGCTGCCCGCCGGCGAAATCGTGATGCCCTTGTAGTGCAGCGCTTCCGGATTCGATACCGCCTTCTTGATCGCCGACGTCTCGTCCGAAATCGTATTCACGATCTGAACGTTGTTGTCCTTGATGTCTTTCACTGTGCTCTGGAGAGTTGTCACAGCCGAAGCATTCTCGGTGACCGCTTGCTGTTGGGCGGTTGCGTCCGACTGCGCCTTCTGCGCTGCGGCCTGTGCATCGGCAGCTGTCTGCTGTGCCTGCTTCAGCTGCGTGTCCTTCGATGCAAGATCCGACTTGAGTCCGTCGATCTGCGTCTGCATCTCCTGCCGGAGCGCATTGATCTGATCTTCAACGCTCGGCTTGGGAGGTTTCTTGGCTGCTGCATGTTTCTTCGCAGGCGCGGGGGGATCACCGGCGTAAGCTTGAGTGCCAACGAGACTGGCTGCCAGAATTGCTGCGGCAACCACTTTCATCTGGGATTTCATTGGGCGTCTTTTTCCTCTCAGATACAGGTTTGAAGCGTACAGGCGCATTCCCATCCTTCGCGCCATTTCACTGGGTTCAAACAACCATGGAAGATGAAGCCATCGATTCGATTACGGCATGCGAGCATCGAGGCAGACTCTCGCTCAAGAGCAACAACACTGCGTAGCCTGTGCCTCATGCTTCCTTTTCACCCTCGCAGAAGCAGATGAATATTTGACGAATTCACATACTTTTAACAGCCCAGACGCGCAATCTACTCAATTGCGTTAACACCTTGTGAATTTCATCGCAGCAGTCATCTCACCATAAAGATGGAGTGCATGAGTGTCTCGTGTGCTGCGGCGTAGAACGCCTTCTTGACATCTGCAATGCCGAATGCTACATAGGGTAAGGTGCGCGATGCAGAAGGCCCTTCAGGATATTCGCTACGCCATTCGTGGTTTCCACCGTAATCCGGTGTTTGCCTTTACCATCCTTCTGACGCTCGCACTCGGCATCGGAACCACTACGGCAGTCTTCAGTGTCGTAGACCGGATTCTGTTTCGCCCTCTGCCGTATGTTGATGCGGATCGGATCGTATCTGTTGGTATTGTCCACTCCCTGGAGCGACAGGAGTTCCTCATGGGGCGCTCCTTCATCGAATGGCGCGACAACCAGAAACCCTTCACTGCTATCGCTGGCCAGAACACGATGGTCCACAATTGCGACTTGGTCGAAAACAACCCCGCTGAACTTGGCTGCATTCGCTTCCAGGCCGGGTTCCTGCCGCTATTCGGCATCACGCCTGTCCTGGGCCGAAACTTCTCACACGAAGAAGACGCTCCCGGCGGCCCCCGCGTCGCCATCATCTCCTACAACCTCTGGCGCGGTCATTACAACGGCAGCCCAGCCATCCTGGGCCGCATGATTAACATCGACGGCAAATTAGTCCGCATCGTCGGGGTTCTTCCCAAAGACTTTCAGTTTCCCACACTCGAGACAGCCGACATCGTTGAGCCGATGGCCTTTGATCCTTCCATTCAGACAAAAGCCAACGGGGGATTTGGGAATCCCATGCGTCTGTTCGCGCGCCTAAAGCCCGGCGTCAGCATCGCAGAGGCGCGGACAGAGATGCAGCCGCTCTTCCAGTCGGACCTGAGTTACTTTCCGCCGGAAGCAAACAAAGTCCTCCGGCTCAGCATCCGGTCCTTGCGTGATCGCGAAACTCAGGATGCGCAGTCGGTGGCGTGGGTGTTGCTCGCATTCGTTTTTGCGGTTCTCCTTATCGCTTGCGCCAACGTGACCAGCCTCATGATGGCCCGAGGAGCTACGCGCAGACGCGAGATCGCTGTGCGTACGGCCATCGGAGCGACGAGGTCACGGCTGTTCCGTCAGGCCCTTACTGAGTCACTGCTGCTCTCGTGCGCCGGCGGAGTGGCAGGACTTCTATTTGCCGACGGATTAATGGCGCTTTTCGTCACACTCGCGCCCACCGGAATCCCTTTCATCGGCAAAGCGCAGCTCGACCTTCGCATTGCGGCTTTTGCCGCTCTGCTCAGTTGCGTGTGCGCAGTCATCTTCGGTCTCGCGGCTTCGCTGGAGAATCCAAGGCTGGAAACACTCAATGCAAAGACCTCTTCGTTGCGCAGTCATGCTCTTTTGCGGCGCAGTCTGGTCACTGTGCAGATCGCAGTCAGCATCGTTTTGCTGTGCGGTGCCGTGTTGCTGCTCCGCAGTTTTGCAAAGATCGAACGGCAGAATCTCGGCATGCAGACCGGCGGCGTGCTGACCGTCAAAGTGGCGCTTCCCTGGTGGCGCTACAACACAGATCAGAAGGTGATGGATTTCTACCTCGGTCTAGAGTCAGCTCTCCGCCGCCTTCCCGGAACCCGCGCCGTGGCAATTTCCGATTCCATTCCGCCCGGTGGTTGGCAAAGTGGATTTCGGTTCTCCGGTCTGAAAGTCGAAGGCAAGCCGTCGATCTCTCCCGGAAGCGACGAAACCGGCGTGGGACGCACAGTCACACCCGACTACTTCCGCGCACTCCAGATTCCAATCTCCCGAGGGCGTCCGTTCTCCGAGCAGGATCGCGAGAGCAACGTGGACGAGGTCATTCTCAGCCGTTCGCTGGCCGAGAAGCTTTTCGGAAACGAAGACCCTATCGGCAAGCGATTCGGTATGGGCCTTCACGGTAACGCGACCTCCGTCGTTGTTGGCGTTGCGGATAATGTCAAGAACAATGGGCTCACCGCAGACAGCGAGCCGGAAATATACAACCTGCGTCGAAGCGTGCCCGCCGAATGGGACAGCAATAGATTCGTTGTCATACTCGACTCCGTGATGCCGGCGAAGGCTGTGCAGCCGTGGGTGCATTCGGCCATTGCCTCCATCGACCCTACCGTGCCGGCGCAGATGGAAGTTCTCGACCAAACGGTGAACCGGCTTGCCGACCGTCCGCGATTCGAAACGGCGCTGCTTTCATTCTTTGCATTCGCCGGATTGACGCTGGCCGTCCTGGGACTTTATGGACTCATGGCCTACCTCACCACTGAGCGCATTCACGAGATAGGAATCAGAATGGCGCTCGGTGCGACACGCGAAAATATCCTTTGCCTCATCACGGTCGATGGCCTTCGCATGGTTGCTGTCGGCGCAGCCATCGGGCTCGCGGCCTCACTCGCAGTATCCCGACTGCTCAAGGCCTTAATCTTCCAGATCAGCCCAACCGACCCCCTCACGTTCGTTCTGGTTCCGATAATTCTGTCACTGGTCACACTCATCGCGATCCTTTTCCCGGCTCGCGCCGGGATGCGCGTCGATCCATCGACAACCCTGCGCGCTGATTAATTCGAGCGCAGGCCCTCCAATAGCAAGTCTTCACGCAGCGCTCCCTTTGCGCATCGCCGGTTCGCACTGCCAAGCCGCTTCTTCATGCAGGCAGAGCCTCTCACCAACCGTCACTCTTCCTCTCTTCCTCTTGACAGTCGACTAGAGCCCATAGTATTCATATCGATCATCGATATGAGAGGCGCAAATGGCCCCCAAAGGCGATCTGGTTCAGGGAACACTCGAGATGCTGATCCTCAAGACGCTCGCGCTCCAGCCCATGCACGGCTTCGGCATCTCCGTGCGTATTGAGCAAATGAGTAACGGCATCTTCCACGTCATTCCGGGTTCGCTGTTTCCTGCGCTGAATCGCCTCGAGCGCGAAGGCAGAATCAAGGGCGAGTGGCGGTCAACAGAAAACAAACGGCGCGCACGCTACTACGTTCTTACCGACGTGGGCCGTAAGGCTCTAAAAGACGAAATTCGCACCTGGGGCCGCCAGGTGGATGCGATGGCACGGATACTCGAGGCCTGAAGGAGGCAATAGTGCTCTGGTTGAATCGGATGGTAGCGGGCCTTCGGGCAATTGCTTCAAAGCGGCGCAGACGGGCCGAACTCGATGAAGAACTGCGCGCTTATATGGAAGCTGCGGTCGGCGAAAAGATGCGCAGCGGGGTATCTGTAGCCGAGGCATGGCGGCAAACTCGCGCCGAGATGGGCAGCGTTGAAACCGTAAAAAGCCAGGTAAGCGCAGTCGGTTGGGAGAGCTGGATTGAATCAGCCTTGTGGGATCTCCGATATGGAGTCAGGCAGCTTCTCCGCACCCCCGGCTTTACTGTAGTTGCTCTCCTGACGCTCGCCCTTGGCATCGGTGCGAACACCGCCGTCTTCACGCTTGTCTATGGGGTCGTCCTCAAGCAGTTGCCAGTCGCTCAGCCGAGCCAGCTGTATCGCGTAGGTCAGGGTGAGTTCTATTGCTGCGAGTGGAGCGGACTTCAGGGCTCCTGGGGCACCTTCGATTATCAGTTCTACAAGCATCTGCGTGATACCGATACCTCGTTCATCCAACTCGCCGCATTTTCAGGCAGCGCTCCAACTTTCAACGTGCGCCCTTCGGATTCCGCACAAGCCGCTCAGACAGTAAACGGCGAGTACATCTCCGGAAACTACTTCGCCACCCTCGGCCTCAACGCCTTTCGAGGACGCCTCATCTCTCTCTTCGATGACCAGGAGACAGCTCCTGCGGTCGCAGTGATGGCCTATTCGGCCTGGCAAAGGCAATTCGGAGCCGATCCGTCGATCGTGGGGTCGAAGCTGCTCATCAACGAGCTGCCGGTGACCATCATCGGCATTGCTCCTCCCGAGTTTTTCGGAGCAAGGCTATCTCAAAACCCTCCCCAGCTGTGGTTGCCTCTCAGTCAGCAACCTGCATTTGAAGGCAATGGCAGAAAATCGCTCCTCTATTCCTCGGGAGATGCATGGCTCTACGTGATTGGTCGGCTTAGCCCTGGACAGAATCCCGCCAGCGTTCAAACCAAGCTCACTGCCGAATTGCAGCAATGGCTGCGCTCAGAGCGGAAAATGGGTGAGGACGATCTCGCGAAGCTGAACCAGCAGCAGATCGAACTCACCCATGCGGGCAACGGCGTATCACCCTTCCGCAGCAGCTCCATGCGCGGACTCCTCCTGTTGTTCTCCGCGGCAGTGCTGGTGCTCCTCATCGCCTGTGCCAATCTCGCCAATCTCCTCCTTGTTCGCGGAGCCACGCGTCGTCATCAGACAGCGCTCTGTCTCAGCCTGGGAGCCTCGCGAACCCGCTTGATTCGCGCCACCTTCACCGAAAGCCTAGTGCTGTCGCTGGTTGGCGGCGCACTCGGAGTAGCCGTCGCGTTCGCCGTCGCCAGGGGTGTGTTGCTCATCGTCTTCCGCGGTGCGGCAATCGCTCCCGTCAGTGCCACTCCATCCCTGCCGGTACTGGCGTTCACGTTTCTTCTATCGCTTCTCACATGTGTAGTTTTCTCCCTCGTTCCCGCGTGGCTCTCGACGCACACTGACCCCGCGCAAGGCTTGCAGGGCGCGAATCGTGGTCGGGCCGGCCATAGTTCCCGATCGCAGAAAATGCTTGTCGTCATTCAGGCCGCGGTGTCGCTGGTCCTGCTCTCAGTTGCCGGATTGACTACCGAAAGCCTCATCCATCTTGAACGAGCCGATCTCGGCTTCCAGCCCCAGGGTAAGGTCGTTGCATCCATCAACTTCAAAGCATCCGGCTACACTCCCGATCAATTGCCTGCGCTCTACCGTCGGATTCAAGATCGTCTTGAACAGGTTCCAGGCGTCATCGGCGCGAGCCTGTCACTCAATGCTCCGCAAAAGTTCTGCTGCGTCAATCTGAACATCGCTATTGCTGGGCACAACGAAAAGTGGATCGAGGATGTCGATACAATCTTCGCTCGCGTGACACCGCACTACTTCGAGACGATCGGAACTCCGCTGCTAAGAGGACGTGCATTCAACACCGCGGACACGCAGAACTCTCCGCATGTTTCCGTTGTCGATGAGGCCTTCGCTCGCCGATTCTTTGGCGATACCAATCCCATTGGGCAGCACTTCGGTCTCACTCTCGAGGGCCATAGCTCCGATTTTGAAATTGTCGGGATCGTCAAATCCGCCAAATATCGAAACCCTTCTTCCCCCCAGAATCCCATGTTCTTTCTGCCTTTTTCGCAGACCACCACCTATGGTCCTGCCGGTTATCAGCGTTTGGAATCGGGAACTCTCTATGCCCAGTTGATCGAAGTCAAAGTCGACGGAGCCCCGGCTGCTTTTCCGGAGACGTTGCGCAAGGTGCTCGCCGAAATCGATCCAAAACTCGCCATCATTCAAGCCGATAGCTATACCGATCAGGTCGCCCTTCAGTTCAACCAGGAGCGACTGATCGCGCGTCTCACGGCGCTTTTCGGCTTGCTGGCTCTGGTACTCGCGTCCATTGGCCTTTACGGTGTCACCGCATACAACGTCGCACGCCGCACCGGCGAAATCGGAGTTCGCATGGCTCTCGGCGCCAATCGCGTTGACGTTATCCGAATGGTCGTCAAGAACGTGATCGCGCAAGCCGGCATCGGCCTCTGCGTGGGAATTCCGATTGCGATCTTCTGCGGCCGGCTCTTGCAGAACCAGCTCTACGAGGTGAGCCGCTTCGACCCGATGGTATTGGGCGGTGCCACGCTTTTGCTGGCATTGTTCGCCGTGCTCGCGGCAATCGTGCCCGCCCGGCGCGCCGCATCCGTCGATCCGAATCAGGCATTACGAATCGACTGACGGCGTGGGCTTCGTTCGCCGCCTCTCGAAGTCTTGTTCTGCGGCGAGCTCGTCGACCGCGCACATGAGAAGCTCGGCGCTAGTTCGATAGCTCCCCGCGTAGCACTTCGTCCAGCCGAACTGCGTTGGCAGCGGCGTGCCCCAGCGCAGTGTTGTCGAAGATGACCCACGTCTCGTTTTCCAACAAGCAGGCATCCTCCCGGATTCGCTTGGCGAAGGACTGCAGCTGGTCATCCTCATAGTCTGAGTAGTAGGTGCGCGGCGTTCCGTGAAGTCTCCAGTAGCTCCGACCGCGCCACCCGCCGGGCTCCGACGCCGACTGGGAACCCTTCGGCGGATCGGCAGCTGCGCGAGCTACTTCGAAACTGCGTAGTAGTTGTTCAGCCGGAATGCTGAACCAGCTCGCGTGCCGAGGCTCAAGCACCACGCCGCCTTGATGCAGTTCCCGCACTGTGCTGAAGAACTCCTGCGCTGCACCTGCGTCGTACTCAAGCTTCGGCGGAAGCTGAAAGAGGATTGGTCCTAACTTCTTGCCAAGAGCTTGCACCGCATCGAGGAACTCCTGAAGAGCGGTGCCCACATTCTCCAGCTTGGACTCGTGAGTTACCGCTTTCGGCGCCTTGACGGCAAACCGAAAGCCTTCCGGCGTGGACTTCGCCCAGCGTTCCCACGTGGTTCGCCGGTGCGGCAGGTGAAAGCTGGAGTTGATCTCAACCCCACGCAGCCTGGTCGCGTATCGCTCGAGATGCGAGAGCGTTGCGCTCTCCACGGATCCGGGAAAGAGGCCGACGTGCTGGCGCGGAACTGTCCACCCTGCCGTACCAACAACCAAAGGCATGTGTTCAAGCCTAACCCGGCTGCCGCTCACCACGAGCTCTCATTCCATTTTTCGGCGCTGCATCGGTCGGAGCGATCAGTGCGCTCCCGCACTCAGCAGATTTGCCAGAATCCGATAAGCTCCCGGCACTAGTTCCGGCAATTGCCGATAAAGCGCGTAGGCAACATAGATATACGTCCCCTTACCCGGGCGCGCGACAATCAGCCCCCCGCGCTGTGGGTCCTGTCCCGGATCCGCTGTCTCCGTTAGTGCCGTATACCCCGCATCCCACGAGTCAAGAAAACCGTGGCCGCGCTCCTCCACCCAGTCGTTGAAATCTGCTGCCGTGATCTTATTCGGAGAATTCAACACCGGATTCGACGAATCAAGCAACTTCACCGCGGAGTCTTCATCGACCACCCGCTCCGGCATGCGTCCATTCATCGAGAGCGGCAACGGAGCTGGGAAGTCATTGCTCTGATATTGAACGATCATCGTGCCGCCATTGCGCACAAAGTCATCCAGCCGCGGCTGCGCTTTCATCAGATCGGGACGAACCGAATACGCGCGGATTCCAACAACGATCACGTTGTAAGCGCTCAAATCGCCCGAGATCAGATCCGCACTCGAGAGTAAATGCGGCGTGATGCCCATTCCCTCCATCGCCTGTGGAACCAGGTCTCCCGGCCCCATCACATAACCCACGCGCAGCCCTGGCGCCAGCTTCACATCTACCTTCCGCGTCTTCAACTCCGCCGCCGAATACTGGTTGTAAGGCCGAAGCCCCGGATAGCCGACACTGTGCCATCCCGACTCGTAGCTCCGGCCGCCCGACTGGGCCACCGCCTTGATCGCATATGCGCCCGTATGCGCCGCGGCAGGCGTAACTGAAAACATTATCGCGTCGGTATCGCCCGCAGCCTTGCGATGGAACTCGGCCTGCATCGGCTCGCTGCGCCATCCTTCAGGCAGCTTCAGAGAGACGCTTCCCTCTGCCGCTCCCTGCGTATGCACCGTCACTCGAACTGGCAAGGTGCTCCCATCCAGCGGAAGCACGCGGGTCGTGGGATCGATACTGACTCCGATTGCGGGCGTCACCACCAGCGGCTCGTAGAATCCGCCCGGCCCGGTGATCCTCTGCAGCGTCTGCACGACCTTCCCGATCCGGATCGGCAGGCCATCAAACGAATACTCCGCCCAAGCATCAAGCGGGTACGGCGCAAACGACCGGCCCCGCCACTGTGGATCCGAAACGTTATAGAACGGCTGCTCAATATCCGGGCGGGTGAAGTACGGCGCCGTCGGTTGCGCATTCTCCGGCACTTGCACGGTGAAAACTGGATCCGAAACCGGAGCTGTCGCATTCACCGCACCGCTCCCGATGCTGTTCTTCCACGCATCGCCGGTTCGGCTCTCCAGCCACACCTTCTCGAGCTTCGTCTCGGAGCTCGCCTGCGACGCATGTACCTGGACAAACATCTGCTGCCCCGGCGAAACACTTGCCGAGCTCTCTTCTGCGGATGCTCCGCGGAAGCCCGATCCCTGCGCATGGCCTTGGTTGCTGCGGAACGCAATCATGTCCAGTCCCAGCGCATTGGCAAGCGCTGACTGAAACTCCCCGATCTCGGCATCCAGTTCGAACAGCAAGCTCGCCTTGCCCTCGGCGCCGAGATCGCTCCCGGAGACCTTCTCCCGCAAATCCAGTGTCGCGCGATAAATCGGAGCAAGCTGTCGCGCCACTCCCACTCCCGACCTGCACGGGCACGCCGACTCAAGCTGACCGATCCGGTCGCCGATCGCTTTCAGCCCGTTCCCCAGCCACTCCGGAGCTGGCGCTTTCACCAGTCCAGCAAGACCGGCGATCGAAGTATCAATATGCACCTTCGCATTCACATACAGGCTGTCGTTCTTCACCGCACCCGTTGAGCGCGCACTCGCCGCCACCGCCCACAGGTGATAGCTCCCCGTGGCGGGCCCTCGCAGCAATGGATCTGCGCCGCCATACTGCGACTTCTGCTCGCCCCATCCTTCGTGCGCGATCTGTGCGTAGGTCTCGCCAAGCGTCAGATCCAGTGTCCCGACCGGAATCTGCGCATCGCTCGAAGGCGTGGTCGTCGACCACTCGCCGGTGATGTAATTACGAAACCGCGCTGGAGACCACTTCCCGGTTGCGTAGTCGAACATTCCTTTGCTCGTCACTGGCGCAAACGGAGTCCGCGAGTACACAGCCAGCGGCTGCCAGGGTTGCAGTCCCAGCCCGCCTTCCGACACTGGCTTCAGCTGATCTGGAAATACTTTCGGATCCGGCGCAGCTTTGAACACCTCCTGCGCAATCTCTCCCGACACCTGGTGTTGCCCGTGCCCATCCGTAATTCCGCCCACGAACGTCGACACAATTACCTGCGGCCGCTCCCGCCTGACCGCCAGCACCGCATCATACAGAACACGATCGTGTCCCCACTTCTGAAATGCTTCTTCCTGAGTTTTCGAGAACCCGTAATCGACTTCCGTGCCCCACACTTGCTTCGCGCCGTAGTACTCATCCGCCTTCATCAGCTCATTCGTTCGGATAAGCCCCAGCGCGTCGTACGTGTCCGCCGACATCGCGTTCTGCCCGCCTTCACCCCGCGTCAGCGTAAAGGACATGGCTCGCGCGCCCATCCCGCGCGTCATATAAGTCAGCATCGCTCCATCCTCATCATCGGGATGCGCGACGATGGTCATGATGCTGGCTGTCGTTCCCAGCTGCTTTAGAGTCTGCTCGAGCTTCGCCCCGCCGCGGTCCTGCGGCAATGGAAGCGCCACAAGCTGCGGCTCTGACACCGGCAACTTCAAAGTCGTCGCAGTCTGCTGGGCCTGTCCCTGCTGCAGAGCTGCAACCGCGAATGCCGCCAAAACCGACGGTCCAATCATCCATCCAATGTGTTTGCGAGTGACTCCAGAGACGAAGAACATGGTTATCGCCAGTGTACAATCCGTGCAGCACCGCGGTTCATTTGACCCTTCCCGTGTCCACCTCCAGCCACTCAGCCAACCCGCAACCCGGACACCTTCAGCGACGCATCGGGCTGCGCTCGGCCGTGCTCTTCAACATGCTGGAGATGATCGGCGTCGGCCCGTTCATCACGCTTCCCCTCATCATCGCCGCAGCTGGATACAGGCTCTCTGTATGGGCATGGCTCCTTGGCGCGGTCATCGCTGTGGCCGACGGGCTCGTCTGGGCTGAACTCGGCGCCGCTCTACCGCGAGCGGGTGGATCGTACGCTTTTCTCCGCGAGATCTACGGCCCCGACCGCGCCGGCAACTGGCTCAGCTTTCTCTATGTGTGGCAGCTCAGCTTCTCGGCGCCCTTGTCCATCGCCTCTGGATGCATAGGTCTGTCCAGCTTCCTCGCGTGGTTCTGGCCGGGCATTAATGGCGCGCCGATTGCCGGGATGCCTGCTCTCCACTACGCCAACTTCGCCGCAGCCACCGCTTGCCTGCTGGTCACGATGCTGCTCTATCGCAGACTCAGCGTCGTCACCGGAACTGCCTGGGTCTTGTTTGTCGGTGTGATGGCCGCCATGGCCGGCGTCATTGTCTCGGGCTTTGCGCACGCTTCCGCAACCGGAGCGTGGCACATGCCGCCTTCGCCCGCCCAGTCCGCCGCCGCAGCCATCGGCGGACTCGCCCAGGCAACCCTCATCGCCACCTACGACTACTGGGGCTACTACAACATCACCTTCCTCGGCAGCGAAGTCCGCCAGCCTGAGAAAACCATCCCGCGCGCAATTCTCCTCTCCGTTCTGTTCGTCGCCACCTTATATGTGGTCATGAATCTCTCCGCGCTCCCGTCCATGCACGACGCCGCCATGCACGTAAAGGAAAGCGCAATCCTGCGGTTGCAATTGGTGGCTGAGATAGCCCGCTCCTCCTTTGGTAGCTGGGCCGGATACACCGTAGCAGCCCTCGTCATGTGGACCGCCTTCGCATCAGTTTTCTCGCTGCTTCTTGGCTACTCGCGCGTCCCCTTCGCCGCTGCGCAAAGCGGCAACTACTTTCGCTTCCTCGCCGCCGTCCACCCACGCCACGGAATCCCGCACCGCTCCCTGGTAGCCCTCGGCCTTGTCGCGTCGGTCTTCTGCTTCTTCAGTCTTCAGCAGGTCATCACCATGCTGGTCATCACCCGGATCCTGCTGCAATTCTTTTTGCAGCATATAGGCGTCATGATTCTGCGCGTAAAGCAGCCGGACCTGCCCCGCCCGTTCCGCATCCCGCTCTACCCGTTGCCGCCCCTCTTCGCCATGGCCGGGTTCACATTCATCCTCGTCAACCGCAGCGAAGCCCTGGGCGGCCTCGCTGTCGCCGCCGGAATCGCAGTGAGCGGCACTCTCATCTACCTCGTGCGCGCAAAACGGCTCGGGCAGTGGCCGTTTGCACTGCAAGCCCAGCGTGGCGTTGATAGGTTCAATTGATCAAGTTCGCTTAAGTTTAGAGATATGGTTGTTGCACTCGGAGACGCCCTCACTTATTCGAAGAGAGGCGTAGAGATTTCTGGCTTCTTCCCAAAGTTTCATCGCCAATGTAGAGTCTCCCCGCTCTTCGATGAGCAGCGCATACGGTCGTATGGCGTTGGCGAGATCAAGAAGTTTCGTCTGGAGATTACTCCGGTAGATTTCAAGAGCTTCTTCGTAGAGGGGCTTAGCCAAGCTGGGATTGCACTCTTGCTGAAAGATGTCCGCAACGTGCCTAATTGTATGGGCATAAGCTAGAACGTCGTTCTTCTGGTGGTAGATCTTTGCGGCGATAGTGTAGTACTCGCGAGCTTCTGAAAGCCTGCCCTCCTTGCGAGCTTGATACCCCTGGGATACGACATCGCCTGCAGTGCTCATGAAGCGAAGAATACAGGTAAAACCGCAACGCCCGCAAAGTGAGATGACGGACGCGTGCCGAGCCGAAAGCCTCACCGTGCGGGCTCGTTACCGACCTTCTCAACCCTCAGCAGCCCATGTGCTCGCAGCCACGTCTCCAGGAGTATTGGCCACTGGTCAAGAGCAGCATCGCCTTTGCCCAGACCGGTGCCGTGGGGTCCGCTCTCAAACACGTGTGCCTCTGCCGGAACGCCTGCTTTCACTTCAGCCTCGTAGAAGCGCAGTCCCTGTTCGATCGGCACGGTCTGGTCGTTCTCTGTATGGAACCAGAAGGTCGGCGGCGTCTTCGCGGTCACAAACAGGTCCGGAGAATACGCCTTGCGCAGCTCTTCACACCTGTCCATCAGGTTGAACTCCTGGCAGTAGCTCAAATGCGAGGTGTCGCTTGAGATCGCTCCAATCCACGGATAGCCAAGGATCAAGAAATCGGGCTTGCTCGGAACCCGTTCAATGGGATCCGCAGCCTCCACATTGCCGTCGACAGGCTGAGTCGAAGCCAGAGCTGCAAGATGTCCGCCTGCTGAAAACCCGATCAACGCAATCCGATTTGGGTCGACACGGTAGTCTCGCGCCCTCGCTCGGACCATCTGAATTGCCCGTCGTGCATCCAGCAGCGGAACAGGAAGAATGTAGCCATCGGAACTCAGTCGATAGCGAAGCACAAATGCGCGAAACCCGCGCGCATTGAACCAATTCGCGATCTGCCGGCCCTCCAGGTTTGTCGCGAGGTGAGCGTAAGCCCCACCTGGAAAGATGACAACTGCCGAGCCATTCTCGTGTCCTGGCTGCGGATCGAAAATGGTCAGCGTTGGAACATCCTGACAGGCATCTCCTTTCGCCTGCGGAGCCGGACCGGACCAAAGCCTGATCGTTTGCACGCCAAGAAATGGATTATTCTCGCCCGGAGTTGCACATGGCGCGTTTTGTTTCTGTGCCTGCGCGATGACTGCACACACCACCATTAACCACAACAAATGCTTCATTTGAATGGACTCCCGCTTATCGCTGGGAATTATAAAGTGCGGCTCTTACACCCATGAAATTCCGACAAGCGGTGGGGTAGATCAGCCCGCGCATTACCAGCAAGGACCCGATTGTGCCCTTTGTGCACCATTACCCCTGAACCTTCGGCATAGCTGTGGTGATGGCAGATGGTGCAACACTTGGTCGTGGCTTTGTGCTCTCAATGCGGAGAGTTCCTGGAAGGTCTGACCTTCGACAAGCCCCGCGAATACCTGGAATTCGCTCTTCGCGTGCTGCGCGTTGTCGAAACCGGATCCCTGGTTCTGCTCGAAAGCACCTGCACGCTGCAGGATCTCTTCAAACCTGAATGGCCTGCGGATATTGTCGAGCACAATCTCGAGTGCGCTTTGTGCGGACGCAAGTTCCAGCTGTTTGCTGATACCTTTCGCGGTCACGCAGGCTGGGATCTCACCGGACCGCCAACGAAAATCGAGGAACTGGAATCGGCCGCCAGTTAGCCTATTCTTCCGGCTCGGGCAGTTCAAGGATCTTCAACTCGTTCGTCAGCCTGCGCAACTCCTTCTGGATGCGCTCGGCTCGTTCTGAGATCTGCGCGAGTTTTGCTCCCCGCGTCGTGACTACATGCAACAGTTCATGACGCTCCGCTTCGCAGAACTCGAGTCGAGCCTTGATGGCGGCAATCTTGCCTCTCCGCCTGAGATCCATGTCCAGGATTTAAAAAGCTATTCCAAACGTCCGTCAATAGGAGAAACCCGGATTTTTAGAGCCAGACAGCCTTATGGCCTGGACAGGGATCGGATGCGAGCTCAGTCAGCGTTTCCGCAAGCTCAAATCCGTAGCGCGCAAAGTAGTATGCCGCTCCATGGACGCGTTCCTGAAGCACTCCCCCGGGATTTAACGCGCGCTCGATGGCCTCAGCGTGTCGCCGCAATGAGCCTTCCCGCTGCATCTCAAAGTTCGCCGCCAGTCGGCGCAGCCGGTTCATCTGGTAACGCATCTTCCTGCCTGCGGTCTCGGCAGAACGCCCAAGCCCTGCGTCCATCGCCTTCATGTACTCGAGCAGGGGCTGAAGCTCTTCGTCGAGTGCTTTGCCAGCTGAAGAGAGTTTCTGCTTCCCTTCGATCGGCATCGCTCTCGCGGCCACGAGCTGAGCGAGGGAATCGGCGCTTTCGCGATACACGCGCTCAAGGCCAAGCTCATGCTTGTGGAGAAGCTCCCCGATCGCAGGCTCAATCAAGCTTGCCGAGAATCTTGGCTCAGCAGCCGTTGTCCTTCCGAGGATTCGCTCGTACAGCACAGCCGATTGGGCGAAGTAGGCTATCTCTGCAGGACCGCCGATGATGAGAGAAGTGCCGAATAGATAGTCCTGGAAGATGGGACGCAGCAGCGCCGCCGGAGAAATGCGCGCGGGTTCAGCAGCAAGAATCCCGAGCAGGTCGGCAGTTGTATACCGTTCGCGTCCAGCTTGCCAAAGATCATTGGGCTCGTTTGCTTTTGCCGCGATTCGCTTGAGAGATAGACGCGCTCCGGTTCGATCATCGATCAGGAATAGCAGGCTCGATTCTGAAGTGACTGCGACTTGCGCATGATAGCCAGCGGCTTCAAGGACCTTGTTTCGCTCCAGAAGTGCGGCATGAAATTCATCTGCTCGCTCGATTGCAGCCTTCAGGACTGGTGAGCCAAGCCGGTGAACTTCCGCACCCGCCGCATCGAAAACCAGCAACCCCTGAGCCGCGAACGCCTTCGCATAGAACTCTGCGAATGCCTGCCCGAAAGTCCTGGCTTGTAAGCCGCAACCAGCGCATCCATCGCGTCAGAAGTGCCAAGAAGCTCCCAGGCCTGATCGATCAGCGGCTCGATCGCTTCATCCAGGACGACCCCTCCAACCGGAACAGGCGCGGAGGGCGAACTCGCGTAAATGAGCTTTCGAAGTTCTTTCCTTGAGGGAAATGTGACGTGATTGATCTCGGCAAAGTCGTGGTCTTCAGTCGCGAGCCAGAAGATCGCTACGTGCGGTTTTCCGTTTGCCGTCGCCTGTCGAGCACGGGCGAGAGCTGAAGCCGCCTTGAATGGTGTGTAGAGCGGTCCGGCAAATAGCCCAACCTGCTGGCCCGTGAGCACTGTTCCTGCGCCGGACCGAAGCGCTGCTATGGAACCGGCTGCCGAAGGCGAGGGATTCTGCTGCTCGAGCAAATCGACAATCTCGGTCCAGTGTTCGGGACGCGAACATCGATTTTGCCATCCGGTTTCGCGCGGAAGAGAGGAATAGAAGGGCCGAACGGCTGCATCACCGGCGCAGTAGTCGAGGAAGAGCCGACTTTGGCCTGGAGCCACGTCGATTGGGAAACACTCAGAACTTGGCAACACGTACCTTCTGGATGGATTCGTCTGGCTGAACCCCAGAGAACTGGCGGCTCAAAGCGGCTGCGTTAAGGATGCCATGCCAGACAGGTTCGATGCACAAATACAGACCAAAAGAGCAGGGAACTCCAAACAGAAGTTGTTTGAACCAGGACCCTTGGGCAGGGTCGAAGCTCAAGCGCAGGCCTTTTCCTTCTCAGCAGGAAGACGCACGGACTCGGCCAGCGGGGCAGAAATTGAGCTTTCTGCCTGCTTGATGCGGCGGAGAAGTATATTGCGCAGCCTCATGGCTGCTTCGTCGTCAAGACCGAGGTGAGAATTCTCTTCCATCACATCAAGTGCGTAGCGGAGTTCGTTAGCAAGTTCCGGCTTCGGTGCGCTGATCGACATGACTTCATTCTAGCTGGCGGGTCAATCGCTTTTCTTAGGCCCTTTTTTCCACAGAGAGGGAGATTTCATTTATCTTCACCTCATCCGCGAGATTTCATTGTTTTCAGCAGTTTGCGGAAAAATACCGAAGCAAAATCGCCGAACTTGGTTTTCCTTTGGATTTTTGGGATGAGTTGTTGATGACACAGGGCGAGTTGCGTCCTAAGTCGGGCAAAATGGCGACTTGGGATCTTGTCGATCTGTCCGGATCAGGGTAGGATGCTGACCAAAGCGGCCAACTCTCTTCGGGCGGAAGATGCTTCCGGCAAGCCCACACTTCAGGTTAGAGGTCAGGGGGGCAACGAATGTCATCTTCGCTGTCGTCACTCTTCGCGGCAGTCGAGCGGGGCGACAAGACGATTTCTGACGATCTCTTCACCGTCCTGTACAACGAATTGCATCGGCTTGCCCGTTGCCAGCTCTCACACCAGGCTCCGATGAGCATCGGAGCCACAACGCTTCTGCACCAGGCATACATCGAGATGGCCGGAAGAAGCGGTGCCGTTTTCCCTGACCGCTCTCGATTCATGGCCTATGCTGCGCGCGTGATGCGCGGGCTCATCATCGATCATGCGCGCACCAAAAGCGCACACAAACGAGGTGGCCAGTTTCACATCACTTCGTGGGACACTGCGATCGAGCAACCGGCTGACTACCTCGAACTGGAACAGCTCGGAAGTGCACTGGATGAGTTGGCGGAGGTCGACTCCTCGCTGGCAGAGGTCGTGGATATGAAATTCTTTTGCGGGTTCACATTCACGGAGATTGCGGCGATGAAGAACCTTTCGGAACGGACGGTACAGCGCCAATGGGAGAAGGCACGCATCTACCTCCATCGCAAGCTCAGTCGAGATCTGGAAGGCTAGCGTCGATGTCTCTCACTCACGATCGCTGGCTCGAGATCAGCCCACACCTGGACGAAGTGCTCTCCCTTCCTGACGCGGAGCGAGCAGGCTGGATGGCAGAGTTCCATCGAACCAATCCCAATCTCGCACCACTCCTCGAAGAACTTCTTCACGAACACGCCGCGCTCAAAGAGGAAGGTTTCCTCTCCGGTCAACCGTCCGGTCCATTCGAAACGTCGTTTGCGGGCCAGGTAATCGGAGCTTATCGGCTGATTTCTCCCATTGGCGAAGGAGGCATGGGAAGCGTCTGGCTGGCGGAAAGAAGCGATGGAAGATTCGAGCGCCAGGTGGCCATCAAGTTTCTTCGCTTCTCGCTGGGATCTCTCTCGGGTGCCGAACGGTTCAAGCGCGAAGGCAGAATTCTGGCGCGAGTATCTGATCCTCATATTGCTGAGTTAATGGACGCGGGCGTCAGCCCGACCGGCCAGCCCTACATTGTCCTGGAATACGTCGAAGGCCAACCAATCGATCAATGGTGTGACGAACACAAGCTTGATCTGACCTCACGTATCACGTTGTTCCTCGACGTGCTCAGCGCAGTATCCCACGCACACACGAACCTCGTTGTTCATCGCGATATCAAGCCATCGAACGTGCTGGTGCGCAAGGATGGATGTGTCAAACTGCTCGATTTCGGGATCGCCAAGCTGCTCGCGGATGATCAATCGGGCGCCGCCTCGCAGCTTACTCTGGAGGGCGGAAGCGCTCTGACGCCGCAGTACGCCGCCCCTGAACAAATCACGGGCGAAGGAATCACCACCGCGACCGACGTTTATGCCTTGGGAGCGTTGCTCTATCTCCTGCTGGTCGGCAAACACCCCACATGCTCAGGCGCGCTCTCGCCCGCGGAACTCGTCAAAGCAATTACAGATACAGAACCGTCGCGGCCGTCCGATGCCAGCCTGGCAGCGAAGTCAGACGGTTTCGCTGAGAAATGTGGCACCTCGCCTGAAAGACTATGCAGCGATTTGCGCGGCGATCTGGACACCATCCTCGGCAAAGCGTTGAAGAAGAAACCCGCGGAGCGTTACGCCAACGTGGATGCATTCGCTGACGATCTGCAAAGGTTTCTGAAGCATGAACCAATCAGCGCTCGCCCGGACAGTGTTACGTATCGAGCCGGCAAGTTTCTGCGGCGTAACAGAACTGCGGCAGCGCTGGGCACGCTGGCTCTGCTGGGAACACTCGCGGGAGTCACCGGCACGCTTCTGCAGACCAGAACGGCTCGTAAACAACGAGACTTTGCTTTCCGGCAGCTTGCCCGCGCCGACGCAAGCAACGAATTGATCTCGTTCGTGCTCTCGGATGCTGCGCCATCGGGCAAGCCATTCAAAGTAAATGATCTTCTCGGCCGTGCAGAGCGCATCGTCAGGGAGCAGTCGGCCAGTGATGAAACGACGCGGGTCGAGCTTCTGGACGCGATCGGGGAACAATACTCGACTCAGGATGAAACCGCTAAGTCAGTCGAAGTGATGGAGGAGGCATACCGGCTGTCGCGAAACATATCGGACGCATCGGTTCGAGCCTCGACAGCATGCAATCTGGCCAACTCTCTTGCACGCAGCGGTGAGAACGGTCAGCGTCCGGAGAACTTGTTTCAGGAGAGCATGCGAGAGATGCCGAAGGGGCCCGAGTATGCATCTCTGCGCGCAGACTGCCTGCTGCGTGGAAGCGAAGTTGCCCAGGAAAGCGGAGATATCAGGAGTGGAATCGATCGTGTTGTAGAGGCGAGACGAGTCTTCCAAAACTCCATGTTTCACAGCAAGGTCCTGGAATTGACGATTGCGATCGATACGGCAAACGCATATCGTATGGCCGGAAGAAATCGCGAGGCTGTGGCCGAATTTCAAAGAGCAGCTGAACTCCTCAACGTACTAGGGCGCGAAAACACCGAGAACGCGGTCGTGCTTTTCAATGACTGGGCGTACGCCTTGAACCAGCTTGGACGTCCGCGGGAAGCGGAGAAGCTTTATCAACGTGCTATCGGCATCAGC
>Ga0105241_10000483_pt1 | contig 30099 bp, 33 predicted proteins | sample KBSC64metaG_FD_80422 | JGI IMG/M metagenome (GOLD analysis project Ga0105241, IMG submission 80422) | Corn rhizosphere microbial communities from Kellogg Biological Station, Michigan, USA - KBS C6-4 metaG | ecosystem: Host-associated > Plants > Roots > Rhizosphere > Soil | place: Michigan, USA... | reverse complement strand
GAACGGTCACAGGCTGTGTTCGACGTCGATGTCGAACTCCACGGGACGAAGGTACGGGCCGACGCGCCATTCGTCCGTGTAGTACACACGAATACGAATTGCGGATTGCGACCTGGCAATTTTGACGTGATACGCATCCTCCGGCATTCCCAAGGAATCGGCGTTGGTCACGATGTTCTGCCGGATGACGTCGTCAGTGTGGGTTGACGCGAAGCGCGCTTCCTGTTTGATGTCGTCGCGATACTGATAATACCGAAAGTACGGCGGAACGATTTGCGCGCCGACGTAGATGAGCCCTATGAGGATGAGGAGCCGGATCAGACACCCCATCGTCGACATTCCTGCCCTATTTCGTAACGCCGACGGGCGCTCTACCATTGCGATTGGGCCCCTTCGACGATCGCGTTCACCACGCGATCCAAGGCTTGCGAGCGACCGCGGATCTCCTGCTGCTCATCGTACTGCCCTTCGACCGTGTAGTTCTTTTGCGACCACAACGTTTTTCCCGTCACTTGATCGACGACGTCGATGTCGAGGACCATCTGCAACATGCGACGGGCAGTGGTCGCCGATCGCTGGCTGGCGTCATATCCCACGGGAATGTCGGCCGTGTAGCGGTGAATGACACCGCGCACGACGGCATTGGCTTTTCCTTCCGATGCTTCGCGAAGACCCAAGCGGTTCAGGAGCCGAGAGCGCAGTGAATCGGAGAGCTCGCGCTGGAGGTCGGCAACGGGCGTTTCGTTGTCGAATGGGACAACAGCCATCGTCTTGACGTGACTTGGGAGACCACCGCCTTTGAATCCGTATAGGCAGCCAGTCGTCGCAAGGGCGGTGACCAGGGCTGTACATACAATGGCCGGTCTAATATTCCCAAATCGCATTGTCGAACGGTTGGGCTGGGGCATCTTGCCGGATGTCCAAAGTGAGTGACCGATGGTTGGCAGCATGGTATTCGACATGATCGGCTTTCGACCGATCGACCGACTCGACAATCCTCCCATCGTGGACTCGCTCCACCCGGACCAACCGGTTGCCGACCGCCGTAATGCGCCACTCCTCTGGGCGCCCTACCGCGGCCCGCATCGTGTCGCCAGCCACCTTGATAATGGTATCCGGAAGCGCCGGAAGCGCCAGTCGTCCGAGCGCGGCCCACAAGAGCGGCGGCGGCGGAACGAGGTCGACCATCGAGGCGCCCGGCGGGGTGCGGAGCGAATCGCCGATCACGATGGCCGACGCACCACGCCCGCCGAAGGCACCGCCCAGAAACAGATCGACGCGGGCGCTATCGGGGCCGGCGATGCGAGCCGCCCCGTCCCCGCGCGCCGCCAAATTCCCATCCGACATGGCCCACGCGAAGACGATGCGCCGAGCACCTGGGGCGAGCTCGAAGCGTGGCAAGGTCGCGGCGACTGGGGTGATTCCGGTAATTGGCGTTGCACGCGGGGGACGACACCCGGCCACCGCGAGCACCGACAAGGCAATCCCGACGCTCTGCTTATTCCACGGCGCCATGCTCATTGCACCGTGATGGATTGGATTTGGTCGCCCTGGACGAGCCCATCCATCACCGCCAATCCGGAGACGACTTGGCCGAACGCCGTGTAATGTCCATCCAAGTGCGGTTGCGGCGTCAACGTCAAAAAGTATTGGCTTCCGCCCGTGTCGGGGCCTGAAAGCGCCATACCAATAGTCCCCCGTCCGTAGGTCATCCGGTTCAACTCGTCACGAATGGCGTACCCCGGACCACCGTTCCCGTCGCCGCGCGGATCGCCATCCTGCGCGACAAAAGCGGGGACGACGCGGTGGAACCGGAGCCCATCATAAAACCCCTGCGAGGCCAGCGTCAGGAAGTTGAACACCGTAATCGGCGCCTGCGTCCCCATGAACGCGATGCGAATCGTGCCGCGATCGGTGATCATGGTCGCGCCGCGCGGAGGGCCGCCCAATGACGGGAGGACGACGGTGCGCACGACTTGTTCATACCAGGAGATCGGACGCTTCAATGCCTCAGAATCGGCGGCGGTGGGAATGCGAACATATCCCGGGATGGATTCTCGTGCGGCCAGGTCGCTGTCGCTCTGGGCGCGCGTCAGGATGCGCTGAACAACGGTATCCGTTTTCGCGGTGTCGAGCCCTGCCAGGAGCTCGTACGCGGCAGCGCGGACGCGGCCATCAGGATCGTAGACCGCAATCAGCCCGACGACTTTCGCGTCAGCGACGTTCTTCGCGGACTGCCACGCCGTGACGTACGCCGCGCGATATCGCCATTCGCGATGCGTGCGCCAGCGATTGACGAGGGGGAGCAAGATGCCAGTTTGCAGCGCCGATTCGACGATCGTGCGTTGATAGACGAAGCTCGTATCCGCCTTGAACAAATCTTCCCATTGCGTCGTGTCGGCACCGAAGACGCTGCCGGCGGCCTGTGCGGCCGTCAACCGGACGTTGGCGTCGAGATCGTTCAACGCGTGGTTGATTTGGGAGCTCGCGGTGCCGCCGTACGTCGCAATGGAGCGGACGGCGTTGATGCGAACTTGTGGATAGTCGTCGTTGAGAAGCTTGGAGAGCGCCTGCAACGCCTGGTCGCGCAGTGAATCCCCAACGGCGCGACTGGTCAGCGCACGAGCCACTTCGTTGCGCACGAGTTGACTCCGATGCTGGACCAAGCGCAGGAGTGCGCGAACGCCACGCGGATCGCGTGGCCGTGCAATGGCATAAGCTGCCGCCCATGCAATGCCAGCCTCGTGCGACGAGAGATATCGAGTCACCGCGGCAACATCGAGCGGGCGCATGCGCGACTCGGCGAGCAGTGCCGCAATCGTGACCGACGATGACAAACGCTGGCCGAGTAGCCGTGAAAGCGCTGCGCTCGCGGAGGATCCGATTTCACCAAGTGACCATGCGGCGCTTTCACCCGCGACACCGCCACGTGACGCAATGGAGGTCAACAGGTCAATGGCGCTCGTATCGTGTGCGAGGCCGAGTCCAAAGCAGGCGTTGGCCGCGACGGCCGAATCTTTGTCGGCGGCAAGCTGACGCAAGAGCGGCAGCGCTTCCACACGATGGGCATTGGCGACCTGGGCTACCGCCAAGGCGGCGGCGGCACGCAGCGGACTGACACCACTCGAGAGCGCCGCGCGGATGATGCCATCGTCGAGGGCGCGAATGTCAGCCATCCGCAGGACTTGGGCATACTGCGTGACTTGCTCACCCGTCAACGCGCTTCCACCACCGCCAGCCGCCCCTTGGGCGGCTACCGTCGTGGAAAGAACGAAGAGTGGGAAGACAACGCGTGCTACGACTACAGCGACCACACGTACCACGAAACCTACGGCTGACGAATCAGTTCTCAATCGCTTGCTCCAACGCTTGGCGTAGCTCCGGAGGGAGCATCGTGCTCCGTCCGTCCCGTCCGACCGCGACCAATACCGTCGACGCCGTTGCAAGGGGCGTCCCATCCTCCAGCAGAATCTCGTATCCAAAGGTGACTGTCCGGGACCGAACCTCCGTCACGGATGTCACCACTCGTACTACTTCATCATAGCGAGCCCCACGCTTAAAGCGGAGTCGCGCATCGGCCACCGCGAGTGATACACCGCTGCGCTCGACTTCGGCGTAGGGGGTTCCCAGGGTACGAATGAGATCGGTCCGGCCGACCTCACACCACACCAGGTAATTTGCATGATACACCACGCCCATCTGATCTGTCTCGGCGTACCGCACCCGGAACGTACTTACCTGTTGCATTTGTAAAGATACCGACGACAGGGTAAGCTTGTGACGTGCTACCGACGCCCTGTCACATCATCGCCGACGTCCATTTGGGGGTCGCGCGCCCGGTTATAGAACGATCGTTCGAAAAATACTTGCGTGCGCTCCCTTCGGACGCGAAAAGCTTGATCATCGACGGCGATTTGTTCGATTTCTGGTTCGAGTGGACGAGTGTCATTCCCCGGCGAGGCTTTCGCGCGCTGGCGGAGCTCGCTGCGGTCCGTGAGGCGGGCGTCGAGATCGTGTGGATTGCCGGGAACCATGATTGTTGGGGCGGCGATGTACTGCGTCAAGACATCGGTGTGACGTATCACGTAGGGCCTTGGGAAGACATGGTTGGACCGTGGCACATTCGGGTGGAACATGGCGACGGGCTCCGAGCGGTCGAAGACCGTAAGTATCGCATGATTCGCCCGATCATGCGGTCACCGACCGCCATTGCCCTGTTCCGCCGACTGCACCCCGACTTTGCGACGCGAATCGCGATGGGGAGCTCGTCGGCGAGTCGCACGTACCGTGCACGCGACGGCGGCGCGGGACTTCGCGCCATTGGTCACGATACGTTGCGACGCGACCCGACGTTGGATGTCATGGTGTTGGGACACTCGCACGTCGCGGCATTGGAACGCGTCGACGGTGCTGGGATCTTCGCCAATCCGGGGTCGTGGCTCGACGCGCCAACGTACCTCCGGCTCGACGAGCAGGAAATCGCGCTGTGCGAGTGGGACGGCTCAGCCGAGGGTAATCGTCTCGACGTGATCGATCGCGGCGCCGAGAAATTGCCCGCCGACGCGTAAGAACTGATCGGGGAGGTCCGACGCAATGAACCGGCGCGCTGGGGCACTTCCCTCCTCTTTCGCGAGCGCTCGCTCGCGCAAGAGCGCCGCGGTTTCCGCCGCGGTTTCTTCGGCGCTATCGATCAACCGAATGTCGCGGCCGACCGCTTCACCGATGATGCGCTTAAGAAGCGGATAGTGCGTGCACCCGAGCACCAAGGTATCGATGCCGGCGTTCGTGAACGGAGAGAGATACTCGTGCGCCACGAGACGTGTGGCTTCATGTTCGAGCCACCCTTCCTCGACGAATGGGACGAAGAGTGGACACGCGACCGCCATGACGTGCATGTCCTGCGCAGCGGCGTGAATGGCGCGCTCGTACGCACCGGATTTCACGGTGCCGTGCGTCCCGATGACGCCAATGTGCTTGTTGCGCGTCGCACGTGTTGCGGCGCGAGCCCCTGGCTCGACGACACCGACGATTGGAACATCGAACTCGCGCTTCAGCGTATCGAGCGCGTGCGCGGTCGCCGTGTTGCACGCGACGACGACCGCTTTGACCCCTTGTTCCAAAAGAAAGGTCGTGATCTCGCGACTATACCGGATGACGGTGTCGGGACTCTTGGGACCGTACGGAACGCGCGCCGTATCGCCAAAGTAGATGATGCTTTCTGACGGAAGTTGGCGAACCAGCTCCCGAACTACGGTCAGCCCACCAATCCCGGAATCAAAAACACCGATGGGTGCGGCTGTCGCCTCCCGCGTTGTTTCACGCACGGACGCACTCAAAACGCGATGCTCGCCGACAACGTCGCGGAGCGTTCACCGAGATTCGTCGCGACGTTGGTTTTGAAATCCCACAGATGGGCGGCGACGTACGCATCGGCGCCCGCGATGATGTGATTGAACACGATGAGCGCGATCCAATCTTCGTAATGCAGATGGCGCGCGCGAACGCGGGCCCTGGTGAATCGGCTCGGGATGTACCCTGTTGGGATAACCGCGCCATTCGCATCTGTCGTATATCCGGCGACGACACTGTCTCGGAGCGCACGTTCCGCTTCACGGACGTCCTGCGCAGATTTGCGCGCCATTCCCAAGGCGACGATCTCCACCGTCGCAAACAAGATGGACGCGGTCGGCCTGTTGAGGCGTGACTGCGCCGATCCGGGAATCAACAACGAGCTGAACAGCGCGCGGCGGGGGGAGATGGGCGGCCCCTTGAGGGAATCCGGCGTGGTGTCGCTGCGCACCGAATGGGTGGGGAGCGGCACGGCTCCCCCGTCCTGTGCGCGGAGTGCGGCGCCGAAGAACAACATCGACGCGAGCACCATCCCAGGGAGACGTCCGAATGGCATCGCGGACCGCGCGCTCGTCAACTCAGCTCCGAACCGCGACGATCGCCTCGATCTCGACGAGGGCGCCGCGCGGGAGCGCGGAGACCTGCACCGTCGAGCGCGCGGGACGAGCTTCGCCGAGCCAACGGGCGTACACTTCGTTGACCGAGGGAAATGCGGCCATATCGTGCAGGAAGACGGTGGTCTTCACGACGTCACCCCAATCGGCACCGGCGGCGCTGATGACGGCGTGCAGGTTTCGCATCACGATGTCGGTTTGGGTCGCGGCATCACCGGACGACATGGTCCCCGTCGCGGGGTCGAGGGCAATTTGACCAGCCGTATACAGCAATCCATTGACGACGACGCCCTGCGAGTACGGCCCGATGGCCGCCGGGGCGTTGGTCGTCTGCACGTATTTAAGCGACATGGAGGGAAAATAACGTTTTCGCGTTGACCGTGGTGTACGCGGCGACGTCGGATGGAGCCTCACCCCGCGCCTGCGCAACACGCGCTACCGTGAGCGAGACCCATGCCGGTTCGTTCCGTTTGCCTCGGTGCGGGACCGGAGCGAGATACGGGGAGTCGGACTCGACCAAAAGGCGATCGCGGGGGACGAGACGAAGGAGCTCGTCGTCTGTCCATTTCTTGAACGTGACGACGCCGCTGAAGGAGATGTACCATCCGACGGACAACGCCGCCTCCGCCAGTGCGTGGGAGCCGGTGAAGCAATGCAATACCCCGCGCACGCCGTTCGCGCCAGCTTCGAGGACCATGGCGGTGGTATCGTCTTCAGCCTCGCGGGTGTGGACGACGACGGGGCGATCGACCCGTTTGGCGAGTGCCAATTGGGTGGCGAAAACTCGGCGCTGAACGTCGCGCGGCGAGTGATCGTAGTGATAGTCCAATCCGCATTCACCGATGGCAACGGCGCCACGATCGACGAAATTGGCGATCGTCTCTTCGTCGGATGGGGTCCATTCCGCGGCGTCGTGTGGATGGACGCCCGCCGTAAATGCGATGAGGCCCGGATACGCACGGGCCAACTGCTCGGCGTCTGCCGCTTGCGCGATCGAGGCGCCGATGCACACGAGTGCACCGGCGCCTGTCTGTGTCGCGCGTTGAATTACCGCGTCGCGGTCGTCGGCGAAGGCCGGGTCTGCGAGGTGGCAGTGGCTGTCGATGAACTCTTCCATGCCGTGGCGCGTGGGTATTTGCGCTCGATCCAGAGGAGCACTGGACCAGCGATGTAGATAGAGCTGAACGTTCCGGTGACGATACCGAATAACATGACCCACGCAAACGGGCGAATGACTTCACCCGCGAACAAGAGCAGCGCGAGCGTCGCCGCGGTTGCGGTTGCGTGCGTCAAGATGGAGCGCGGGAGCGTCTCGTTGATCGAACGGTTGAGGACGTCGTACAACGGCTCCTTGCGTCCCTTCCGCAAGTTTTCGCGGACGCGATCGAAAATGATGATCGTATCGTTGAGCGAGTAGCCGAGCACCGTCAAGAGCGCGGCGACGACGGTGAGCGAGACCTCCAAGTGCATCACCTTCAAGAAGGCGAGCGTCGTAAAGATGTCGTGACCGGTCGCGATCACGGCGGCGAGACCGAAGCGCCATTCGAAGCGAATGGCGAGATAGATCAGCGTGACGACGAACGAGATCAAGATCGCGAGCAGTGCGTTGCCGCGAAGCTCGCTTCCGACCCGAGGACCGACGGCCTCGGTACGCACCACCTTGATGTCATTGGCGCCAAACTTCTTGATCAAGGCGCTGTCGACGGCAACCGAGACACGCTCAGCGCCAGAGGCTTGCGCGGCCGTCGATGCCGCATCGTGGACGCGAAGGGTGAACTCCTTATTCGAACCATACTGCTGGATTTCGCTTTCGCGGAATCCGGCTGCATCGAGTGCTTGCCGAATTTGACTGACGTCGGGGGGCGTCGTGAACTGCAGCTGCTTCAGCGTCCCCCCGGTAAATTCGATGCTGTAGTTGATCGGCTTGATCGCGAACGATCCAAGACCGATCACGAGAAAGGCGACGGTCAAGCCGACCGCGACTTTCCACCAGCGAATGAAATCGTACTTCGTGTCGTGAAAGATTCGCAGCATTAGATGCTCAACGTCTGTTGTTCGGTGGACCGGCTCAACCAGATCATGTAGAACGTCCGCACGACGAAGATCGCGGTGATCATCGACGCCGCAATACCGGCCAATAAGGTCACGGCGAAGCCGCGTACGGGCCCCGTCCCGAATTGATAGAGCACCGCCGCGGTCAACGCGGTCGATACGTTGGAGTCGATGATGGCGGGGAGCGCGTGACGGAATCCTTCGTCAATCGCGAGACGCGCCGACTTCCCTCGGTCGAGCTCCTCGCGAATGCGCTCGAAGATCAGCACGTTCGCGTCGACCGCGATACCGATCGAGAGGACGAATCCAGCCAGTCCTGGCAGCGTGAGCACCGCGTCAAAGCCCGCGAGCGCCGCCAAGGTAAACAACATATAGAGCACCATTCCGCACACCGCGAGGAATCCGGAAAAGCGATAGTAGACGAGCATGATCAAGACGACGAGCGCAATTGCAAGCAGACCGGCGTGGATGCTCTTGTGGACGGAGTCGGAACCGAGGCTCGGTCCGATGTTACGAACCTCCGCGACTTTGAGAGGCACGGGGAGCGCACCGGCACGAAGGACGAGCGCCAAATCCTGCGCCGCCTGCAGATCGCGATTTCCCATCGTGATCTGTCCGCGGGTTCCGATCGCGCTCTGAATGACGGGTGGACGTCCCATGACGCGTCCGTCGAGGACGATCGCCATGAAATCCTTGATGTGCTTCGCCGTCTCATTACGGAAGCGACGACCACCTTCGTTGTTCAGTTGAAAGGTGACGACTGTCCCTTCCGTCGGCGACGATTCTGGGCGCGCATCGGTGAGATATTCGCCGGTGATGATCGGACGAGAATCGACGACGTAAATCGATCGGAAGACGTGGCCGTTGAATACCGACGAATCCGCCGACCAAAGAACGGACTTGCCCGGCGGGATCGCGGACATCACCGACGAATCACTCAGATAGTGTTGCAGCGTCGGAATGTCTTCCTGCGCGACAAAGTATTCGCCAGGCATCTCGCCGCGTTGGAGCAGCTTGGTAAACGGTCCGTTGGTCGTCGGAGGAACGGTCGTGTCGGCAGCTTTGCCGGAATCGGCCGTCTTCTTAGCGGCGCCGCCCGCGGTTGCCGTATCCGGCTTCGCGGTCTTCTTGCTCGTATCCGTGCCGAAGAGCCCTTGTAACGCATTCTTCGTCGTATCGGCCTGAGGCTGCGCCGTCTTTCCGGTGGGCGCCGCAATCGCCACCGACTTCGCGGCGGCGTCGAGACGTGGAAGGGCGCGCTCCAGGGCGTTGGATTTGTCCGTGATCAGGAATTGCAAGAACGCGGACTTCTGGACAATGTCCATGGCGCGCTGTTGCTCATCGATGCCAGGGAGCTCGACGATGATGCGGTCGTTCCCGGCTTTCTGAACGACAGGCTCCGACACACCGAACTGGTCGACGCGCGACCGCACGACTTTGAGCGCGCGATCGATGGCTTCGGACTTGTTCGTGATGTTAGCCGCTTTGGAGTCGTCGACCTCGAGCGCGAGGTGCATGCCGCCCTGGAGATCGAGTCCTTTGCGCAGAGGAAACCGATATCCGGAATCCCGGACGATGGCTCCTGGCTGGCCCCCGCTCTTGGCGACGCGTCGTGGAAACAACGCGCCGGCGGAGGCGATGATGAGCGCCACGATGATGGCGATACGATACTTCAGGCTCATTATATATGGTATGAGGCTGGTTTTTACTACAGCCTTGAAAGCTAGCTCCCCTGGGGGGCTGCATCAACGCCGATTCTTACAATAGAGGGGAGAGAGTCCCCTCCTCCCTCTGAGCCCGCCCGAAGATTTACCCGAGGTCGATGGGCATCGCGAGGACACCCCGAGCCGCTAACTCGTCCTCCCGGATCTTCGCCACCAGGGCAGCGGGAGAATCAAATTTTTCGATGTCGCGGAGTCGCTCGAGCAGGTCGATTCTGACGTACATGTCGTAAAAATCCCCCTCGGCATCGAATAGATAGGCTTCGATGGTCCGGCGCGGGTCGTCGAACGTCGGCCGGGGGCCGATGCTGAGCATCGAGCCGAACTCGCCGCGTGGCGTCTGGACTCGGCCAACATAGACGCCATCCGGCGGGAGAAGCTTCCGAGACGACGGAGGATCGACATTCAAAGTCGGATACCCCAGGGCTCGCCCCCGCTGCTCGCCTCGCACTACGCGGCCAGACACCGAGTATGGGCGGCCGAGCATGGCGGCAGCCTGATTCAGAGCGCCGCCGGCGACGGCTCGCCGGATGGCGGTCGAGGAGACGGCGCGTCCCGAAGCGTCGTTGATCGCGTCGATGACATCGACGGTGAAGCCGCGACTCACTCCCAACTCCCGAAGGACCGTCGCGTTCCCTGCCCTGGCTCGGCCGAAGCCATGATCGTGCCCGATCAGGAGATCGTGCATCCGGAATCGCGCGCACAGCACTTCATCGACGAAACGTTCCGCCGAGAGTGCGGCGACCTGCGGGGTGAAGTCGACAATGACCAGATAGTCGAGGCCGCTCTCCGCGAGCACTTCGATTTTCTCATCCCCGACAGTGAGGAGTGGCGGAGCCGCCGCAGGATTCACGACTTCGAGCGGGTGTGGATCGAACGTGACCGCGACACTCCGCAGCCCTTTTTCCTTCGCACGCGCGTTGAGACGCGCAATGACGTCCAAGTGACCGCGGTGCACGCCGTCGAACGTCCCAACCGTGACGGCGGCACCTTCAACGTGGGATGGGAGCACAGAGATTCGTTCCATCCGTCAGTCTCCGACGACCACGCGTAACGGTTTGATCGGTGGCCGCTCCGGTGAACGGATCGCATCGATCGTCGCGGCGTCGTCGACAGAGAACTCACCGCATTGGGTGCGCCGCAGCACGGTGAGATGCGCGGCGCTTCCGGTGACACGACCGAGGTCGCGCGCCAATGCACGAATGTACGTTCCTGGGCCGCAGGTGATCGTGACGTCCAGCTCCGGGAGTCGTTCGGCATCAATGTGCCACGCATCGACACGAACGCGCGACGGCTGGAGATCGACCGATTCTCCTGCACGCGCCTTTTCGTATGCGCGAACGCCGTCGATTTTCTTCGCCGAAAATGCGGGAGGAACCTGATCGATCTCCCCGACGAACTTCGGGATCGCGTCGCGAATTGCTTCGAGAGGGGGGACCGGCGCGGTCGTCGTCACTTCACCCATGACGTCATCCGTCGTCGTCTCCGCGCCGAACCGAATGGTCGCGCGATACACTTTCGGCTCGTGCTCGATGAATGTGGCGAGCCGAGTCGAGTGTCCGAGGAGAAGAATCAACAATCCTGTGGCGAAAGGATCGAGTGTGCCGAGGTGACCGATGCTCCGCTCACCGTATGCTCGCCGTACGACGTCGACAACGTCGTGCGACGTCATCCCGGCCGGCTTATCGACGAGTAAGCAGCCGTCCAACGGGCTCAGTCGTCGCTCGACGAACGCCCTTCGTCGCGTTCGTGTTGCAGTTGGGCCAGCAGCGATTCGATGCGTGAGGCACGGGCGATGGTGTCGTCGCGACGGAATTCCAATTCCGGTGCGAGACGGAGATGCAGTGCGCGCCCGATTTCCCCTTTGAGTCGTCGGCCGACGTCGTTCAACGCGGGGATCGTCCCGCTCGCATCTTCGTCCTCCCCAGCAAGAACACTGACGTACACGCGTGCGTGACGGAGATCGGAGGTCAACTCGACCCCCGTCACGGTGACCAACCCTACAATGCGAGGGTCTTTCGCCCCGGTCGTGAGATACGAGGCAACTTCTTCCCGGATCGCTTCTGCGACCCGATCGGCACGGCGGTTATCGCGTGGCATATCACCATCACGACGCGGCCGCGCTCGACTCGAGCGTGCGGGCAACTTGTTCCTTGGTGTAGCATTCGATCACGTCGCCGACTTTCAAGTCGTTGAAGTTCTCGACGCCGATACCGCACTCGAACCCTTCGCGTACTTCGCGGACGTCGTCCTTGAAGCGGCGGAGCGACCCGATGGTCCCGTCGTAGATCTCGACGCTGTCGCGAATGACGCGGACACGTCCCTGGCGATTGATCACGCCGCTGCGCACAGAGCACCCCGCGATGACACCGATCCGCGACACTTTGAACGTCTCGCGTACTTCGGCTTCGCCGAGCACCACTTCGCGCTCGTCGGGACGGAGCATCCCTTCGAGGGCGTTCTTGACGTCCTCGACCGCTTCGTAAATGATCTTGTACAGCTTGATGTCGACGCCTTCACGTTCGGCGGCCGCACGTGCGTTGTTGTCCGGACGCACGTGGAAGCCGACGATGATTGCGCCAGACGCGCGCGCCAAGAGAATGTCGCTTTCGGTAATCGCGCCGACGCCGCGGTGAATGACTTCGACCGTGACTTCCGCGGTGGACAGCTGCTGCAACGCGTCGGCCAATGCTTCGGCCGGACCGCCTTGGTCCGCCTTGATGACGATCCGCAACGCGCGCGGCTGGCCGTTGGTCGTCTGGGACATGAAGTCCTCGAGCGACACCGACCCCTTCATCGTGCGACGGCTGCGTGCTTCGCGATCGAGACGTTGGCGACGTTGCGCAATTTCACGCGACGCGGCGGCATCTTCGACGACGACGAATTGATCGCCGGCCATCGGAACGCCACCGATTCCCAAAATCTGCGCCGGAATCGCCGGTCCCGCTTCTTTCTGTTGCCGTCCGCGTTCATCCAGCAGCGCGCGGACACGGCCAGAGTACATCCCGCAAATGAAGTCGTCGCCGACTTTGAGCGTTCCGTTCTGGACGAGCACCGTCGCGACCGGTCCCTTGCCGGGATCGAGCTGCGCTTCGACGACCGACCCGACGGCACGTCGTGCGGGGTTGGCTTTGAGATCGAGGATTTCCGCCTGCAACAACAGCTGCTCGAGCAACGATGGAACGTTGGTCCCGACCTTCGCCGAAATCTCGGAGGACAAGGTCGTTCCACCGAACTCTTCCAACACGACGCCGTGCTGCAGGAGCTCCTGCTTCACCTTCATGGGGTTCGCCCCCGGGAGATCGATCTTGTTGATCGCCACGATCATCGGCACCCCCGCATTCTTCGCGTGCGAGATTGCTTCGATCGTCTGCGGCATCACTTGGTCATCGGCGGCCACGACGAGCACGACGATGTCCGTAACCTGCGCACCGCGCGCACGCATGGCGGTAAACGCTTGGTGACCCGGCGTATCGAGGAAGGTGATATGCCGATCACCCGGGAGCGAGACGTGATACGCACCGATGTGCTGGGTGATACCACCCGCCTCCCCTGCGACGACGTTGGCCTTCCGGATGTAATCGAGGAGCGACGTCTTTCCATGGTCGACGTGTCCCATGATCGTCACCACCGGCGGGCGTGGGCGGAGATCCTCTTCCGCATCCTGTTCCACCGTTTCGCCGGCATCCGCGGCGTAGTCATCTTCTTTCACCGCCTGGAAACCGAACTCCCCAGCGATCAATTCGATCTGATCGAAGTCGAGCCGCTGGTTGATGGTGACCATCAACCCGAGGTTCTTGAACGCGAACGCAACAATTTGCGTCGCGGGAACTTTCAACTGTTGCGCCAGCTCGCTGACGGTGACGAACTCGTTGACGCGAACGGTTTTCCGTTCACGCTCCACCGCGGCGCGACGCTGCGCTTCGACTTCCTCACGCGACACCGTCTCATCGCGACGAACCGGTCCTTTGCGGCCCGAGCCGCGCATGGACGACATCGTCTTGAAGATGTTCGCCGACACGGCTTCCTGATCGACGCGACGTCCTCCGCCACGCCGATTGCCGCCGCGACGATCGTCCTGCCGTTCGCGACGCTCACCACCGGCGCCACTACCACCACGTTCGTTCCGTCCACCGCCAGACCGTCCACCATCACGCGGCGTCGCGGCGCCACCCGGCGTCGCGGACGCAATCGGGCGCGGCGGGAAGGATCCAGCCCCATGTCGTTGTCCGCCGCCACCACCACCCTGCCCTTGGCGAGGACGCGGTGCGCCCTGCTGTGCGGGGCGCGGCGCACCGCTGGCTCGTGGCTGCAATGGCGGCAACGGTGTCGGACGTGGCGCAGACGGACGCCCTCCGCTTGGCGTCGCCGACGCGACTGGCGCTGGCGCACCGGTTGGCGGAGCGGCCGGACGCGGCGGCATCGGCGCACTGGGTGCCGGCCGATTGACCGGCGCTTGTGGCGCTGGGGCCGCGGTGACTGGCGGAGGAGTCGGCGCAGCCGGAGTCGGACGCGCAACTTCTGCGACCGGACGAACCGGTTCCACGGGCTTTGGCGGCGCGACGGGCGCTGCCACCGGCTTTGGCGGAGCCGCCGGAGGTGTTGGGGCAGCCATTTCTTTCACCGGCGCTGGCACCTCCGCAACCGGCTCAGGACGCCGCGGTGCCGCTGGCATCCCAACGATTGGCGTCGGACGAGCTGGCTCAGCGCGTGTGACCGGCGTCGGTTCCGCGCGCTCGGGCGCGGCCGATAGCGCCGCACTTTCCGGCGCAGCGACATCGTCCCCGTCGATCTCATCGTGCGGGAGATCGGCCGCGCGTCGGCGACGGATCCCCGTCGCTTCCGCCGGCTTGGGCGCAGGTTCGGCCGATCGACGTCGCCGAGTGCCAGTGACTGGCGCCGGCGCCGCAGAGCGAGCTCGTTTTTCCCGCTCCCACCGAGCGCGCACCCGAGCGACTTGATCGTCGGTCAGCGGGCTCAGGTGGCTGCGGACAGGAATGTCCATCTGACGAAGAATGTTGACGACTTCGTCAGCGGAGATTCCGAACTCCCCGGCCATATCGTTTACACGCAGCTTGCTCAACCAGTCCTCCGAATCTCCGACTCCGCGGCCCGAATGCCGCGCGCCAACCCATCGTCCAGTACGCCAACCACAACGGTTGTGTCCCGTCCGACCGCGCCGCCCAACGCTGTGGCCGACGCAACATTTATGATACTAACACCCCGCGCCAGCAGGAGCGGGGTGATCTTCTCCTGACTATTCCGCGACGCATCCGACGCGACGATGGCGAGCTTGACCTTGCCATTCATCACCGCCTTCCGCGTCAAATCCACGCCGACAACCACCAACCGCCCGCGCGCTCCTAATCCTAATAAGCGCAAGACGGCCAAGTCGTTGTCCATTATTCCGCCGGCGACTCCTCTGGCGACGGAACCGCACCTTCTTCAGAAGGCTCCATCGTCAATTCATCGATGATCGCCATCAAGCGATCCGCTTCTTCCGGCGCAATCCCGGCCAACTTCAAGAAATCTTCCCGCTCGAGGTCGATGACGTCATCGAGCGTGCGATACCCCGCATACTCGAGCACCGCCACCGTCGCCGGAGGAAGTCCTTCGATGTCAGCCAACCGTGGATTGGTCGCTTGCTCTTCACCAGGGAGTGGCGCGAACAACGGATTCTCGTTCGCCCGCTCCATCCACTCGCGGCTGGAGTAGAGATCGATCTTCCACTCGGTCAACTCCGATGCCAACCGTACGTTTTGCCCGTTCTTTCCGATAGCGAGCGACAACTGATCTTCGTCGACGATCGCTTGAATGGTCCGCGTCGCCGGATCGCTGAAGACACGGGCCACTTTGGCCGGCGCCAACGCGAGCCGCGCAAACCGCTCCGGATCGGACGACCACGGGACGATGTCGATGCGCTCACCACCCAACTCGTTCACGACCGACTGGACGCGCGATCCTTTCATCCCGACGCATGCGCCAACAGGATCGACGGAATCATCGCGCGAGAAGACAGCGATCTTGGTCCGGCTTCCCACTTCGCGAGCCACTGCGCGGATCTCGACGGTCCCCGCCTGAATTTCCGGCACTTCGAGCTTGAAGAGCGCCACGACGAACAGCCCATCGGCGCGGCTCAAAATGAGGCGTGGCCCTTTGGGGGTCTCCTCGACCTTCTTGAGAACGGCGCGGATCGGCTCACCTTGATGGTAGTGCTCGCGATGGTTCTGCTCGCGATACGGCATCACCGCCTCGGCTTCGCGGAACTTGTTCAACATGATGACGAGCTTGCCGCGCTCGATCTGCTGCACTTCACCGCTCAACAGCTCACCCACGCGCGACGCGAACTCGTCACGGATCTTGGTCCGCTCCCCTTCGCGCACGCGCTGCAGAATGCGCTGCTTGGCTGCCTGAACGGCGGCCCGCCCGAATTCGGCGAAATCGATCGGGATTTCCATGATGTCGCCAATCTGGAAATCCGGGTCTTCGAAGCGCGCTTCTTCGACGGCGACTTCACGGGCCGGATCCTCGACCTGTTCGACGACGGTCTTGAGCAGGACGATGCGAATCGCTCCACGCTCTTCGTCGATGTCGACTTCAGCCTGGACGGTCGGGCCATGTTTTTTGGCCAGAGCGGCATGAATGCCGTCCTGGAGGAGCTCGCGAAGCTCAGAGCGGTCCATCGACTTGGAGTTGGTCAAGTCGCGGATGGCCAGCAGAATATCTGCGGAACCGGCTGCCATATTCAGATCCCTACCGTTTCCAGTTGATCTCAGCGTCGTCCCGGATCCCCGGAGACGATACCTCGAGAGTGTAAAAGTCGCCCAGTGACTTGTCGGCGTCGAGCTGTGCCTCGATGGCGCGCGACGCAGTCGCGCAGTCTGCCACCGTGACAGGATTCCCATCGTGCCGCGTGATACGAACGTCGAGCAACGGACGACTCCGAGATCCACGCTGCCGGATCTCGTAAATATCAAACCCAAGCGGCGCAATCAATTGTCCCACAATATCTTGCAAGGCTTGGTTCATGTACTTTCTACGTCACCTATGTGAATAAAAAAATGTGGGGGACAACCCCACATTTGGTCGCCTGCCGTGGGGCAAGCGTAGTATTAATGTAGCCTCGGACCGCTGAAAATCAAGGCGATTGCGGGTGATGTTCGGGGTTCTCAGAGGCGGTGGACACCGCGGAACGGGCGACATCGCGCGGCAACCGTCCTCGGACAATCTCCACAATCTGACGCACTTGCTCGGCCTGGGTGATATGGGTCGTATCGATGACGATGGCGTCGCCGGCCTGGATGGTGTGCGCCGAGTCGCGGGTGTCGCGAGCAGCCAAGAGCTCGATTTCGACGTCGACTTCGGCCGAGGTCGGCTCCTGCCCAAACCGCTGCAAGAGGCGGCGGCGGGCGCGCTGATGCGGCTCGGCGACCAAAAAGACTTTCACCAAAGCGTTCGGGAACACCACCGCCCCCATGTCCCGGCCGTCGACGACGATGTCGTGCCGGGCGGCGAGGCGACGCAGCTCGGCGTCGATGGTCGCGCGAACTTCGGGAAACTGGGCAATGCGCGACACGTTGGCGGTGACTTCCGGAGACCGGATGTCGCTCACCCCCAGCTGCCGAGCCGTCTCGGCCCGGTATAGTGCGCCAGAATCGGCGTGGTGGAAGCCGAGCGCATCGGCGACCAAAGCGGCGGTCGAGGACTTCCCCGAAGCCGCCGGGCCGTCGATGGCGACGACGATCGGGGCGCGGTCAGCTGGTGACACGCGCCAGGTCGTTCCAGAATTCGGGATACGAAACCGACGCACAATCGCGGTCATCGATCTCGATCTCATTGCCGGGGAGCGCGCCCAACACTCCGAACGCCATCGCGATCCGATGGTCGCCGTGAGTCGTGACGCGGCCGCGAAGAGGAACATCCGTTCCCGTGACGGTCATGCCATCGGGGTGCTCTTCGGCGGTCGCTCCGATTGCACGGAGATTGGAGACGACCGCCGCAATGCGATCGCTCTCTTTGACACGGAGCTCCGCGGCGCCACGCACGACCGTTTCGCCATGTGCGCGAGTCGCGAGACAGGCGAGCATCGGGATCTCGTCGACGAGCGACGGGACTTCAGCTTCACCGATTTCGATCGCCCGCAAGCTTCCGGTCGATACGACGACGGTTCCAACTGGCTCTCCCGCACGATTCTCGACCTCTTCGTATTGCAGCCGCGCACCCATGCGCTGAATGGCGTCGAAGAAGCCGGTTCGGGTCGGATTGAGGCAGACGCCGGTCAGGCGGAGCTCCGCATCGGACGACAGGGCGGCGAGTGCCGCGAAGAAGGCGGCGGAGGATGGATCGCCCGGAACGGTCACGTCGATGGGCGCCAGCTTGTGGACTACTGGCAACGAGACGGTGAATCCATCGACGATCACTTCCGCGCCGAGCGCGGAGAGGAGTCGTTCCGTATGGTCGCGGGAGCGTTCCGGTTCGGTGACGCTGACGGGGACCTGCGCGACGAGACCAGCTAACAGAATGGCGCTCTTGATCTGCGCGCTCGCGGCGGCCGACGTCCATTGAATCGGCTGGAGGTCGCGACCGTGGACCGTCATGGGGAGCCCTTCGCCATTCTCGAAGGTGAACGTCGCTCCCATTTTCGTGAGCGGATCGGCGACGCGGCGCATCGGGCGGCGGCTCAGGCTGGCGTCCCCTTCGAAGCGCGCGATCATCGGATGACCGGCGACGACGCCGCTCATCAGGCGCGTCGTCGTCCCGCTATTTCCGCATTGGAGCGGTTCGGTCGGTGGCACGAGTCCTCGGACGCCGCGTCCCTTCACCGTCACGACATCGCCCAACGGATCGATGTCGACGCCGAGCGTGCGGAGGACGTGGGCCGTCGATTGAACGTCGGCCGAGCGAAGGATGTCGCGGATGCGCGCCGTCCCGTTGCCGAGCGCGGCGAAGATGAGCGCGCGGTGCGACAGCGATTTATCGCCTGGGACGCGAATGGTCCCTCGTACCGTGCCGTGGCTTGCAGGCGCTGCCGTCATCGTAACCATTCCTCCAATGACGTCGCGGCGTCGGTTTTGTCGTCGCGGTATTTCACGATGAGCGGCGTTTGTAATGAAAGCCCCTGCCCTTTTCCCCACGTGCCCGACACCTGACGGGCGCCCGGAACGACGACGGCGTTCGCGGGAATTGTCAGCGGGGTGTCCGCGGTCGCGCGGTAGACATCCTGTTTGACGAGATCGAAGACCGGCGTTCCGCGCGTCAACACGACGCCTGCGCCGATGACCGCGCGTTCACGGACGACCGTCCCTTCATAGATGCCGCAGTTCCCACCGACGATCACATCGTCTTCGATGACGACGGGAGACGCATTGACCGGCTCGAGAACGCCGCCGATTTGCGCGGCGGCGCTCAAATGGACGCGCTCACCGACTTGGGCACACGATCCCACCAGGGCGTGCGAGTCGATCATGGTGCCCGTGCCGACATGCGCGCCGACGTTGACGTACATCGGAGGCATGCAGACGACCCCCTTGGCGAGATACGCGCCGCGGCGGACGGATGATCCGCCCGGAACGATACGAATGCCATCGGCGACGGAAAGCGTGCGAACTGGGAACGTATCCTTATCGAAGAAACCGAGCGTGGCGCCATCGTTTCGCTGGCTTGCCAAGGACATGTCGACGATTTGGCCGATGCGGAAGCCGAGGAGAATTCCCCGTTTCACCCACGGAACCGCGCGCCAGGTCCCCGTTTCGTCACGTTGTGCGGCGCGAACGGAGCCGTCTTCGAGTGCGGCCAACAGTTCGTCGACAACGCCGCGGGTATCAGCAGGAAGCGTTGTGTTGGCAGGAAGGGCGAGGAGCGCCTCGATCCGCCCTTCGAGCGATTCGGCGGCCACCGTCGTCATGACAGCGCTCCGATCGCGTCGAGTGCGCGACGCAACGTCGGGAGATGCGTCTCCGCGAGTGGGACGAGTGGCGAGCGCAACACGTTCTCCATCATTCCCATCAACGAGAGCGCCGCCTTGACCGGAATCGGGTTGGATTCGATGAAGGCCGCATGCGTGAGCGGCGAAAGCCGGTCGTCGAGGTTCCGCGCGTCGGCGACGTCGCCGCGATGCAAGGCGCCGCAGAGGCGCGCCACGATCGCGGGGGCGACGTTGGACGTGACGGAGATGACGCCATCACCGCCATGTGCCATGATGGCGAGGGTGAGTGCGTCATCGCCCGACAGAACGGAGAAACCGTGCGGGCGATGGCGGATGATCTGCGCGACTTGCGGGATGTTGGCCGACGCCTCTTTCACCGCGACGACGCGCCCTTCTTCCGCCAACTGCAGCGTCGTCTCGGCTTCGACGTTGCTGGCGGTGCGGCTCGGGACGTTGTAGAGGACGATCGGCAGATCGATCGCTTCCACGATTGCGCGGAAGTGCGCTGCGATGCCGCGTTGCGGCGGCTTGTTATACATGGGCGACGTGTGAAGCAAGTGCGTGGCGCCAGCGTTCTTCATGACTTTGGAAAGCTCGATCGCCTTCTTCGTATCGTTGGAACCGGCACCGGCGATGATCGGTACGCGACCGGCCGCTTGATCGACGGTGATCTCGACGACGCGGCGTTGCTCGTCGACCGACATGGTCATCGCTTCGCCGGTGGAACCGCAGGGGACGAGGAAGTCGATCCCCTCATCGAGCTGCCACGACACGAATCGGCGAAGTGCCGCCTCATCGATATCGCCGTTGGAAAGGAACGGGGTCACGATGGCCGTGCCGGCGCCCCGCAGAACCGTTGGAAGTGTCATATATCGATCCGATTACGCGTCGTTGGTGCCAAGCATGTCGGCGATCGTGTACACGCCGGTGCGGCCGTTCAACCATTGTGCGGCCGCAACCGCCCCTTCCGCAAATACGCGACGGTCGCGTGCCGTGTGAGCCAACGTAATTTGCTCGTACTGCGCGTCGCAAATGAGCTCGTGCGTCCCCGGGACGCGTCCTACGCGAATGCTCGTGACAGGAACGTCATGGCCAAGTCCGGGGGCAATCGCGTCGCGAAGCATGAGCGCCGTGCCAGATGGAGCGTCTTTCTTTTCGGTGTGGTGCGTCTCGACCAAATGCACATCGAACGCCGGCACGCGCGACATCAGCGTTCCTGCGTACTCGAGCAACTTGGCGAAGAGATGGACACCGAGGGAGAAGTTGGCGGCCCAAAGCATCGCGCCGTCGTGTTGGCGGACATAGGCATCGACATCGGGGAGCGCGTCGTACCATCCCGTCGTCCCGACGACCACGGGACAGTGTGCATCGACGCATGCGCGGATGTTCTGTACGGCGGCGTCGGGCTGCGTGAATTCGACGGCGACGTGGGCATCCCCAAGGGTGTCGCGTGTGATGGGACTTCCGTGACCGATCATCGCGGTCACCGTGTGGCCGGCTGTGCGCGCAATCCCCGCGACGGCCTGTCCCATCTTCCCGTCGCCGATGATGGCGAGACGAATCGGTTGCGAAGTCATGCGGCCGCTCCGGTACCGAAGAAGTTCTCGTGCAGCAGCTGCATCGCTTCGTTCACCCGGACGCCGTCGACGATGACCGTCAAGTTGATCCCCGTCGCGCTCAACGACATCATATGAACGCGGAGCGCGCCGAGTGATTGGAGCGCCCGTCCCATGACGTCGCCGCGGTCACCGATCCCGGCGCCGACGATCGCGATCACGCCGCGATTCCGTTCGACAGAGACGTCCCCGAGCGACCGCAGATCGATGAGCAGTGCATCCAACCGCGACGCATCGTCGATCGTTACAGACACAGAGACTTCAGACGTCGAGACGACGTCGACCGAGGTCCGATGCCGCTCGAAGATCTCGAAGACGGCGCGGAGGAAGCCGTGCGCAAGCAGCATTCGTGGTGCGCGCACTTTGACGACAGTGACATCCCCCTTCCCTGCTATCGCGCTGACGGGGCGACGGGGCGCGTCGAAGGTGATCCGGGTTCCAGCCCCAGCGGCGTTCCGCGAGTTATAAATGAAGACCGGGATGCCAAGGCGGACCGCCGGGGCAATCGTATTCGGATGGAGCACTTTTGCGCCAAACGACGCGAGTTCGGACGCTTCATCGAAGCGAATCTGTTCGATCAACTTCGCTCCTTGCACGACACGCGGATCGGCAGTGAGCATTCCATCGACATCGGTCCAAATTTCGATCGCATCGGCACCGAGCGCGGCACCGATCAACGACGCGCTGTAATCCGAACCGCCACGTCCGAGCGTAGTCGTAATCCCTTCCGCCGTTCCGCCAATGAATCCGCCCATGACCGGAACCCCGTGTTCGCGAACGAGCGGGAGCAGATGATCACGCGCGCGATCCGCGATCATCTCCGGCCGCGGCTCGGCTTGCATGAACCGATCGTCGGTGACGAGCACTTTACGGGCGTCGACGTGGCGGGCATCGATCCCACGAATGCGGAACGCTTCGGTGACGAGCATGGAGGACATCGCTTCCCCAAACGCCGCAATCGCATCCATGCTGCGTGGCGTGGCGTGGCCGAGCGTCGAAAGTGCTTCCGCCAAGCTCGCGAGCTCGTCGAACATCGCGCTCAGCTCCGCGGCGATCTCGCCCGCGTTCGGCGAGCCGTCGAGCAGCGTATCGCACTCACGTAAATGCCGTTCGCGCAACGCTTCTATGCCGCGCAACGCACCGATGAGATGCCCGTGCGCCGCCTGTTCCGCGATCGCGAGCAGCGCGTTCGTCGCACCGCCGAGCGCGGAGACGACGACGACCGGCTTTCGGTCGCGGCGTTCGGCGACAATGTTCGCCGCGCGCGTGACCGCCGCGGCGTCTCCGACTGACGTTCCTCCGAACTTGATGACGACCATCTGTCCGCTACGCTCGCGGAATCACGCCGCGCGCCACGAGGAGCTCGGCGTTGAGAATGGAGCCACCGGCCGCGCCACGAATCGTGTTGCTGCCCATGGCGACCAACCGGAGATCGAAGATGTTGTCCGCGCGAACGCGGCCGACCGTCACCGTCATGCCACCACCCGCGTTGACGTCGCGGCGTGGCTGCGGACGATCGGGGCGATACGACAGCACAACGGGACGCAACGGACGGCTCGGGAGATTCAGCGCATCCGCCGCGCCCTGCCATTCGTCGATTGTCCGCATCGCTTCTTCGGGCGTGCACTTCTTCTCCAGCTCGATCGACATACATACGGTATGTCCATGCTCGACCGGAACGCGATTGGTGTGCGACGTCGCGCGAATCGGCGCGTGCACGATCACATCGTCCTGCACAGTCCCGAGGAGTTTCCCCATCTCGGCTTCGAGCTTGGGTTCTTCGTCGGCGATGTATGGAATCACATTGCCGAGGATGTCGAGCGACGGAACACCAGGATATCCCGCGCCTGAAACCGCTTGCATCGTAGCCATGAACAAGCGCGTCACCGTATACCGTTCGTGCAACGGGGCGATGCCGAGCGCGGCGACCGTCGCGGCGCAATTGGCGTTGGTGAGGATCGCGCCGCTCCAGCCATGATGTTTGCGCTGCGCGTCGAGCACACGGACGTGATCGGCGTTGAGCTCGGGAATGAGCAACGGAACATGCGGCAGCATCCGATGATTCTTCGCGTTGCTGAAGACCATCCGGCCATCGCGCGCGAACGCGACTTCGGCATCACCCGCCACCGACGAGTCGAGCGCCGAGAAGACGATTGGCGAGCGCACGGCGTCCTGCGTGATTGGCGTGACCGTCAACTTCGCCACGTTCGCCGGAAGCTCGCCTTCGAGCCACCGCGTCGCCTCCGCGTACGATTTCCCCGCCGACCGCTCCGACGCTGCGACTTCCGCGACGGTGAACCACGGATGATTCTCGAGCAGGCGGATGAATGTTTGGCCGACGGCGCCGGTTGCGCCGAGGACCGCGACGGGGATCTTGCGGGTCATGTCGATCGGAGAGGTCATGCGTTCAGCAGTTCGCGCGAAAGGCGTACGTACGTGTCTACGCTGGCGCGAAGTTCATTGACGTCGACGTATTCGTCGGGCGTGTGGGCGACGTGGATGGAGCCGGGACCGAACAAGAGCGGCGTGCCCCAGCGTCCGAGCAACGGGATGTCGGACGTGTACGCCACAGGCGCCACGTCGAATCCCGGAACCGTGTGAAAATGTTGGGCGGGGATATACGAACCGAACTCGACGTCCGCACCACCCGCCTCTGCCCACGCCGCGATCATCTGCTTCACTGGCTCGACGTCGCTGACGAGGCGGAGCATGAGCTCCGCCTCCGCGTGCGCTGGAACAATGTTCGCTTCGGTGCCGCCACGAATCGTCCCAATGTTGACCGTCGTCGCGCCAAGTACCGGATCGGACGGGAACGTCAGCTCGTGCACCGTCGGGAGGAGCTTGATGAGCGGCTCGATCGCCGAGCGCCCGAGCTCCGGATACGCCGAATGCGCCTCTCGGCCGCGCGTACGGACGGTAAAACGAAGGGAGCCTTTGCACCCGCTGGCGAGGCGGCTTTCCGTCGGCTCGCCGTTGATCAGGTATCGGCTCGTTGCGCCGAGGTTGTTGGCCGCCCGGGCGCCATCCGACCCCTTCTCCTCGCCAACGACGAAGAGGAGATCGATGCGCTCCTCACCTTCCGTGGCGAGCCGATCGGCCGCCGCGAGCATCGCCGCGGCGATCCCTTTCGCGTCGCATGCGCCGCGGCCGTACAACCGGTCGCCTTCGAGACGAGGGGGGAGGTACGGCGGGACCGTATCCAGGTGCGTCGAGAGTGTGACACCACCACCCGCGCGCGAGGCCCAGACATTCCCCCGTCCGGCGGACACTTCCTGGACGGTGACGTTCCACCCGCGTTTGACGAGCCAGCGTGCGACGAAATCGATCGCGGCACCTTCGTCGCGCGTGAAGGACTGAATGGCGAGCAGTTCGGCCGCCAGAGCAACAACATCGGTCATGCGCCCAAGTTAGCGGACACAGCCGACCAGGTACAGCACAATCACCCCATGCCGTGCATTCGACGGCATGGGGGTGCTTGTCTCTGTGCAAAAAGGTGCTGACGCTGGCCGCGTCAGCGGTCGTACATGGTTACGAGCGGGTCTCCGCGGCGACGCCCTGTACAGGCTGATCGGCGCCGCCTTCCCGAACGTGTTCGACGAACAGCTGTTGGACGAGACGATTGGCGTCGCGGACGTACGAGTCGTGGTCGCGCTCCCCGGTCTCGCCGATCTGCGCCAAACGGGCGAGACCGAGCATTCGTCCCGCTTCGCGGAACGTCTTGAACGTGTCTTCCGACTGCCGGGACATGACGATGTCGCCGACCAGGCGGAGGAAGTCGCTCTCCCGGGTCGCGTCCGCCAAATCACGGCCGACCCCGAGCGCCACACCGACGGCCTTCTTGATCACCCCGGCCTCGGCGCCGAGCTCCTTTTGATAGTCCTCCAGCATCGACTGATGCGCCCGCATCATGGAGAGGTAGCGGCCGCAGAGGTCACGAAAGCGCTGGTCTTCGGCCTGCGATTCGTGGTCCTCGAGGGCTTTCACAAAGGTCTTATGCTGCATTACGGCGTTGTTGACTTGCGATTTCAAAAAGTCGTTCCCGCGATCCATAGCTCCTCCATTGGAATTCGATACAGAGTCACCAAGGCATAGCGCGGGCCACCCTCCTCATCCCAGAGCAAGGGGAATTTTTTCTCACTTTTCCACACAGACTCTTGCTTTCAAACACGACAAACACTAGTTTAAATAGCCACCGAACAAACCCCGAAATTACATGCGATCGAAGTCGCGGCGCGCACCGGCGGCCGCTGTCCAGCCACCCCGCACGGTGACCATCGAGCCGTTGGATCCTTGGCTAGTCTGCGGTCCGGACACGTCGGTGCGTGAGCTGTGGCGGGTGCGCGAGCAAGTGGGAAAGGTCATCACCTTTCACATGGTGTTCTTCGACAAGTACGGGTGGTACTGCGAGCACGGGCAACAGTGTGCCGCGGTGACCGAGGTTCGGCGGTTGATCAAGGCGTTGGGCGTCAAATAGGCGCCGGCGGAATTTGGGAGCATTGGGATACGTGGGAAGGAGTGGGCGATGATCGTACGACAACACAGTTTCACGGACGGGCGCACGGGGGAGAACCGGTCGTTGTGGGGGGCGCTGTCGGCGCCACTTCCCCACGGGGTCATTTCCTGGCGGCAAGATGGAAAGGCGACGCAGCGGGACGGGAAGTTTTTCGCGCGGTTCGTCTGCTACATCGAAGCGAACACGGTGCGGGAGCGGTTGGACAGTGTGGCGCCTGGTGAATGGGATTTGACGTTGGAGCTGTTGCCGTCGGTGTCAGGATCGGACGATGGCGAGGTGCAATGTGCGTTCAAGGCGCGGCTGCAGATCCTCGGCGTGATCCGTGAGGATGTCGGGACTGGGCGCGATTACAAATCAGCGGCAACGGACGCGTTCAAGCGCGCGGCGGTGCGGTTCGGGATTGGGCACGAGCTGTACGCATACGAGCAGAACTGGGTCGAGGTCGACGGCGATGGGCGGTACGCGAAGCCGGTGGAAGATCCGGCGATGGCGTATGAGCGGCGGTATGGCCGAGGCCAGGTGACGTCGGCTGGGACCGGCGCGGAGTATGCGCCTGGGGATCCCATTGGTGACGGACACGGGACGACGTTGCTGACGGATTTGAGCGCGGTGAGTTGTCCGAAGTGTGGCGGGCGGATGTGGGACAACCGGTTGACGAAACGGAATCCCAAGGCGCCGGATTACAAGTGCCGGAATCGCAGCTGCGACGGAGTGATTTGGCCGGCGCGCGGCGGAGAAGAAGAAGCCGTTACGTCAGGGCTCGCGATGCCTGCGGATCGGCTGGGGAAGGACGGCCATACGGAGATGGACGACGAAATCCCGTTTTGATCGAGTCATTCTCGAAGAGAGCCTGTTCGGCGCGCGAGCGTGCCGAACGGGCGACGGCGAGGCTGGCGCCAGCGACGAGGGACCTCACGCCGCTGGCGCTGACTCGGGTGTCGTCTGCGTCCGCACGTCGACTTGGAGCCGCGGCATTCCGATGATGTCATACGTGCTCGAGGCGATCGGAATCTTGGCCGCCCGAAGTGCGTCCAAAATGTCTCGGCTCATCCGGTCTTTGAGCGCACGAACGGTGTAGAGATCGCTGACAAATCGGACGGTGAGCTCGACCCAGTTGTCGGTCAAGCAATAGAAGACCGTTGGGGTCAGGGTCAGATCCCCAGGAATGAAATAGCGCTTCTGCAGACGTTCGAGCGCCGGCCGAGCGCGTGATTGGAAATCCGCGGTGTGTCCGTAGGCGCATAGGTCACGCCACGGGCCAACGGGCGAGATGTCTGTTCACTCGTGCGGATTCGAGGGATTGATCGCAGATTGGTGAGTAGCGGCATCGCTCCTCATCATCAAGAACGGACGTCAGTCATGAGCCAAAAAGGTCGAATCATCGGAATCGGGGGGATTTTCTTCAAGTCCGGAAATCCGCGCGATATGAAGTCCTGGTACGCCAAACATCTGGGCCTCGCTGACAGCGGCCATGGAGTGATGCTGCCGTGGCGAGAGCACGACAATCCCGAGCGGGAGCAGATGACGATCTGGAGTGTGTTTCCCGAGGACACCAGCTATTTCGAGCCCAGCTCGGCGCCGTTCATGATGAATTACATCGTTGATGATTTGGATGCGTTGCTCGAGAGGTTGGCGAGTGACGGGGTTCGCATCGATCCGAAGCGTCAGGATGAAAGTTACGGCCGCTTTGCGTGGGTGTATGATCCCGATGGGAATAAGATCGAACTGTGGCAGCCACTCGATCCTAATAGCTAACTATCTGCGGCAACGAAGCCCGGCCGACGACGAGCGCGAACTCAGTGCATCTGCTTATAGATCAGCGGAAACGAGCAGCGTTGCTTCAGCTTTCCATTCGCGCAGTCGAGACGCCACCCCGCACTCGCTCAAGTAGACCACGTCGAGTGAGGTTTCCAAGGGTGGAGCGTGCTGTTTCGTCAGGGGATATGCGCCCGTAATAATCGCGTCGGCAATGTGTACCACCCCGGCCAAACCGAGCGTCGGTCCCGCATCTTGCGGGGAGTGGTGATAGCGGACAGCCTCGACGATCGCGTCCGGAAGTCCCCAAAGACCGAGGACATAGGCACCAATCATGGCGTGATCGTACTCGTAAATCGTACGCTCCGCGACGTGAATCGGGACTTGGTGCGTCACCGCATGTTTGAGCACGGCGACCGTCTCATGGGGGAGTTCCGCCGCGATCGTGCCAATCCCCGCGACAGAAAGTAGGCCCGCCGTATACGCCGTTGTGGGATCGACACTCTCAGGAGCAATGCGCTGCGCGAGTTGCGCAACGTAGGTGGCGTGACGCGCCAGGCGGTCATTGCTCATGCCCGCGGCACGGAGTCCCGAATGGTTTGTCGCCACACTGGGCGGCGGCGCGGGAAGGATTCGCAACACGTCGACCCCGATTTGGGCGACGGCAGTTTCGATCGACGTGATTGCCCTCTCCTTCCCAAGAAATCCCGCGTGGACCAACTGGAGCACCTTGACCGCAAGCCCCGGATCTTGGCGTACGAGCGCAGCCACGTCGGCTGGAGTCGCTGCGGGAGAGCTCAGCAGTGTATCGAGCGCGTTGACGACGGTTGGGGACATCCGAAAATATCGAGCATGCGCCACCGCCAGCCGTGACGCGTCGTCGCGAATGAGCGCGCGCAACGTGGTGACCATGCGTAACGTCTGCTGGAGATCGTCGAGCGAACACGGTTTGGACAACATCCGGTGCGCCGTTCCGACGATCCGTACGGTCGTGGCGGGGTCGGTCTGCCCCGTCATGACCATGCGGACCGCATCGATACGAAGATCGCATAATGCATCCAGAAGCGCGGCACCATCCATTCCTGGCATGCGCATGTCCGTCACGATCGCCGCGAAGGGTGCATCCGCGACTTTCTCCAGGGCTTCTGCCCCGCTGCTCGCAAAGTGTGCATCCCATTCGTCACGATATCGGCGAAGTGCATTCTGAAGCCCCCCGAGTAATTCAGGTTCATCATCGACAAACAGAACGCTTTGCCGTGTGTCGTTCATAGTCACGGGCTCGGCTCTCCGTCAATGGGAATACGTAGCTCGAAGGTTGTTCCTTGTCCTTCGACAGTGTCAAACGTGATTGTCCCGCCGTGTTTTCCGACAATGATATTGTGAGCGATCGCGAGGCCTTGTCCTGATCCGCGTCCCACTTCTTTAGTGGTAAAAAATGGATCGAAGATTCGGCCGCGCACCGCCTCCGGAATTCCGATCCCCGTATCCCGGATCCGCACCACCGCCCAAGGACCATCGGCTAACGTCGACACGGTAATTTTCCCCCGCTCTCCCGTTTTTTCAACGACATCTTCGATTGCGTGGGCGGCGTTGACAAAAAAATTGAGAAATACCTGGTTGATGTCCCCCAAGAAGCAACGTACGGGGGGAAGCTCGCCAAGTTCCAGCTCGACGTCCGCAACATACTTGATGGCATTGTCCGTCACGACGAGAGTATCGGTCACCGCCTTATTGAGATCCGCGGCGATCTTATCCGTCGAATCGGCATGCGCGAACCCCTTCATGGCGCGGACGATGACAGATACCCGATTCAAGCCTTTTTGCGCCCGCGCGATGGCTTTCGGCACATGTTCTAGCAGGTACGCCAGATCGGCGGCCTCTTCGGCTTCGCGGATGGCACTGACGATATCCGCGAATGATGCCACGTCGCCACGCTCCACGGCGCTCACCAAAACCTCATAGTGCGCATGGAGTTTACCCATTTCGACGAGCGCATCGTTCACGAAGGTTATGCTATCGCCGACGAATTGGATCGGGGTATTGATTTCGTGCGCAATACCAGCCGCGAGTTGACCAACGGCTTCGAGTTTCTGCGCCTGTCGCAGCTCGACCTCGAGTTGTTCGAGCGCCCGCACCTTCCGGCGCAGCTGCTCGTTCATTTCCGTAACTTCGGCCGAAACCGTCTCCATGGCGTGATCGGAGAGGCGGCGGTCGGCTTCGTGCTCGCGATACGTCCTGTCGACGAGCGCAATGAACTTTTCCAATTCCGGGGACCACCCATCCAGTCCCACCGTCCGCGACAACTGTCGCGTCAGCAACCGATCCATCAGCTCAGACTTCCGCGAACGTGGTCACCGTCATCGTCTGATTGTGCAGCTCGCACTGTGCCGCCGGCGTAAACGGCGAGATCTCACCGTAGGAGTAAAATCCTGTCACCACGGTGTTGCTGGCGAGGGCAGCACTCACGCCGGCGATCTCTTCATCGATGCGTTGTTTGAGCACGAGCTTGCGACCCACGCAACTAATCAGCACGGCCAGCGACGGCTCCTGCGTG
>Ga0105241_10000474_pt1 | contig 30377 bp, 56 predicted proteins | sample KBSC64metaG_FD_80422 | JGI IMG/M metagenome (GOLD analysis project Ga0105241, IMG submission 80422) | Corn rhizosphere microbial communities from Kellogg Biological Station, Michigan, USA - KBS C6-4 metaG | ecosystem: Host-associated > Plants > Roots > Rhizosphere > Soil | place: Michigan, USA... | reverse complement strand
ATATACCAACAATTATTACCCTTGACAACTGAAATTCATATGTCCGTTATTAATAATGAAGATGAGGGAGATGTAAAATTTGAAATACCTAATAACTATAGAGGAAAAGTTTATCAGTATTTCTTTGATTGCGATCCTATAATGGTGTCATAGCTCAATGGTTAGAGTTTCTGACTGATACTCAGAAGGTTCTCGGTTCGAGCCCGAGTGACACTACAAAGATTAAAATTATGAAACATATTATTTTAATTCTTTTAGTTTTTAGTTTAACTTTAACTATAAAAGCTCAAAAGAAATATGAATTAAAATTTCAAGATTATTTTATTCAAATAAATAATAGACCTTTTGAACACATATATACAAAAGGTAGTATTATAATTGATACCATTAATAAGAAAATAAGTTTTAAAGGAATTGAGGGAAGAAATTTTGAATTTAAACAAAATTGGAAGGATAGATATTTTCATTATTATGCCAATGTAGAAGTAGGACAATTAATGTTAGCGGAGGATGAAAAATATGCAAGATTGGAATTAACCAATGGAATGGAAATAACAACAGAATTTCATAATTTGAAGAAATAGTTATTTTGATAATTTATCGGGAAATAGTATAGAGGTAGTACCCTTTTGCTAAAATAAATAAATACTAGGTGTGTAGTCAATGGAAGATATAAACCTTCGAAAATGATTAATTTATACGAGAATGTGTTGTAATGGTTTGCATCCGTGCCCTGGAAGCACGAGGAGTGGTTCGAATCCAACATTCTCGACCTTATAAAAGTTCTTTGAGTTCAATTATAAACTTCTAGACAAGTTTAGATATTTAAGTATTAAAAATTAAATGTCTAAATATATTTGTAAGTATTGTAATCAAGAATTTAAAGGAAAAGGATCAATAGGCGGTCATACTACATTTTGTGAAAAAAATCCTAATAATAAAATTACAAAGGAAAATTTTACAAATCGAGTTGAAAAAGTTCATAATAAAAAGAAAGAGGAAAGAATTTTAGAATATAATTTAAATCCTACTTTATGTAAAAATTGTAATAATTCTCTTCCTTATGAATTTAAAAAAAATAAAAGAAAATTCTGTAATCATAGTTGCTCCGCTCAATATAATAATAAAACAAGAATTGTTAAAGAAAGAAAATTTAGCGAACAAGGATTAGAAAATATAAGAAAAAGTAATAAAATTATCTATGAAAGGAAATATAATTTATTACCTGGAGAAAAAAGATTTACAACAAAAAAAGAAAAAAGAATTTATAATAAGAAAATAATAGATGGGATTAAAGTAATAGATATTGTAGAAAAACCAGAATATTATAAAAAAATAAATATTAAGATAGTAAATTGTAGTATTTGTAGCAAATTATTTGTAAAAAAAGGATATTCATCTAAAAAAACGTGTTCAAAAGAATGCAGAACACAAGCAAGTGTAGGAATAAGAACTTATCAAAACGGTAGCAGAAAACCTGAATGGTATTTTAATAAATGGGAAAATAAAAAAGTTTTATTAGATTCTAGTTGGGAAAGAAAAGTAGCAGAAAAATTAGATGAATATAATATTAAATGGGCAAGACCTAATCCTATTGAATGGGTTGATAAAAATAATTTATCACATTTATATTATCCAGATTTTTATTTAAATGATTTTGATATTTATTTAGATCCAAAAAATCCTTATTGTATGGAAAAAGATAAAGAAAAAATGGAAATGGTTTGTAATAAAATATTTGTACAGTACGGTATGTTAAAAGATATTATAAAAGGTATTAATATATTAAAATAACCTAGAAGTCGTCAGTTCGAGCCTGGCTTTCCCGACTATAAAAAAACATATATGAAAAAAGGTTTTATCTTTGTATTATTTTGTATAAGCACAAAATTTGCTTTTTCTCAAGCAATTAGTAAAGATACCATTAAAACAGCTTTTGCAAAAAACAATCTTTATTTTTTAAGATCAACTTGTACGGATTCGGCTTATTTAAATAGTTGGTATTATAATAGGACTGCTTTTACAAGTAATGATTTGAAAAAACATAAAATTCCTATTAAGAAGGAGAATTAAATAACAAGGTGTAGCACATTTAAAATATAAATAGGGGAATGTCGGGAATTGGTAAATCCGTCTTCGTCAGGAGCGAAGGGTATGCGAGTTCGAGCCTCGTTTCCCCTACTAAATCAAATTTATGTTTGGAAAAGTAAAATCCATCCCTTTTGTTAATACTAAAGACAAAAGTTTAGTTCTTTATAAAAAAGAAAAAATTTTTCATATATTTGAAGGGGTGTTAATTTCAAACCCAATTATTGAAAAATATGATTTAGAAGAATTAGAAACTTTGGTAATTGAAGATTACAAAGGATTAACAGCAAATTATTCCAATCTATATGCGACAATTGCTTTTCCTGAACCTGAAATATTTCCTATAAGAAATGATTTTTCTGCTTGGCAATATTTATTATTAAATAATTTTATTAATAACGAAGATAAATTAGTTGAATTTAACATAGAAAGAGGAAAAAGAATTAAAAATTGGGGATATGATGAACAACAATGGAGAGAATTAACTAAAGGAGAAAAAGATGAATATTTTGAAAAAATAGCAATTATTAAATTACCTATAGTTATTGATGATGTAATATTAGGTATAGGTGATGGTACAGGTAATAAATATGTGAAAGGGGATTATGAAAGTATCAAGCTTCTTCAGAAAAGATTATTACATTATGAAGAAACAAAATATGAATCAGAAATTTTATCTAATGTTTTGATTAATTTGCATACTTGTCGTTGGACTGGAAATATGGAAAAATTTTGGAAATTAATAGAAAAAATTGGAGAATATTCTTATGCCAGAACTAATTCAAACGGACATGAAGAGGAAGAAGAAATAATAAGAAAAGAAACTTTGAGAAATTTAAAAGGAATTTAAAAAATGAAATTTAGAATTGTTAGTGAAGTAAATGGATTTAAATCAAGTTTCTTTATACAGAAAAAAGTTAAGGTATTATGGATTTTTTCCTATTGGAAATATGTAGTTGACGAAAATGTATTTCCAGATAATTTTTATAGGACACCTAAAGTATTTTATTCTAGAGATGAGGCTAGAAAATATATAAAGAAATTAGAATTGCCTAATGTAATAACAATTACTTCGATTTAATAGTTTACTCGATATGGTTTAAATTTAGTATTATGGAGGATATATTAATCATAAGAAACTTTTTAGATCTCAATAAAACTAAAGATCAATTCAAATCTTTAGTTAATGAGATAGCTTGGCATGAAGAATTAACTTCTACCTTGGATGGTTCAAAAGTTAAGATCAATAGAAAGATGGCTTATGTTTCTGATATACCTACTAAATATACTTATGCCAATTTAGAATTTCCTGGTGAAGTTTGGAATAAAACTTTAATTGAAATAAGAGATCAGGTAAATAAAGAAATGAAATTAAATTTCAATTCAGTTTTATTAAATTGGTATAAAGATGGTAAAGATGAAATCAAATGGCATTCTGATAAGGAAGAGATAATAGGACCTAATCCAATTATTGCTTGTATAAATTTAGGTGCTACAAGAAAATTTTGGTTTAGACAAAAAGTATTTGGAAGTGAAAAGTTTTTTCATAATGTAAATGATGGGGATTTATTGATAATGGGCGATAATTGTCAAGCAAATTATTTACATGCCATTTTGAAAGAAAAAGAGGTTTTAAAACCTAGAATTTCTTTAACCTTTAGAAAAGTGTTTAACTAAAACCTTATTAATATGAAGAAAATAAAAGTTAAAAAAGTAGATACTTTTAGAGATGGAGGAACCGCAGTTTATACCGATAAAAATTCTATCAGGTATTATGTAGACCATAGAATTGATACAAAAACAGATGGAATAGTATTTGATAGATATCCTGATGATTTGGAAGCTCAACAACTGAAAGTGAAATTAGAAATTGTAAAAGATTTTTAATATGACAGAAATAGTAGAGGGAGATATTTTTAATTTAAAATGTGCAAACTTTAATTGTTGTAGAACGATTAAATTAATTTGTTTAAACTCTTCTACTATGGAATCTATGGTTTTTAATTCTGATAAGTATATAGATTTGAGGAATACCGAATGGAGATGTTTTAGACATAGTTTAAAAACTAAAAAGAAAAACTATCATAGAAAAAAGAAGAAAAATGTTTAAAAAATTCTGGCAAATATATAAACTTAAACAAGAAAGAAAGAAAACTAAATATATTATTGATATTCTTTGGAATCATTCCTATAAAGAATCTAGCAGGTGCATGAAAAAACATGAAAATTATCTGGATTTTATAAAAGAGTATAATCCTATAAGAGATAAAATACACGAAGAAATTTTTTCTAAGAAAATAAAATTAAAAGAGTTAGAAAAGAAAATATATTCACTACAACATGATAAAATTAGCTAATATAAAGAAAAAGGAACCCTATGATATTTATATAGGAAGAGCTAATAGATGGCTTAACCTAGAGGGTTCCAAATGGGCTAATCCTTTTCCATTAAAGAGAGAAAGTGATAGAGATTTAATTTATGATAAAGCTGAGGAATACTTTAGGAGTAGGCCAGATTTGATTGAGGCTTTGCCAGAATTAGAAGGAAAAACACTTGGCTGTTATTGTTTTTCCTCGACAACAAATACAGGGAAAAAATGTCATGGCCAAATCTTGATTAAATTGTATGAAGAATTTTATGTTAATGGAAATAATAAAGTAGTTTAATTTTTATGGAACCTTGGAATGATAAAGGATTTTCAAAAGAATATTTAGAGAAAAGAAAAAGTTTTCGCGAACAACAATTAAAACAAGATCTTGAAAATCTTTCTTGGTTAAGTAATAGGAGTTTGGAACAAACTAAATTTCTTTTTAGATTGTGTGAGGAGGATTTCGATAAATTATTTTCTCTTGAAGCTAAATTGAAAAAACATTTACTTTTATTTTATACTCCATCAACAAAAGAAGAAGTAGAAAAAGTATTAAAAGCTTCTACTACAGATGAAATAAAAATAGGATTAGGATATGTAAAAGATAAAGTAGGTTTATGGCATAAAGATGAAATGCAATAAGAAAAAATTTGATAAATTAGGTGCAAAAATAGCATTAGCAATGGCAATAAGAAGTAGAAAAAAATATAGAAGAGAACAAAGATATTATCATTGCCCTATTTGCAATTTTTGGCATTTAACATCAAAAAGTAGAGAATAAAAAAAATTGATCTCGTAATTCAATGGAAGAATGCCAGATTTCTAATCTGGACGTTGTGGGTTCGACCCCCGCCGAGATCACAATATATAAAAAACTATGTCTAATATAAAACAGGTAGAATTCAAAGATATAGATTTCGAGACATTAAACACAGGAAATATATCTTTGGAATGGACAAGATTTATAGGATACAGTATATTGGTTTGGCAAAATAAAGTAGGATCTGCTAATAATACTATATTATATGAATCTATTTTGCCTAAATCTTTGCATCAGGCATTCGTTAATTATATCAGAAATGAAGGATATACTAGAAAAATGACTTTAGCAGATTATTAAAATAAATTACACATATATGTCAATTAAATATTTATTCTTAAGTCTAATGATACTTGGGCTTTTTTCTTGTAAAGTAATTACATGGAAAGGTAATCCACAAACCTTAAGATATAAAGGAGATTCAATAGTAATGTCTAAAGATACTATGTATTATTATTACTTTGATCCTAGAGTAGCAGTAGCCGAGAATGAAAGAATTTATCCTAAACATTTTAAAATTGCTCTACCACAATATGTAAAAAAGATAAACATTTATGGATCTGGTAAATTTGTTTTTACTTACAATAATAAACAAAAGGTATTTATATATATTAAACCAGAAAAAATAATTCTTGATAGTTTTAATAGTTTTAAAGATACTTGTTTTGTTTATAACTGGAAAAATAAAAATGATATAGATAAATTAGATATTACTGATAATTTAACAGATATTGGTACCCTAGAAGATATGCACTATATTAAACATAGAAAAACGTATACAATACAAAAAGGAGATGCAACTATAGTATTATATAATATTCCTAAAAATAGATCTAAGATATTTTTAGAATATACAAAAACATTTACTTTTTTATAAAAAGAATATTAATAAAATCCAATATGTTAAATGAAGAAAGATCTATCTAATTCAAATGATTTTGAAGAAGAAAATCTCTTCAAGCCCAGAAGGGTAAAAGAAAGAGAAGAAAAGGAAAGGCTTAGAAAAGAAAAAGAGAAAAAAGAACTTGAAGAAATTATTAAAGAATATGGATCCTATGAAAATTATGCTAAAAAACATGGTATACTCATTGCAAAAACAGTACAACGAGAATTTATTGAAGTTGTACCTTTAAGTCCTCCCTCCGGATTAATATTCTATCTAGATTTTACTTATAAAAATAAATGATTAGTTTACTAATTTATTATTAATTTCATTGTAAATTAATAATATGGTTCAAACTGAAATTGAAAGGCGTTGGTTACTGAGAAAAATTCCTGATAATTGTAAACAGTTATCACGGTTAGAAATAACTCAATTTTACTTAGAGGAAGAAAACAATATTATTAGATATCGTAGAACAATAGGACCAGAAAAAGAAAAAATCGAATACTTTAAAATTATTAAAAAAAGAGTTTCTGGTTTCACTAATACCGAGGAAATATTACCCATAAACTATGAAGAATTTAATCAAAAAAGATTTTTTGAGGGAGTAACTGAAATTTCAAAAACTAGATACATTTTTTATGATGAGAAACAAAATCTAACTTTTGAAATAGATAGTTTTTCACAATTTACTCTTTCTATTTTAGAATTAGAATTAACTTCCGAGATACAAAGTTTTATCATACCAGAATTTATTTCTAATCATATTCTTATTGAAATAACTGGTTTAAAACAATTTTCTAATTATTCTTTAAGTTTAAATAAAATTTAAGATGTCATTTTTTGAAGATAATATTTTACTTAATATAAAAAGAGAATATTCAGGAAATGAGAAATATAGATTATTTCTTCAACATTTAGATAAAGTTGAAATTGCTTTGGCTCAAGAAAGAAAAAGAAATCTTAAATTATTAAAAAAGAATAAAGATTTAGAAAAAGAAAATGAGGAATTAAAGCAAAAATTAAAGGAAAAGGAAGTAATCGAAGTAAAAGAATATTCCGAACATGAAATTAAATTAGATAAACCAGAAAAATATGTTAGTGCAAAAGAATATACAAAAATTGTAAAAAAATGTGAAACCTGGGAAGGTTTGCACCGAGAATTAAATATAAGATATAATCAATTATTAAATCAAAAAACAGTTAAAAATGTTACATGAAAATTTTAAAGTATTTAGATTAACTAACAGTCAAATTCTTAATGGACAAATTGACGAATTTATTAAAGGAAAACTTACTTTGAAGAGTTTATCATTAACTGAAATTCCTAGAAGTAATCAAATACTTGTTAGCATTGGTTATACCGAAGATGAAACTGAACATGAATATCATGTTATAACGTCTAAATTAGGTACAGTTAATGCTATGACTGATGATCAAATATCAGAGGCTTTAAATTTAGCTGCCCATGAACTTGAAGGCATTATTTGTCAAGATATAGCCATTATAGATAATGTGGCAGTTGCTACTTTTTTAACTATTAAAAAATAATTTTTATGGCATTAACCAATGAAGAAAAAGAAGATTTACAAGGTAAAATAGATTGGGAAGGTTTTGATTATTGTTTTTCAGAATATAGTGCATGGGAGGAAATTAAAGATGAAAAATTCCAGGAACTAATAACAAACTTTAGAAAATCTAGAAAAGAATTGATTACTTATTTGCAGGAACAAGATGTAATGGAATAAATTAAGTAAAAAAAATAAAAAGTAGGTTATCAGTTTACTTATATTTTTTTATATTTAAGTAACTTTTAAACCTACTTTTTTAATTTATATTAATGGATTCACAAGTGGAAACAATTTATCAAAACTTAAATGCTATCTGTATAGAACATGAAAAATATACGGATGAGGAATTGGCAGAAGCCTTAAGAATAGCTTATAAACAATTTCCTTCACAATTTTTAATTAATCATAATGAATCTAATAAATTAATATTAGATAGGGTTACCATTTTTTGTAAAAAAAATAAAATATCCCTGGAAGAATATGAAGGACCATTGCCTTTTAGATTATATGTATTAACTAAAAATCCTTTTGAAGAAGTTGAAAGTGTGTTTATACCTCAAGAAATTAGAGAAGAATTGTTTAAAAATAAACAAAAAAGATTTATAAAACGTTTATATGAAAGAATCTTTAAAAAATACAAACAAAGAAGGTAAAACTGCACATTTATTAATACAAGAATTTAGGCATAATGTATTATGTAGTAGAGATACAAATCAACATAAAGCTAGCAAAATTTTAGTAGAATTAAAAGAATTGATTTCTCTTCAAGATTATTATTCTTTAAATGATTGCTTTGTTCATGCTTTTGAAGATACTAATAAAACTATTGAAGAAAAAGGTTCTTATATAAAGAAGATTGAAGATAAATATGAATAATCTTTTTAAACCTAGACGTACAAAAGAAAGAATCGAAAAACTTACTGATTTTGAAAGAAAATTTTTAGAAAATTATACTGTTAACAGCGAAATATTTTACTATCAAAGGTATTGTTTTTTCTTTTATAAATTTAAAACTAGTAATTTATTTTATGGTTTTCCAATATCATGCACATACAAAGGGAAAAAAATATGGATTATCATTTGCTTTAAAAGTTTGTTCGGCGGCCTTGTAATATGTAAATGGAATGAGTTAAAAATTAGATGGGAATCGTTTAACTATAAAAAAGTAGATAAATCATGAATTATCAAATAATAAAGGATGAAAATAAATTACAAGAATTTATAAACTGGCTTCCTGAATTATTACCAAATGAACAATATTATATTACCCTACTGGCTAGAAAAAAATATAATGATAAGATTAATTTAAAACAGGATAAAAATCAATTAAAAAGGGTAACTGCCACCAAAGATAGAATTATCCAGAAATTGAGACAAATGGAATGTAAGTTTGGTAATTACACTTTTGAAAAAGAACCTATTCCTCAAGATAATTTATGTGTATATATTACTCCTAATCCGCGCGATTTACATAAATCCTCATATAACCTACTGGCTGAATTAGCTAGAAAATTAAGAGATGGAGATGAAATTTTTAATCCGCAATCGTTGGCTTTTAATGTAATACAAACTACTTCTTCTAGAAAAATTTATTTTGATACTGATATAGATTTTAAAAGGGGAAAAGAAAATTTTAAAGAAGATTTTGAAAAATTTTCTTATAATATACAACATTATGTAAATCATGATGCTCTTACTTGTGTTAAAACCAATGGCGGATTACATTGTTTAATCGAATTACAAAGGATTAAAAATGAATATTCAAAAAGCTGGTATAATAAAATCTCTAAAATGGGTTGCGAAGAATATGATGTGACAATGAATTCTGATAATTTAATACCAATTCCGGGTTGTGTCCAGGGAAATGATTTTACACCATATTTTATTTCTTTAGAAAAGATTGAAATAAATGAGTTATCATAAAAATAAAAACATTTTCAAACCACGGCGATTTAAACAATAGTTTAATCATGTTTTATTTAATTCAACAGAATTTATTTAAGGAATTTAATTTCGATAGACTGATTTCTACTTTGGAAAGATTTGATTTAAAATATGAAATATTTAAACAAGTTCCTTTTGCTGAAGTTGAACTTCAATTTGAAACAAAAGAAACAAATGTATTTGTATTTGGATCTATTAAGGCTGCTTTTTTGTTTAAACAATTTAATTTATTTCCTGGATCTTTTTACAATGAAAATCATGATTATATAATTTATTCTCAATATTATAAGGAAAATTTATTAAATTATGATAGTAAAATACAAAAATTTTCAGATCCTATACCAAAGGATAAAATAATGTTTGTTAGACCAACAGAAGATACTAAAGCATTTGATGGAGGATTATTTTTTGGAAATGCCTGGGAGGAATTACAAGAATGGACTTATACAAATGGACATAATACTAAACTTACTAAAGATACTTTAGTTCAAGTTGCCAGTAAAAAAGAAATATATGCAGAATATAGATTTTTTGTTGTAAATAAAAAAGTAATAACAGGTAGTCAGTATATTATTGGTGGAAGAGTAATATATCAAAAATGTATAGATGAAGAATTATATAAATTTGCTCAAGAAATGGTAGATTTATATTCTCCTTCAGATAGTTTTGTAATTGATATTTGTAAAACTGATTTAGGATTAAAAATAGTAGAAATCAATTGTGTTAATGGCGCAGGTTTTTATGACATAGATATACAAAAATTAATTGAATCATTGGAATTAAATTATAATGTATGAAAAAAAAATTTTGATAATTTAAAGAACAATTATGAATACTCTATTTAGTAAGGCTTTGGCAGATCTTTTAGACGAAACAAATATCTTCACAAGAAAGGAATGGGCAAATTACCTTTTGGTATCTGAACCAGCCATTTCACAATGGGTTAAGGGGAAGACAATGCCAAATCCTGAAATTTTAAAGAGTATTTTACTTTATCTGGAAAATTTCGAACGAGGAAGTGTACAATACTATGTATATGAATTTCATCTAATGGCAGATATGCCTATTGATAAGACTATAAATGTTGATTTATACAATAGGTATAAGAAGTTTCATACCATAACTGAATACATAAGTATCACATATAAAGAATCTTTGGATATTGAACTTATGGATATCGATGGTTTTTATAAAAAGGAACTTTATTATCTATTTAATTCTATTGTGCGAATTACAAAAGAAGCTTCTGAAAATTGCAAAAAATATAATTCTAAACTTGAATTAGTAAAGGCATTACAATTATCTAATAAACAAATACAAGAATGGTTTAAAGAAAAATTGATAGAATAATTAACTATCAATTTTCTGGTAAAATAAGATAAAACCTCTATTTAAAAAATAAATTCTATAATGGCAAAAGTATCAAGAAAATATATAGTTCAGGTTTTAAAAAGAAAATTAGAAGAGGCAACTGGTAAAAAAGTTAAATTAGTGGAGGAACCTATGCCTGATTTTTTAAAATACGATAATCTATTTGGACCAGAAAAAGATGATGATGGAGGAGGAGTAATTACTAAACCAAAACCTACCACGCCCACAACTGCACCTTCAAAGCCTACTAAACCTAAATCTCCTTTATCCCCTACCCAACCTGTAGTAAAACCTAAGCCTAAAGCATAAATGAAAAAACATTTACAAAAATATATAAAACTATTGGAAAAGAAATCAGGTAAAAAGGTAAAACTTGAGGAAGCTCCTGTAGATTATGAAGATTCTGGAGCTAAAATGAATCCAGGGATTGAAAAATCTTTAAAAGCTAAACAAACAGAATTAAGTGACAATCCAGCTCTGCCTCAACAAAAAAAGGATGATCCAAATACCTATGAAGAATTATTGGCTTCTCAAAGTTTTAAAAGAGTAGTTAATAATTTAAAAAAATATACTGGTATTACTCCCAAACCTAATTCGCTTATGCCCTTACAACAACAACTTATGGGAGTTGTAACAGAATTAAATGAAATCGAGCATAAACATAATTGGGAATTATCTAATGCAGCTGTTTCTTTGGTTATGAAAGAAATGGGAATAGAACCTGGAGAAATAGATTTTGAAGCTGAATTAAAACCCGCTGGCACTATTGAATTGGGTGATTATACAAAAGAAATGAGTCAAGAAGAACTTATGGAAACCGAGGAAGAACTATATGAACATTTTGAGGAATTAAATCTTGAAGTTCAAAAAAGAAGATTTATTAATTCCTTAACTCAAGGAGCGGCAGTTAAAGCTCAAAATATGCATCATTTAATAAAAGATGAATTAGATACTATTGATCCTAGATTATTTGATATGTATGGAGTATTAATGTCGGTTAATGATAGTATGTATTGGTTGTTAGATGATAAAACTATTGATGCTTTAGGTGAAGCCGAATCTACGGTAGGACATATGGAAGTTGAACCTGAAGGACCAAATGGAGTGCCATTAATAAAAGCTGTAGCTATTTCTTTTCCCGGTTTAGTACATGAATTAGTAAAAGGTGTCATGGAAGTATATGCCTTACATGGACAAAATAAAGATACAAAAATAGCGGGAGCAGCTATCAAAATGGCTGATTCTCTTTCTAAAGAAAAATGGGATTTAAGATTAGGCCCAGCTATTTGGGAAACCTTTAGAGAAATGTTTCCTGATGAATTATTTGAAGAAGATAAAAGATACTTAGAAAAGTATCTCATGATGAAATTATATAAGATGCCTCCTGAAGAATTTAATAAATTAATGCAAGCAGTTTTGAAGAAAGATCCTAAATCAAAACAAATGCTTCAAAGTTTATTAAAAGAAGCAGTAGATGAATTAAATAGTCAGCATTTGGAGGAAGGCGGTGAAGAAGGGGAACAAGAAGAAGAAATATAATTTTTTTAATGAAATTAATTGAAAAAATATTGTTTGAATCAGAAGAAGAAAATCTTTTTAAACCAAGAAAAATAGAAGATAGAGAGAAAAATTTAAAAAAAGATTTACAAAATCGAATTGATAAAAACGATTTGAAATATTTTAAAAATCTTTGGTTACTTTTTTTAAAATTTCCAGATAAAGGAATACTTGATACTCGTTGTCTTATGGTAAAAGCGGATGATAAAAATCAAGTTGAAAAAACTTTTAAAGAATGGGAATTCTATAAACCTCATCAAAAAGGCAATATTATAAAAATTGAATTAGCATATAATAATATATTTTTTTTAGAATTTTATCATAGTATTATTCATCGCAAAGGAATTTTAAAGTTTTTAAAAGGAAATAAAAAAGTAGATGTTTTTACTGATATAAGCCCAATACATAATAATTGGTAAATTATTAACTTTCTTATAATGAATTTAAATAAAAAAATAAACGAAGCTTTAAAAGAAGATGATAATCTTTTTAAACCTAGAAGATTAGATAGAATGCAAATAATTACTAAACAAGATGAGGTTATAAATGAAGTGAGTCAAAAAGTAAAAGATTATTTTAAAAATATAAAAGATGAAAGAATTAAAACTAAAATAGATTTTAGTGAAAATTCAAAAACAACTTGGATAGATATTAAATGGAAATCAGTAAATAAAGAATTAACTTTTTTAGTATATGGTGAACCAACAGGATTTTTAGTATTTGTTAATGGCAAAGGAGTATTAAAACAGAATTTTAATACTAAAAATCCTGTAAATGAGATTTTTGAAAAAATTATTTTTTATTATGAAAAATATAAAATTAAAGATGAGGAATGGGACTAGATGAAAAAACCAAATTGATAAATTTTAAATAGTTTTTATGAATCTGTTTAAACCTAGAAGAATAGAAACTAGATTAGAAAATTTACTTCCTGAGGAAAAAAAGTTAATTTCTTTGAAAAAACTTTTCCCTGAAGAAACACATGTTAAAGTATATATACCTGTAAAGAAAAAATTTATATCTGGTATTATTAAGGGCGAAATTTATTTAGGTTTTTTTAATTCTAACAACACTACTTGTTATGTTTTAATAAGTTTTAAGTGGCAAGATAGAATTAAAGGAAAATCTATCTTTGTTTGCAAATGGAATGACGAAAAACAATATTGGGAAAAAGAATGAATTTAGTAGATAAAATATTAAACGAAGATAGACAATATTGGGGTAGTCTGGGGGCAGGTATATTGCCCTTTTGTACTAATACGCAAAGATTCTTACTTGGTAAAAGATCAAGATATGTAAATGAACCTGGTACTTGGGCTGGTTTTGGCGGAAAAGTAGATGCAAATGAAGGTGAAGAAGAAAGTATAGAACAGGCAGCTAAAAGAGAATTTGAGGAAGAAACAGGTTTTTCTGGAAATATTACTTTAAAAAAAATACATATTTTTAGAGATAAAGATTTTCAATATCATACTTTTTTGGGTTTACTAGAAAAAGAATTTAATCCAAAACTAGATTGGGAAACTGAAATTGCCAAATGGGTAACTTATGAAGAATTATTAAATATAAATCCTAAACATTTTGGGTTAAATAATATACTAAAAGAAATAGGACACTTAATTGAAAAATATTTAATAAAAGATAGTTTAGTAGAAACTATCTTAAAGGAATCAGATGAAAATTTATTTAAACCACGACAAGTTAAAAGTAGAGAAGATAAAATAAATCAAAAATTACAAAAATTATTAAAAAATTTTACACCAGATGAAACTAAAATAATTAATCGTTTTATTTTAAAAATAGAAAAATTTAATGACCCGGAAGAAGATAAATTAGTTGCTCTCGAAAATTTAATTACTTTAAAAGAAAAATTGACATATGATGGTTGGAAAATAATTTTAGAGTATATATCTAAAAATGTCACAGAAGGTACTTATTCAGGATTAGAATTACTTATTTTGGCAATAATTGATAAAATAGAACTTAGTAAAGGTATAATGAATTTTTATAATCCAATATTAACAAAATTATTAGATACAAAAGATTTTATAGTTATAAATAATGGTAAAAAGGTAGCAAATGTTATATTTAATCCTAATAATAAATTAAATGAACATTATACTCCTCAATGGAATGATGTAATCAAAGGAATAAAACAAGATGAATATGGTTTTATACAAAGAGATATAACTAAATTTCCTTTGCCTAATCAAAAAATATATGCTGTAAGTTTAATTAAACAACATATTGATAATTGTGGTATAACCCTTCCTATAAAAGAAATTGATCCAAAAAAAATTATTCCTTATCAAAAAGCATTGGATTGTAATAAACCAGATTTATTGCCTTTTGCAATAAAGTTAAATGGATCTTATTATATTATAACAGGAAAAAATAAAATATCCAACAAATGGGGAGTAAATCAACCTTTAATAAAGGTTAGATTATTAGATTTTGATGGAGATAATTATATTTTTAGTTGAATAATGTTTATAAGTATATGCAAGAAAATCTTTTTAAACCTCGTAGAGTAGAAGAAAGAATAAAAAACTTTTCTCTCTTACAATTAAATATATTAAAAAATCAGGAATTATATACTCATTTGTCAGAGTTTTATAAAGACGGAATAAAAACTATTGTCTATAATTGTGAAACAAAAAAATATTTAACTTGTTATATTGAAGGCAATATACATTATGATGGTGTACTTTGGTTTATATGCAATGAAGATGATGTAGAAAACTATATAGAAAAAAAGTTTTACACTTATATTATAGTTGAAATTGTTTATACTGAAAACTCTATAACTAAATCTCATCTTAAATTAAAAATTAGCTACTGGAACGATGAGTTAAAACACTGGGAGATTCCATTTATTTAAAAAAATAAAGTATTCTTTTTTACCTACAGTATACTTAACATCTATTAATTTTATCTAATTAAATTTTTATGAAATGGAAAACGACAGGTTTCGGGTAGTGTCTAATGGATACTACAAATTTGACAGGAGAACAAAAATAGAAAGCCTTGAACAGTACTTAAAAGATGTATTAAGTTCTGAGATGTATTCTCTTACCTCAGATCAATTTAAAATCTATGTGGGTACCGATAGTAAGTTCAAAAAGAAAGGTAAAAACAAATGGACTTGCCTTTATGTTACCTCAATTGCATTTCAGTATGGAAAAAGAGGCACTGGAATTATTTGTAAACATGAATTAATTGAGGGAACTGGTGGTTTTTCCTTTTTTGATAGACTTTGGAGGGAGGTAGTTGTTTGTACCGAACAAGCCGAACAAATCAGAGAAATTACAGGTATTTCTCCGGAAATTCATTTTGACCTTAATGATAAGGAACAGTATCAAAGTAATAAATTATACGCCTCCGCCCTTGGCTATGCCCTGGAGAAGGGTTTTGTGGGAAAGTGTAAGCCTGATAGTATAGTGGCTTCCAAAGTAGCGGATAAGGTCGTAAAATTAGAGACAAAACGCAAAGCCAAACGCACACATTTAAGAAAAGTAGCATAATAAATAAGGTAAATAGGGGTATTATACCCCTATTCTTATGTTTAATAATAATTTATAATCACTTGATTTTCAATATATTATATTAAAAATAATAACTTAGGTTAAAAATTCTAGAACTTAAGTTTGGTAGTTTAGAAAACTTACCTTAATTTTATGTTAAGAAATTAGATAGATAGAAGGAATAAGAGGAAAAAAAATCCCAAATAACCCTATAAAAAGTTCCTACCTTAAAAACGCAATTCTTAAAGCGTAATTTTCCTTTTAAATAAAACCTAAAATGTAAAAAATGAAACAGTTTTTTCAAAGGGCATTTTCCCTTTCAGCCAACAAAATTTATTCCTTCCTTGTTGAGGTAAATGTTTTGGAACATCTTTTAAACAAAAAACATAGTCAAACTCACAGAATGTTTTTTGGTTTAGTTATAGGTTACACTGGTGTACTTATAGCTAAAGCAGCTGGCCACTCACATTTTGAAGGCCTGGCCCAAATTGGTGATGGAATGGGTTATTTTTTACACGGATTAGGCATTACGCCTTTTATTGATAGATTGATTGATACCTATAATAAATCTAATCAATAATTAATAAAGTTTACTTGTTAAATCTTAGTTTTAATAAATGAAAATTTATTATGATTATTAGGTTAACAAAAGAAAAAGGATTATAAAAAAATAATCCTTTTCTTGGTGTAAAAAATATCATAATTTTATTAACAACACACATTAATTAAAAAACCAAATTATGTTTAATTTAAATGTAAAAAACGAAGAAGAAACAATTCTTAAAGCATTGGGGATTGAAGAGGAAAGGGCTGAGGAACTTATGCTCTTAATCAAACGCGCTTTTCGGAAGGGAATGAAAAAAAGTGAATCCTATAAATATTTTTCCGAACGAACAGCTTGTCCTGAGGAATATACATTTTGTGTACAAACCTATTGTGAGATAAGTTTTCAAAATAACAACCCTATCGCCTCTATTATTGCCTCTATAATAAGTGGTGAATTTAAAGGTGGAAAAATTGGTCCCTTTCCTGATGGAAAAGGTGGAATGATATTTGGTATTATTAACCCAAATCCGGAAGATGAGCATTCATCGTCTCATGATGAGGAAAAAGACTCGATTGATGATTTAATCAATCAATCTTTTAAGATTAATGGCAAACCTGGAGAAAGAAAGCCTGGTTCTAAAAATTAATTTTTCAACCTGGTAGCAACCCCCACACATAGAAGGATAAGTATTAGTTTACTTATCCTTCTTTATTTTTATAACAATAAAATAAAAGAACTTATGTCAAATACAATTAAGCAATTTAATAAACAAAATTTAAAGGAGGTTAGAGTAGAAATCGATAAAACTCTAAATGAACTAGGTAAAAAACTAGGAATTAAATTGTCAATACGCAATATTCGTTTTGATGATTTAACTTTTAGAACTACCTTGGAAGCCAATATTCCAAACAATGCAAAATTATTTGTTAACCCAGATTTAAATGTAAAGGCTGGTGGAGGCGGAGGTGGAGTTTTACCTACAATAGGACTTAAATTTTTTGCAGGCTCTAGACAATACGAAATAATTGAATATAAATTAAATAGGCCTAAATTCCCCATTATTGCAAAAAGATTGCCAGATGGAAAAAGATTCAAATTTACAATTGATCAGGTAAATAATTCACTAAAAGTTATTTAAAAAAAAAGAAAATTATGAAAATAGAATGTGAAGTAAAACTGCTTCCACAAGATAAAAGCCAGGATTACGGTCCTGGCTTTGACCAGTATAAAGGAAGAATTTTTAAGAATTTTGTAGATTCTAAATTAGATAAGGAAAATATAGAAAGGCTTATTAAATAATAAGTTATTGTTTCCTTAATAACTTTTAAATTTATAATATGGAAATACAAGAATTATTAGATGCCTTATATCCAGATGATTTTTCAGAAAATAGAAAAGATAAAGTTCTAGAAATACTTGAACAACATGTGAATTGGAATAGTAGACATCGAGTTCATGATTGGAAAAATTACGTACCTGATTCTATAACTGCTATATGGACAGAATTATCTATTAACGAAAAAATTTTAATTTATTATTATAGTAAAAAACAAGCGGATGACGAAGAATGGAATTAAAGAACATATTGGAAAAGTAATAGAAGTAGAAATAGGTGTATTTACTTCTTACTTAGCCTCTTCTTTAACTACCGTTAAAAAGAAAGGTATTTTGATTGAATATAATGAGAAAAGCGGATATTGTAGATATAGTATAGAGGATATAATTCAACCTATTATTCATGAATCATCTGTAAAATTAATTTTATGAAAACCGAATTACAAAAAACTAGTTCTGAACTTCAAAAGAAAATTAATCGTTTGCGAGAATTATGTACAAAATATGATCAAAGATGCAGACTAAGAAAAAGACAAATTACAAAATATAATTTGTTTGTTGCAAAATTAATTTCTGAAGGAAGAATTACTAGATCAGAAATAGATGAATATATGAAAATGAAACTACCATATGAGGACTAATCAAAATCAAATTGTTTGGAATCCTAGAGGAGAAAATATTGATTGTGGATTTTATTGTATTTATTTTTCTGATGAAATAGGTATTATAGAAGATGTAATTACCAAGGAAAGGTTTACTGTCAATTATAAAAAAGAAAAAGAAAAATTACATCAAGGAAAACCTTGTTTATCTACTGATAATAGGTACAGAGATATTAAAAAACTTTCAAGATTTTATGGAGAAAATTGTATTTTGATGGCAAAAAGAGATGATCATCTAACTCTTGGACAAATTCTAAAAAAAATTAAAAAAATTGAACATTTGTTCCCCATAGAAACTAAAATTGATATTCATAATACTTGGTATGGTACCAGAGTTGACAATTCTACTTATGGATTTGGATTAACTTATGTTACCAAAAGAAAATTCAAAGGCTTCAAAGAAGATTTTGAAGTTAATAAATTTAGTTATTTTGATAATTTTGATAATGATAAATTAGGCGCCCAATTGGTAACTTTTTTTAGAGAAAATGGATTTTTGGTTAAGATAGATGAGAATAATGAATATGATTATAGTAAAGATATAATGCATCCTACTATTATAAAAGAAAGAAAACTTGCTATTGCTTATGGACATAATTTTATGGTAGGGTTTAGTGAATTTGATGATGATTTATATGGATATGGTAGTGGCAGAAAATTCATATTATTTGATAAGATAGGACATTTTGATAAATGGAGTAAATGCGAACAAATAATTAAACCTACCTCAGTTGAACAGTTTCCAGATATTCTCAATACAATAATAAATTTTGAATATGAATGATAATATATCAAGAATTAAAAAAGTTGATACTATATATTTAAATATTCCTATTGAAAAAATTGAAACTTATGAACAGGAAGTTACAATGCAAAATTTGTTAAATACAAAAGGTTTCCTTCCAACTGATATTTTTTCCGATATTGAATGGCATTCTGAAAAAGAAGATGGATTTGCACGTTTATGTACCGAGAATGAATTAGTAATTTATCGTATTCCTAAATTAGTAGTATTAAGAATACGAGAAGAAACCGATGAAGAATATTCTAGAAGAATAAATTCTTATGAAAATTATAGAAAACAAAAAGAAAAAATAGAATATGATGAGTATTTACGTCTAAAAGCTAAATTTGAAAATCAATAAAAATCTTAAATTTATGGAACAGACTTATAATTATGAAAATGATTTTTCAATTCCAATTAGATCTAGTACTTTAAGAAATGCCATAATAGATTTGGATGACACTATTATGGAACTTGAATTTAGATTAGAGAAAGCATTAAAAGAAAAAGAAGAATGGAAAGAAAAATATTGGAAAGAAATAGATGAACGTCTTAAAGAAGGTAATAGTATGATGGCACAAACTTTAAATGCTATTATTGGAGTACCAGGTAAAGAAGGAATTTCTCCAGTAATGGCAACTACTTTGGTAAAATTAAAACAAATGAAGACTATTGAGGAAGTTCATAATCACATTAATGAAATTTCTAAAAAAATAATAGAAGAAGATGAGACAAAATCTGAATAATTTAATTAGAGATTATTTTGAAAACTATTCTATAGATTTAAAATACTTTGATATTTTAAATGAAAAATATTCAGAGCCTCATAGACATTATCATAATTGGAATCATATAAATGATATGTTAGTAAAACTAACGGCATATTATCATAAAAAAGATATTCTATGTATGCCTTTACATATGCTTTTAGCTGTACTTTATCATGATGCTATTTATATACCAGGTCAAAATGATAATGAACAAAAAAGTATTGAACTATTTGAAGAACATGCTGCAGAATTACATTTAAGAGGAAAAACTATAGCTAAGGTAGTTGAATTGATTGAAGCAACTAAATATGTAAATATTTTTCAATCCATACAAAAAGCTGCTAGCGATGATAATATGCATGAGGATGTAAAAATATTTCTTGAAACAGATTTAGATAGTTTTTCAAAAAATGCTTATGGAATGTGGCAGGATAGTTTAAGTGTGTTTAAAGAATACCAGTTTATAGATTTTTCAATTTTTAAAGAGGGTAGAATTAAAATATTAAAAAAATTAAAAGAACAAGTTAAACATTCGCTTTCTGCAAATATATATGAAGGTTTAGTAAATGTGATTACTTTAACAGAAGCCTGGCAGCCAAATATTGCAGTATACCCAGGAACCTTTAATCCTTTCCATAAAGGGCATTTAAATATACTTCAAAAAGCCGAAAAGATATTTGATAAAGTAATTATTGCTTATGGTAGTAACCCTGATAAAGAAAAAGTAGTAGCTAAAACTCCTAAAGAATTGCAATATCATCAAATTGATAGTATTCATAATTCCTTAATTGATTATGTAGCAACTAAATCTTATCCTGTAACCATAATAAGAGGAATAAGAAATATTACTGATATGCAAATGGAATTAAATCAATATAGAATTAATCAAGAGTTAAGTGATAATAAACTTAATATGGTTAGTATATTTTGTGATAAAGAATTTGAACATATTAGTAGTAGTGCTTTAAGACAATTAGAAAATATATCTAGTGAAAAAACAAAAGAATTATATGAAAAATATAGAATTACCTGAATTAGGTGAAAAAGTTAAAATTCCAGCGGCAGAAATAGAATTTGTAAATGGTAGTAATACCATTTGGATACACAGTCCTTTAGGAGGTACTATATTGAGAATTAAATGTAGTGGTAAAATAAATATTGAAAAATGTGATAATAATCCTAATTCACATTCTGATATAATGGTAGAAGGAGATATAAACTTTTGCCTTTCAAATGATATTCAATAAAGAAAAAAATAAATAATGTTTGAAGCTAATAATTTAAAGGTTTATATAGAATATAAATCCGATATTCCTTTGAATTCTGATATGATGGTAGCAATTGAAGGATTTGAGATGTTAGGATATATAATAAAATCTTTTACAAAACTGGATATAGCTACTGGAAAGTTTTCTCATTTATATAAAACTTATCCATTTGTAGGTAGTACAGATGCAATGAAACATTTATTTAAAACTTTGAATTGTTTACCACCTAATTTGGATAGATTAGCTTATTGGCCCTTAAGAAGATTTTATAATAGACATATGAATTGTTCTGCTCATTTATCGGAAGTATTTTATATTTGGGAAAGGCAAGATGAATTATATGGTGAACCTGTTTTTGTAAAACCTATCGAACCAAAACTATTTGATGGTGGGTTGATCCAAAAACCAAATGACTTACACAGATTAAAATCATTTCCTGAGGCAACTAAAGTAATTATATCTGAACCTATTTTAAAATCTATTAAAAGTGAATATAGATGTTTTGTATTCAATAATCAATTGGTAGATATTAGAGGATATAAAGGAGATTTTAGATATTATCCAGATAAGTTTCATTTAGCTGCTTTGTATAATATGATAGATAATTTTAAAGAAATGATTTCTCCTATTGCTTATACTTTTGATATTGCTTTATTGGAAGATTCAGAGTTAATTTTAATAGAGACCTCAGATTTTTATAGCATTGGACAATATGGTTTAGATCCTGAATTATATGCAAAAATGTTAGAAGCTAGATATTTAGAAATTTTAAATTCAGCGGAATGAAAATACTAAATAAAGAAGAATTGGTTTGTAGTGAAGAAGACAGTATATTTTATAAAAAACAAGGGTTAATTTATCCAGCAATACTATCTAGATGGAAAGGAATTACAAGCACTAATCTAGGTGATAATTTAGATTATGTTATGATTAGCAATGAAGAGGATGAACAGTTTTGGAATTACATAGGTCCAGCCTATACAGCTAGTGAATTAAGTAGATTATTACCTTCATTAGTTAATCATGAAGGGGATATGTATTTTATAAACATTGTTAAAGGTAATAATGGATGGATAGTAGAATATAAAACAAATACTTTAGGAACTTTGATTACTCCAGATGGTATAGAACCAAAAAAGAATTCCTTATTTTCTACCTATAAACGTGATTATAATTTAGCTAAAGCAATGTCACAAATGCTTATTCTATTAATAAGTAATAATTTAATTACAATTAAAGAATTAAACACATAAACTTTTATTTATGAAATATGTATTAGGTTGTCTTTTATTTTTAAGTAGTTGCATTACTGTAAAAAATGCACCCTCCATTCGCTATAAACAAGATGGTACTTCTATAGTTATCCCACCCAAAGAACCAGGAAGATTTTCCATAGACAATAATGGAGATTCGGTTTATATAGAAGGAAAAGATACATTTGCCATGTATCATGGAGAAATAATAATGGGCCGTTATTGCGGAATCGATAGTTGGGAAAGAAGAAAAATTAGAAAATCAATTAAAGAAGATAGATTAAATCCTAATCTTTGGAATGTAGGAACAGTTTATAAAAGAAGATTTTTGTTTTTTTCATGGTATGATTAAAATAAAACAATAAATAACTTATTACTATCAAATGCCCCAACTCTTCTTATCTTTATAATTATAAAATCAAAAATTAAATTATGGAAATCTCAATTGTTCAATTAGTAGGTTTAATAATAGGTTTTTTATTTTTAGTACTAAGTATTCCATTATCAATATTTACAGTACAACAAGGCAATATTGTTGTAATAACAAGGTTTGGTAAATATAAAAAAATTGGATTGCCTGGCTTAAATTTCAAAACGCCTTTTGTAGATCAAATTTCTAAAACAATTTCAATTCAAAATCGCTCCACAGAACTTAATTTTCAGGCAATTACGTCCGATCAAGCTAATGTATTTTTTAAAGCTATGCTTTTGTATGCTGCTCAAAATACATTAGAAGCAACAATATTGAAGGTAGCTTTTAAGTTTGCTAGTCAAAATGAATTTGATATGGCTATTACTAGAACCATAGAAGGAAGTATTAGATCTTTTGTTGCTACAAAACGACAAACCGAAGTCCTTGGTTTAAGAAAAGAAATTATTGAATATGTAAAAGAACATTTAGATCTTACTTTGGAAGAATAAAATTATCATTTACTTGATTTACAAATCAATGATATTACTTTTGACAAAGTAATTATGGATAGTATGGCTAAAGTAGTTGCTTCTAGTAATTTAAAAGCAGCCGCTGAAAACGAAGGGCAGGCTTTATTGATTACAAAAACAAAATCTGCAGAAGCAGAAGGAAATGCCATTAAAATTCAGGCGGAAGCTGAAAGAGAAGCGGCTATTTCCAGAGGTAGAGGCGTAGCAGCATTTAGAGAAGAGGTGGCAAAAGGTTTGTCTCAATCAGCTGAAGAATTGCAAAAAGCAAATCTTGATACCAATGTAATTATGTTTAGTATGTGGACTGAAGCGATTAAAAATTTTGCTGAAGTTAGTAAAGGAAATGTAATATTCTTAGATGGAAGTCCTGAAGGAATGGAAAGACAAAAGAATCAAATTTTATCTTTAACTCATCCAACAATTAAAAATAGTTTACAAAAAGAAACAAAATAAATGAAAAAGTTAATCCTATTTACAGCCTTTACAATTTTCTTTTCTGCAAGTTTTTGCCAAAATCATAGAAGTTTTTTAGCAGATTTTGGAGCAGGAATAACAAATCATGCGGAATTTAATGGAGATTTGCAATTTGGATTTCAAAAACCTTATGCGGATTATTATTTAACAGCAGTAGGAAGTGTTTTTGCTGCCAGGTGGCACAATGACAAAAGTACCCATGCTCTAGTGGGTCCTAGATTCAATTATGTATTAGTAAAAAATAAAAGTCTAACTGGAATTGATATTGTTCCTTTTACCTCACTTAGAAGAGAATGGTATGGGAATGGTGAATCTAGATGGACACCTGATTTAGGGTTTAACATTATAAAATATGTAAATACTATTTCCACAGAACAAGGTGGTTATTATTTATCTCCCAGGATTCAGTTTAATTCTAATACTAGATTTGTAATTACTATTGGAATGAGAGGAATATTATAAAAACTTAAAATTTATGAATAAAATAGAATTAGTTAGACTATTAATTGAAAGTATCAAAAAAGGGTATACCGAACAAGAAGTGATTGATTTAATTGAGGAGACGAATGTTTTTGAAGAAAGAGATAATTTCTTTTTATTAACAGATTTTTATAAAACAACCCATTGGCTTCAATATCCAAGAGGAACCAGTGAAGTAATGAGTTATTATGAAAATAGAGAAGGTATGTTCCCCAAACAGATATTTTTTGGTTTACAATATATAATCAAAAAGTATTTAGTTGGAAGAGTGGCTTATCCTTGGATGTTAGAAGATGCTAAAAAAACTATAAAAGAAGCTTCTGGATTTGATTATTTTAATACTATAGGAGCGGAACGATTAGTTTATCATCATAAGGGTCGTTTACCTATTGAAATAAGGGCAGTTCCAGAAGGTAGTATAGTAGGCACTTCTAATGTATTATTTACCATTAGAAATACTGATCCTGAAATGCCTTTTCTTACCAATTATATTGAAGATATTTGTATGTGGGTTTATTCAACTATTGCCCCAGCCACAAACTCATATTATTTTAGTAAATTGGAAAGATATTTTGGAAGTATTACAGGTGCAGAAGAAAATCCTTATTTCTTAAACGATTTTGGATTAAGAGGTGCCAGTTCCCTGGAAACAGCTAAAAAAGCTGGAGGAGGACACTTATTAATCTATAAGGGCAGTGATAACCTTCCTGCCCAAAAATGGTTGGAAAAGTATTATAATGCTCCAACCATACTTGGTTCGGTATTTGCTTCTGAACATTCTACTACTACTATAAATGGTGAAGAAAATGAATGTGATACGATTAAAAATTGGTTATTAAATAAAATACCTGGAGCTGCTCCTGCCTCTTTGGTAATTGATAGTTATGATGATATTAGATTTACCAAAGAATATTTGGGCGGAAAATTAAAACATATAATTCTTGAACGAGCCGGAACTACTATTGCAAGACCAGATAGTGGATTTCCTGTCCAAAAAAGTTTAAATATTATACAAATTCTTTGGGATTGTTTTGGTGGAATAGTAAATGGAAAAGGATTTAAAGTATTGAATGTAAAGGTAAGAGTCATATATGGAGACAAAATTTCATATACTATGGGTTATGAAATTATGAAAAACCTTGTAGATAATGAATTTTGTATTTCTAATATGGTATTTGGTGCAGGAGGAGATATTACACAAAACTATAATAGAGATACTTTTGGAACTGCCATTAAATGTTGTTTTGCAGTAATTGATGACAAGGAAAGAAATGTGGCAAAAAATCCTAAATCTCAATCTTCTAAAAAATCTAAAGCTGGAAAGTTAAAATTGTATAGATATCAAAATGGCAAATATGCAACTATAACTAGTTCAGATTCTCAATTTGATTCATATATTAATGAATTAAAAACAGTATTATATAATGGTGATTTGATTATTGATTATACTTATGATCAAGTTAGAGAAAGATTTTTGTGGGATAGAAAATCTGATAATGAAGATTTAGGAGTTTTATATACAAAAGAAGGAGTAAAAAATATAAAAATTAAAATGGAAGAAATAGAACATTAATGAAAGAAAAAAAAGTTTATAAGTTATCCTTCTCTGAATTTACCTCATATTTACAATGTCCTCATAAATGGTACCTGTCCTCGATCTTAGGATTAAAGACAGGTACCAATGATGAATTAGTATTTGGACAATTAGTTCATAAAACATTAGAAAATATTTTTACTTCTACTTTATGGAGAAAACCTACCATGTTGGAAGGTTTAATAAAAGCTAATTTAAAATTAGAAATAGAAAAAATTGATGATGTAAATTATTTACAAAAGTTTAATGGAAGTGGTTTATCTTATGTATTTTTAAAGCAAGCACATACTTTAATAACTGAATTGAATTTTTTTATTCGTTTTAAGGATTATGAAATTGTTAAAGTAGAAGAACAATTAGATGGTTTTCTTATAATAGAATTTGAAGATTTAATTTTTGTATTTAAAGGATATATAGATTTAATCTTAAAACATAAAAATTCTGGAAGGATTTTAATTGTAGATTGGAAAACCTCTGGTACACCTTGGGATATAAAGAAAAAACTAAAAGACAATGAAGATTTCTTTGCTCAATTAGGTTTGTATAAAAAATTTTACTCAGAAAAGAAAAATATACCCTTAGATATCATTGATGTCAAGTTTTATAATTTACCTAGAAATGATCCAAAAGAACAACAAAGTTTCGATGGAATTTTAAATGAAATCTATCTGAATAACTTATTTAAAAAAATGAAAGCGGTAGCAAGTTCAATTTATGAACAAAATTATAATAAACTTGACAAAGTTAAATTAATAAATAAAAAGAATTATTGTCATAGATGTAAATTTAATACCGAAGAACATTGTAATGATATTGATGAACACCAGATAATTTATTAATGGGTGTAAAAGATGGTAAAAAAACTAAAGTAATAAATGTTAGAGAAGATAATAAGCTAGTTTTCTCAGCATATAATGATTCTGTTTCATTTCTTATAATTAGTTTTTTAAAAAATCATTATGATATACTAAATCATTTGTTTGATAAAAAATTTACTATAGAAACTCTAGATGAAAAAACTTGGGAATTTTATTTAGATAATCCTACTTCAAATATTTCTTGTTTTATGATAGATGAAACTAATTTACAAGAAATTATTACTTTTTTCTTTTCGAAAATTTAAGTATAAATAGCTTAATTTGTTTTTTGTTTTTATTTTTTTATATTTAGTTTTAATTATAAACTAAAAAATGAAAAGATCTAAAATAGGAATCTTTTTGGACTATGCGATTAGAATACCTAATTTTCAACAAAGTTATTCATCATTTAAAGAATTTTTATTTAAAGATATATATGGAGTAGAGTTTCAAGATAAAATAATGGAGAACGATCCTAGATTTTATTGGCAAACTCAGTTAGAAAATACTGAAATAGCTAATTTCTACATGAGTAAAATTACGGATAAAATTGATGATATAAAAATTAGGGGGGATTTCTCTTCATACTTTTATAATAAAGATCATGAAGGAAAATTTTTATTTGAATATAATGCTAACCTATATAATGATGCACAAATAATTAGTCAAAGAGATTTAAGTATTATTAACATAACCCAGAGTAGTTTATTTGATGTAGTTATATTAGATAGATTTGTAGATGTTAGAAAAATAACTACTAGCTTATTCTTTTTGTCTAAATGTAGATTATACATAAAAGAGGTTAGATTTCTTGGAATGTCTGAAAATTATGATAAAGAAGAATTTATTGGGATCTGGAATCCATTAGAATTTTCCGAACAAATAAATAGTGAAAAATCAGATATATTTTTAAACTGGTTAAAAGATTTAGAAAGTAAAAATAAATTATAAAATGAAAGAAAATACATATAAACTATTTCTTGATGATAATGTAGAAAGAAGATGGCCACCGTCGAAGGTAGTATGGGTTCCAGGTATGGTATATGACGACAATGATAATTGGATATTATGTCAAAATTATGATGAATTTGTTTCTTGCATTTTAAAAAATGGTTTACCAGAATTTATTTCCTTTGATCATGATTTAAGTTATGAACATGAAAAAGAGGGTGCAAGAGTTAACTTTACTAAATTTTTTGATTATAGTAGAGTAGAAGAAAAAACAGGATTACATTGTGCAAAATGGTTAGTTGATTATTGTATAGATAATAAATTAAAATTACCAGAATATGTAATTCATTCTATGAACACTGGAGGAGTAGTTAACATTTCAACATATTTAAAAAATGCAAAGTTAAATGCAAAATTATAATGAATCCTAAAGTAAAAAAACAAATTATTGAATATTGTAAGGATCTTTTTAAAACTTATGTTCCAAAAGATGCTTTAAAGCAATATAATATATTAGATAAATTTTTTTTAGAAATGCTTTATAATTATGCCCAATCTAGTTATTTAGAAACTGGAGATTTTGCATTAAATACTGCAGATTTTGAAGAAATATTTTCTTTTTTAAGAGTATCAGAGGAAACATTAAAAAAATTCCAAGAGGGTAAAATATTATTAATAGGAGTGGATGAATTTGAACAATTCCATTTTAATTATACACCACAACTTGAAGCTAAATATAACGAAGAACAAAAAATCTGGGAGGAAAACAAACAATGAAAGAATCTATTTTTTCACAAAAATTTAAACATGATTTAAAACAAAAAGAGTTTAATAATTTAAGTGAAGATAAAAAATTAGAACAAAGACTTAAAGTTTATGAAACAATATTTGCAGAATTAGGTGATAGACAAAATAGATATATTTTTTATTGTCCAGATATTTCTGTTGTAAATAATTTAGTAAAAACTATTTATGAATTTGCCTTTATTACAAAAAAATTAGGATATAACGTTGTAGTTTTACATGAAATTAAAGGATTTAAATGTAAATGGTTATTAGAACAATATCCAGAGTATAAAGATTTGAATTTAGAATATGTAATTTTTAAAAGAGGTAAAAAATCTAAAAAAGAAACAAACCTATATTCTTTTAAGCCTACAGATACATTATTTATTCCTGATGTATTTCAAGAAATATTGGAAAATATACTTGAAGCTCAAACCATACAAAAAGTTGTATTAATTACAGGATATACAGGTATAGGAGCTCTCCCTATGGGATATGATTATAAATCCTTAGGAGTAGAACAATTAGTTTATTTAAATCCAATTTTAGCAGATGATTATAGTTTTTTTAAAAATACTGAACATAACCACATAGTAGATTCATTACCTATTAATAAAGAATTATTTTCTCCTGTAGACCCATTGGAAGTAATGCCTATTATTTGTGTAAGTAAGATAGCCAATGATAAACTCGCTCAACAAGTAATTAATATTTTCTACAATAAATATCCTCACTTAAACTTTTTTGCATTTAAAGTTCTTGACAGAACTAATTATCCTAGCTATATTAAATGTTTAAAATATAGCTGTCTATTTATAAATCTTGATGAATTTGTAGGATTTAATCAACCCTATTTCGAGGCAATTAATATGGGTATTCCAACAACTACTTATGTAAGGAGGGAATTAAAATTTGAAAATAAAAATTTTGCAGAGGAAGTAATGAGTTTTGATAAAGATCCTTTTGAAATTGCGGATTTTATTGCTCAATATTGTAATTTTTGGTTGAATAATCCTACTTCTATTTTTATAGAAAATACAAAAGAACTTTGTAAAAAGATTAAAATTGATAAATATACAAATACTAATTTAGAAAAACAGTTAAAAAAATTAATAGAAAATTTACAAGAATCAAGAATTAAATTTTTTAGTGCATTTAAAAATTCTATTATGAAGGTTAATGTCGAAAAGGAATTTGATAAATAATCAATTTGATTTTTGTTCAAGTAGTTTTTTTTATTTTTGTAATTTTATTAAACAAAAGAATTTACCAGAATTTAAGCATATAAATTTTGATTTAATCTTAGATATTTTAACTAAAACTACTGTAAAAGATTGTATTATCTGCACTACTAGGAAACTAGGAATTACTACAGCTAGTATGTTTTATATTAGTTATTTAATTTGTTTTACACAGAAAAAATCAAATTTTTTAATTTCTCATTTTAATGAAAAGTATGCGAAAGAATGTATATTAAATTCGTTAGAAACAATTAATAAACTTTTCGATAATACATTAATATTTGTCAATAATACTTCAAATATTTTAGT
>Ga0105241_10000470_pt1 | contig 30476 bp, 21 predicted proteins | sample KBSC64metaG_FD_80422 | JGI IMG/M metagenome (GOLD analysis project Ga0105241, IMG submission 80422) | Corn rhizosphere microbial communities from Kellogg Biological Station, Michigan, USA - KBS C6-4 metaG | ecosystem: Host-associated > Plants > Roots > Rhizosphere > Soil | place: Michigan, USA... | reverse complement strand
TTCCTTTTCTGCCCACGTCCGTGCTTGATGCGCCACATCACGACAACGGAGCCAAGCCTAGGAAATTCCCCTCTTCTTCATTCCCCTCCCCAAAGATGGAACCAATGCTCAGGCGGAGCCGACGCTTGAGGGGCCTGGCGGCGCAGCGGAGCGAGCACGCCAGCCGTGATGTGCCGGCAAACTGGATGGGAGCAACTAAGAAGAGAGACGTTGCCAGACGTTGCCTTCGTGTGTGGGAGCGAAGGCTTGGGGGTGGATCATTTCGGCGAGGAGCCAGGGCGTTTCGAACACGCTTGGGCTCGAACGGTTGAAGTACAGGTTGCCATCGGCAGCGAAGACGCGGCCGGAGCGCACGGCGCGCAGTTCGCTCCAACCGGGCGCGGCGGTGAGCAGGTGAATTTCGCGGAGGGTGCGTTCGAGGCCGAAGCCGCAGGGAGCGATCACGAGCACTTCGGGATCGGCTTCGCACACGGCGGCCCAGGGTGTGGTGGTGGAGTGCGCGCCGGTGACGCCGAGCGTGTTGATGCCGCCCGCGAGTTCGACGAGTTCAGGGCCCCAGTTGCCCATCGCGAACACCGGTTCGATCCATTCCAAACAGCACACGGTGGGCCGCGGCAAACTGCGCACTTTCTCCTTCAGATCGCACATTCGGGCGCGAATGCCGTCGACGAGCGCAGCGCCGACTTCCGCGCGACCGAGCAGCGCCGCGACCTCCGTGAAGCCGCTCAAAATCGCCTCCAGTGTGCCCGCGCTCAACGTGACGACTTGACGACGCTCGAGCGACGGACGCGCGTGGTGTGCGAGATCGGCGGGGCTCACGGCGCAGACTTCACAATGCGTCTGGGTGATGAGGATGTCCGGCGCGAGTTCGAGTAAACGCGCTTCGTCGACTTCGTACAGCGGGCTTCCGGCGTGCAGCCGCTCGCGGACGAGTTGGTCGATTTCGAGGCTGGAGCCCGTGATGTCGAACGTCGGGTGGCTCACTTCGGGCAAGCGCTTGACCCAGCTCGGGTGGTCGCATTCGTGCGATCGCCCGACGAGCCGATCGCCGAGGCCGAGCGCGCACACGAGCTCGGTGCCGCTAGCGAGTAAGGAAACGATACGCGGCTCGGCTTCGGTCATCGGTCACTCCGGCCCGCGCAGGAGCAGGCGATTTTTGGCATAGTGATATTCGAGCTGGTCTGACGGGTAGCGAAACGCGCGCCCTTCGGGGCACACCTCGCGCACTCGCGTCCAGCGAGGGAAGTCTTCGCGCACGGCGCGTTCGAGTGGTAGACCGGCTGCGCGAGCGGCGGCAAGGGCCTCGTTCAGCGCGGCAACGCAGGGCTTTTCGCAGGCTAAACAGGGGTTTGGCGCGGGCCCGAGCTCGCCCTCGAATGCCGGCAAATCGACGAGCACGACGGCGCGGAGCGCGAACCAAGGCCCATAGCTCGCGTGCACGCTCAAGTGGCTGGGGGAAATCACCGCGAAGCCGATGGCCTCGGCGACGCGCTGCAGCGGGATCACGCGCGGCTCGCTAGTGTGACCATAGAGCACGCGAGCTCGCGCTGGCAGCGACGGCAGCGCGCGTTCGATTTCGCGCACCACGTAGCGGTCGAGCGGATCCGGATCACTCGCGAGCGCCGCGTCGCGCCCGACGGCTTGCCTGAACGCGGGCCACAGAGCGCGCGTGTTGCCGATCAGGAGCGCGAGTGAGTGCGGACGGCTCACGAAGGGCAGGGCATGCTCGGGCGTGGCGCGCGCGTTGTAGCGAATTGCATCGAACGGCACCACGAGGTCGAGCCCCTGAGCCGCGCACGCGGCGGCAAATGACAAACACGAAGCGGGCAATGCGTGGCTCATCGTCTGGTTCGGCTTTAGCATTTCGGGGCGTGGGGCTCGTCACCCGTGCCGCGCGCCCCCGCCCCGCCGGCCGACTCTCGCACTCGCGCGCGTGGCGACTTCCGCCGGGCGGTTCACTTGCGGCCCCCGGCCGTGTTAATGACGGATGTCGGTGAGAACTCTGGTGGGGGTTCCGGCAACAACCCTTACCCTCCCGAGACGTACGGTGGTCATGGACCCCTCAAGCACCCGAGCTCGCCCACTGGATCGCGCGATTCAAGTCGTAGCGCCCTTTTGCGACATCGTCGATCGCTTGGAACAAGTTCCGCCTTCGGCGTTGGTGCGCGGCTTGTACATGAAGTCGTTCGACACCGTGTTGCAACGGGCCAACCGCGCGGGCCTCTACAACGAATATTTCGGCGGCGAGCGTTGGTCGGTGATCCGCATGTACCCCCTGCGCGACTACATGATTCGCTTGGCGGTCGCGGGAGCCTCGCTCCAATCACCCCAAAGGGTGCATGAAGGGATGCACGACATCTGGCGAACCAACGCCACGACATTTGCCAGCAGCCTGCTGGGCCGGACCATGTTACGGCTACTCTCGAATGACCCGGTTCGGCTCACCGAGCAGGCGCTCGCCGCGCGCCGCCAAACCTACCAGTACGGCCACTGGGAGATCGTCCGCCACGGGCCGCGTGCCATAGAGATGGTGTACCGCGAAGAATATCTTTGGATCGAGTCGGCCGTCGCGGGCGGAGCCGTGGGCGCGTTCGAGGCCTGTGGCATCAAGGCCAACCTCGAGACCAAGCTATTGAGCCGCTTCGACGGCTCGACCTCAATCACGTGGTGACCGAGCCCGTCGCCCTCCGAAAACCTTCAGCCCGAGGGAGGTGCAGTCATGGAGTCTGATTCCGTCGCGCCCGAGTCGGAGCCCAGCATCGCGACCTTCTTACTGGTGCCAAACAGCGCCGCGGCTGCGCGAATTTCCGCCATCCTTGCGGACCGTTACGCCTCGTATGCCACGCTGATCGAAATCGCCGAAGGCGCCGAGCGCGTTTCCGAAGCGCGCAATTTGGTGGGCGGCGCGCCGCTCGGTTTCGTGGCCGTCGACGAAGTGGCGGCGCTCGATGCGCTGTCGCGCGGAGCGGATGAAGTGATGGTTTGGCCGCCGCTCGACGACACGGCCATCCGCGGCTTCTTCGATCGCACTCGCCTGCGCGCCTCGCTGCGCAAAGGCACCGAGCGCATCAGTGCCTCGCTCGCCCACACCGAGAAGCTCTCGGCACTCGGCACGCTGGTGGCCGGCGTCGCGCACGAAATCAACAACCCGCTCATGGCCTTGCAGCTCAGCATCGAGGCCTGCCTGTCGTTGATTTCACCGCTCGGCAACGTGACCCAGGAGCTCGAGCGTTGGGCCGTGCGCGGCTGGGGCGCGACGCCGGAGCAAATACGGAGCCTGTACGAGCGCTCGCACAACGGCGCGCCGCCCATCGAAGCCAAACTATTGCTCGAGGAGATGCTCACGGCGTCGGCCGCCATCGGCAGCGTGGTGCGCGATCTGCGCGTGTTCGCGCGCTCCGACGGCGAGCGCGAAGAAGCGCAAGTACTGGACACCAATGACGTGGTCGATCAAGCGCTGCGCTTGGTGGGCCGTGAGCTGGGCGTGATCGCGCACATCGAGCGGGACTATTCGCGCACGTTGCCGCGGGTGCTCGTGCCGCACGGGCGGCTCACCCAGGTGCTCGTCAACATTTTGATCAACGCCGCGCACGCCATCAACGACGTCGAGCGTGAAGTGCACCGCGTGCGCATCTCCACGCGCGCCGACGGTGAGTGCGTCGCGATCTCGATTTCGGATACGGGCCCGGGCATCGCTCCGGAAGCGCTAACCCACATTTTCGACCCGTTTTTCACGACCAAACGCACTGGGCTCGGCACGGGCCTCGGGCTCAGCATTTCGCGCACCATCATGCGCGATCTGGGCGGAGACTTGATCGTGGAGAGCGTGCATGGCTCGGGCGCTACCTTCATCGCGCTCTTGCCGCTGCCCGATAGCAGCGCCGTGCGCAAAGCCTTCCTGCGAGGGCGCAATCCGGTCGCTACGAGCCCACTCAGCGAGCGCCGCACCGTGCTCGTGGTGGATGACGACGAGCGCGTTTTGAAAGCCTACGCGCGCCTGCTCGCCGGTTCTTGGGACGTGCTGATGGCGAGCGACGGCCAAGAAGCCATCGATCTGCTGAGCTCCGGCTCGGTAGCAGATGCCTTGGTGAGCGAGCTGAATCTCCCCGAGCTCGACGGCAAAGCGCTCTACGAATGGGTGAAAACGGAACGCCCGGAGCTCGCGCGCCGCACGTTCTTCGTCACCGCCGAAGCCACGCGCGAGCGTTATCGCGATTTCTTGCAGAGCATCGAGAACATGGTGCTGCTCAAGCCCGTCACCGCAACCGAACTGCGGGACGCCCTCGGCACCGTACCGAAACCCGAGCTCACCAGCGAAGGCTGATCGCAGCTCGGGTGAAGCCTGCCCCTTGCGCGTACATCACGACCTGCGTGCCGGGCTTCAGGCGCCCTGCGTCGCGCGCGGCGATCAAGTTCACGACCGGCCCCACGCCGCCCAAATGCGCGTAACGCTGATACGTCTGTTCGGCGACCTGGGCCGGTAGGCCCAGCGCTTCGGCGATCGCGAGCGGCACCCAGCGGCGCGGTTGCACGCTGAGCAGGAGCTCGATGGCATCCACGGAGAAGCCCTGAATTTGGGCCAATTCGCGCACCGTGCGCACCGCGGTTGGGACCGTGTCGTGCATCAACGCGCGCGTGGCTTCGGGTGAACGGCTGGCCATGGCGAAAGGGCCGCCCGCCTCCCACCACGGCGGATCGGTCTCGTCCGTTTTTCCGCGGCACCACACGACCGCGTCGAAGAATTCGCCGTGGGTCACGCTGTGGAGTTTTTGGATTTGGGGTTCTGGTGCGGCAGACACCAACATCGCCGTGGCTCCATCGCCGACGCTGGGCGAAACGGGATGCGTCATCGGGAACGTGCGCGTCGCCAAGTGCGACTGCGTGAGCAGCACGTGGCGCGCGCGCCCCGACTCGATCAGCGCGGCCGCGAGCCCCAGCTGCGATACTGGGCTCGCACAAGCCGAGTCGACCGACGCGGCCCACGCCTTGCGCGTCCCGAGCAGATCCGCCACGCGACAAGCATTCGACGGCATCAGCCGATCGGGGACGAGTGCCCACGAAAAGATCGCGTCGACCTCGGCGGCGTCGATGCCGGCATCGGCGAGCGCGCTCCGCGCCGCTTCGGCCTCGGCCTCGGAGGCCGTCATCGCCGCGTCGGCGACGCGTCGCTCGATACTGCCGAGAAAGGGATCGCCGGCTTCTTCCGCCAAATAGCGCGCCACGATCTGGGTGCTCGGGTCGCGGCCCGCTTCGGTGGGCACGTCCACGAGCGTGCGGTCCCCCTGCCGCTTCTGGCTCTGCTCGCCGAAGGCCCGCGGCCAGGCCGAATTCAGCCGAATTTCCGCGGGAAACCAGGCACCTAGGCCGGCGATGCGCGCGTGCATCAGCGTTTGCCCTCGTTCAGCATCGACATGTGCGCCAATGCCTCGTTGCGACCGCCGCCGGTCAGCCGTTGCTCGCGATCGATCCGCACGTCGAGCACGACGGGGACTCGCTGCTCGCGCAAGCGCCCGAGCTGCTCGCGGTTGATTTCACCCGGATGATTGATGCGCAAACCGGCCATGCCCATGGATCGGGCCCAAGCGGCAAAATCGGTCCAGGGTGAATCCCACTCCGCTTGGCGCCCGAACACTTGTCGGTAACCGTGATAAACCATGTTGTAGCGCGCGTCGTTGAACACGGCGTACACGATGGGCAGCCGATATTTGAGCGCCACGAGCGCTTCCATGCCGACCATCTGCATGCCGCCGTCCCCACAGATGCAGACCACCGGTCGATCGGGCTGCGCCAAGGCCAAGCCGATCGCGCCGCTGATCCCGGAGCCCATGCTGCCGAGGCCGAGGTGGATGGTGAAGCTATCGGGCGTGCGCGCGGTCAGGTAGTGCAAGGCGAACAGCATGTGTTCGCCGATGTCGGTGATGAACGCCGTCTCGGGCGCGGAGGCCGCCTGCAAGTCGGCGATGGCACGCTGCGGGGTGATGCGCTCGGCATCGTCCGCCGCGAAGTGTTCGTGTTCGAAGGGCGAGGTCTTGCGCAGTTCACGCAAGCGCCCCGCCGAGGCACCATGCCGATAGCCACCATCTAGAATCAGTTCGTACAGATCGCTCGCGAAGGCGCCGAGGTCGGCCACGACGCCCAGTTCGGTCGGCAGATTTCGGCCGAAAACCGCGGCATTCAGGTCGACATGCACGAGTTTGCCGCCCTCTCGCACGTAGCGAGTCGGGCCGATCGAACAGTCATCCAAGTCCGTCCCCAAGACGAGCGCCGCATCGACGCCTGGGCGCGTGTATTCGCGAGCCCACAGCGAAGCCGCGAGCCCACCATGACGCAGTGAGCGCGGGTGCCTCTCGCTCACCAAGCCCTTCGCCTGCGGCGTCGTGACGAACGGCACGTCGAAGGCATCCACCAAACGTCGAATCGCGGCTGCATGCGCGCGACAGCCGGCGCCGATCACGATCAACGGTCGCTCGGCATCGCACAGCCAGCGGGCCGTCTTTTCGACCACGTCACGCTCGGCGCGCGCGCCGAGCGCGTGAACCGGCGCCGAGACCTGCGTCGCCGGTGCGTTGGCGCGCCCGAACTGGATCGGCAGCACCAACAACGCGGGCCCTGGATAGTGCGGGTTCTGCGCCGCGCCGAGGGCGGCCAAGCCCTGCGTGAGCGCGGTCTTTGCGTGGGTGACGCGCACCGTGGCACGCGTCACGTTGGCGAGCAGCTGCTCCACCGCGATGCCCTCGGGGCCGCTATCCTGGAGCAACCGGCCGCCATCGGCCGCCCAAGCCACGTCCCCACAAATGAGCAGCAGCGGGATGCGCTCGAGGTGCGCCGAGACCACGCCCGTGACGACATTGGTTGCGCCCGGACCGGCCGTGACGACGACCGCCGGCACTCGCCCCGAAGCGCGGTAGTAGTCGGCCGCCGCGAAGGCCGCCGAGGTCTCGTGCCGCGACTCGATCAGGCGCGCGCCCGGGGTATGCAAAATGGCGTCAAAGACCGGAGAAATTGGCCCACCGGGGACACCAAAGAAGGTCTCCACGCCCGCTTCGACCAAGCCGCGAACCAAACGTGAGGCGGCCGATGCATCGGCTTCAACGAGCGGCGGTAGCGCAGGCAGCCGCGGCAGCTCGGGGACGGTGGGCAACGGCGAGCGACTCGGCCGCGGCTTGAGCTCGTTCACGTACGATTCGGGCGGCCTGTCCGTGTCGACACGATCGGCGTCCGCGACGTTGACGATGAGCTCGGCTAAATTTTCGGGTGACATCAAAGGCTCCGTTGATAGCCCCCGGCGCGCGGGCGCATAACACAGCTCTGCCTTCGAATGGACGACTTGTGTGACAAGCCGGTCACTTCTTGTGCGTGGCCGGCCGAGCGCACGTTGAATTCAGCGCCCGCGCGACGAATGGCAACGGAAGCCCAGCATTCGTTGCCGCTCGGCTGCGGCGCTCAGCGACGAGCGCGCGCAGCGTCGAGGCGGGCCGGAGTCATGCGACTGCGCCCGCCTTTGCGCGTCAATTCACTTGTTCGCAGATACCGGAAACACACAGGCCACCGGCACCACACTGACCGCAGTCGAGCATCTGACCGCAACCATCGGCGGCTGCGCCGCACTGGATGCCCTGATCGGTGCAAGACTGCGGCGGGCAACTCTGCGTGACGCACTTGCCTCCGACACAGGCCTCACCGGTCGGACACGCCGGACACGTGATCTCGTTGCCGCATTGATCGCCTGCTTGGCCGCATTCGATCTTCTGATCGCCGCAGGTCTTCGCAGTACACGTCGTCGAGCCGCACTTTCCGCCGTTGCACGTTTGACCAGTGGGGCATTTCCCGCAGGAAACGACGCCATTGCAGCCGTCACTGGCGAAGCCGCACACTTGGCCGCTGGGGCAGGTCGTGGCCGGCGTGCAACCAACCTTTCCGCATTGGTTCGGCACGGGCGGGTCGCCCACGCCGCACGCTTGGCCGGTCGGGCAGTCACCGCATTTGATGAGCTTGCCGCAACCGTCGCTCGCATAGCCGCAATTTTGCCCGGCCGGACACTTGGTGGCCGGCACGCAGGTGACCGGCGGAGGCACGCACGAGCCAAGATCGAAGATCATGAACTCGAGCAGCTTCTCCTGCGCGTTCATCGGATCGAGGCAGCGACCGCCGCTGCACGTGCTCGCACAATCATTGTCCGTCTTGCACGCCGAGCCCCAGGGGCAGGTGTTGTTGGTACAAGTGCCGGTGCAATCGGCGTTCACGTTGCAGGCGTTGCCGCACTGCTCGGGGAACGTTTTGCCTTGCTCTTGCGCGTCCTGTACGTGGAAATCGCTGAAGAGCACGCGCCCACACTGCACGTCCGGTGGCTTCTTGGTCAGATTTTGAACCAAGTTGACCGGCGTATTGAACGTGAAGTGGAGCGGAGTGTGTTCGCCCGTGTAGTCCGTACCGATACAGGTGTCGGGGACGCAGGTGTTGGGCACGCACGGGCCGCGATTTCTGCCATTGATGATGCAGTCGTTGTCGACGTTGCACGTGCTCTGCGTACGGTTCTTACAAACGTTGGGCGCGCAATCGGCGTTGGAGTTACAGAGGTTGTTGGGGGCCGCGCTGCACACGTTCGAGCAAGTGCCGGTGCACGTATTGCCGTGCGCCTTGCAGGTGCGTGCGTTGTCGCCGTCGCGGTAAAGCCATTGTTGCGTCTTGCCTTTGACTGCCGAGATCAGGTCGGTGTCGTGGCGAATGACGATCACGCCCACTTTGCCCGAGCCGACGGTCGAGGCGCCCACCGCTTCGAGCCAGCCTTGGAACGCGTTGCCCTTGGGATTGCTGAGCTTGTCGATGATGCCGACGGCCGTCGCCGGTTGGTCGGCTTCGTCATCGTGCCAGCTGGCCACTTCGCTCCAGTTGTCGGCTTTGCCTGCAGAGGCGGTGTTTTCGTCGTTTTGGTACAGCCAGGTGTAACTGAAGTGGGTCGCGAAGATGCGACCGCCGCTCTTGGCGTAAGCGCGGAGCGCCTTTTGGTCCGCCGCGGCTTCGCTGTATGCCTGCCCTTGGCAAGACAGGATCGTCATATCGTAGTTGTCGATGACGGGCTGAGTGCCGTTGAGCTGGAACAGCGCGCTCTGATCGGGAGTGGCCGCGTCGATCGACTGGCCCGGGGCGTCACCGCCGAGATAGAACTGAACACGGCCTTTTTGTGCCGGATCCGTGAACTCGCTCGCAGCGATACCCATCTTGCGCAACACGCACTCGAGCGAATCGACCTTGCCGGTGACCATCGCCATGAGCGGGATGTTGCCTTGAGCTTGCGTGCTCGGCATGAGCAGCGTCTTGTCGGCAATCGTGTTGGCGGCGCACGAGTTGTTTACGTCCACCTTGAACACACGGCGCCAGCGGCCGAGCTGAATGACGACGGTCAGGCCTTTGCCGACCGGAACGTTGCTCAACTTGAACGAGCCATCTACGCCCGTGTACGTGCCAGCCGGTGGATCCGTGACCCCGGGCGTGGAAACGAGCGGTGAGCCCGCGGCGGAAGCGCCGCACACGTCACACGTGGTGCCCACCGGAAAATTCTTCAACGCCGGGTCGTTGGGGTTGTTCGCGATGTAAACGAGCACGTGATAGAGCGGGTTCTTGCCGGCCGGATCGTAGACTTTGCCGCTCAAGGTGGTGGTCGTGGCGCCCGGACAAGTGGGGATCTGGCTACAGGCGCCCGTGCATCCGCACACGCCCGCGATAGGATTGCCCTTCGCGTCCGAACCGCCGCCGCACGTCCAACCCGGCGTCGAGCAGGTGAGCGGACCACACGTGAGGGCGTTGCCGCAGTTATCGGCCGCTTGACCGCAACTGTAGCCGCGCCCCGCACAGGTCGTCTTTGGATCGACGACGCAGGCGGCCGGCGGCTGGCAAGTGCCTTGGATGCACACGTCACCAGCATTTGGACAAGTGGTCGAACCGCAGTCGAGCACGTTGCCGCAATTGTCAGCGGCTTGGCCGCACGTGTAGCCGCGCCCAGCACAGGTCGTCTTTGGATCGACGGTACAGGTCCCGCCGTCACCTGAGCCGCACTTGTTCGCGCCGCCCAAGCCGCAGCCCTGCCCCGACGGACACTTGCCGCACGTCACGATGCCGCCGCACTTGGTATCGGTCACTGCGCCGCAGTTGGCGTCGAGCTCGGCACAGGTGGAAGCAGTGCATACGCCGCCGTCACCGGCGCTCGTGCCCTTGCCGCAGCGGTTTGGTTCGATCGCGCCGCAGGCCTCGCCGCTCGGGCAAGTCGTCGGACCACAGTTGACGATGCCGCCGCAGCGCGTGTCGGTCACGTAGCCGCAATTGGCGTTCAGCTGCTCGCACGTCGAAGGACAGCTCGAACCGGTGTCGCCAGCGTCGCCCAAGTGCAGGCCGGAGGTGCCGCCGGTGGCGCTACCACCGCCCGATCCCGCATTACTTTGCGGACCATGGTCAGGGTTGACGACATCGGGATTTCCGCAGCCTGAAGCCAGCGTGAACGATCCGACGACTACGAGAACGACGGTAGCAATCCAAGTACGCATCCCAACACCTCGGACGTGCAAGAAACCCGATTGCGCGCGCGCACGGGTCAAAAACGATCAACATCACTGTGCTCTTAAAATTCGCGCACGGCAATTGTTCTCATCGGCGACTCATTGGCGCGAAATGAGAGTCAAACACAGAGAGTGTGTGCGAGCGTGGGAGTCAGGATCCGAGCACACGACACACCCTCCAAGCGCCGCGAGCGCGAGTGTGTCGGTCACGCGCGATCCGCATTTGCGTCCCCTCGCCGCTTGGTTGCGTGCAACTCGGACTTCGTCCGCGTTGGGGGCAATTCAGTCAGACCTCCGGCAGGGGAATGTCGAGCGGCTGCCGCGAGTTCTATCGGCAAGCAAAACGAGCCGTCTGGTGACGATCTCGCGGACGCTCATGTAACCGAGAATTCACGAGAATCGTCGGTTCGAACCATTGACGGCGCCAACTTCGGTGCCGAGGATCACGGTCACGATGTCGGAGTCGAACGCACAAATCCAATTCGAGCAGAGCGGTACGGAACTCACCGCCGTGCGCATCACTCGCGAACAACGCTCGCCCGTCATCGCCTCCCTGCAGCGCGCGCTGTTCGCGCTAGGGATTGTGGTCTCGTCGTACCAAGCTCGGCCACTTGCCGGCCGGCTGATGGAGCGAGTCGTGATTTCCCGCCGTGACGGGGGCGCGGTCGATGGCACGCTGATCGCCGCGACGAAAGCGGCCATTTTGCCGATTGCATTGGGCTGAGCCCAATTCTGCGCCGGGCCGCGGTTCGGCTTTCCGTTGCCGGAGCCCCGAAGACCGGGTATCGGGTCCGCGCCAGAGCGATACCGGGGTTCACCGGTCGCTCTGCCAAGGGCGGCCTTTCCGATGCAAACGACGACGAGGTCTCGGTTCTTGATGGTGGGTGGGTTGCTGCTCGTCCTCGCGGGGTGCAAGCCCGCTGAGTACCCGAAAGAGCTGTTTACGATCGCCGCACCCGACGGCGCGGACTATCCGGTCATGCTCTCGCAGGGCACGGCGAATGCGCCAGGGCGCCCGATCGCAGCCTCGAGCAGCACGCACGAGGCGCATTCGAGCTCGACCTACTCGAACGGCTACACGAGCGTCACGATCACGCAGTCGGAGTTGGCTCAGTCCGAAATCGGCGCAACGCAAAAGCTCGGGATGCAGGTTCGGCACAGCGACCATTGGGTGCAAATCGAAGGCGCGGATTTCACGACCACCGATTTCTCGATGTACGGGAGCACCACCAGCGACAGCACGCTGAACCTCCGCGGGAGCGCACGATGAAAGCGCGAACCACGAGCGCCTTCAGCCTGGGCATCGCGCTGACCGTCACCGGTTGTTACACGACCAGCAACGTGGCGACCTTCACGCCACTACAAACCAACTATCCGGTGTCCGCTTCGCCCGAATACGTCGCTCAAGACGGGCAGATCGTGGCGCCCAATCAGTACCAAGTGACCGCCCCGTTTCAGTTCAACGAAGTCGTCGATGGCGAGGTGCACGCGAACACGAGCACTCGCCTAGCGCTCGAGCCGCAATTGAACGACCTCGTTGCCAAGTCCCAGGGGGACGCAGTCACGAACTTGAAAATCCAGGCCGTGAACTATGACCACGGCTCGCACGCTTCGGCCGCCAGCTGGAAAATCCTGGGTTGGACCTTCGGCATCACCGGCGCGAGTGTGGCCGTTTTGGGCGCCGCGATCGGCGATCGCAACGATAGCTCGGTGCACAGCTCTGGGTTGCTTCTCGGTGGCGGCATCATCGCGGGCCTCGGCGTACTCAGCTACGTCATCGGCAGCACGCTGAAGGATCCGGCTGAGTGGCAATTTCAGGTGAGCGGTCAGGTCGTTCGGCGCACGGCTCAGGCGACGCCGAGCGCCGCGCCCCTCACCCCGCCGATGTCGAGCGCGCCGCCCCTCGCGCCCAGCGCGCCGCTACCTCCTGCTCCCACCGCGTCTCCAGCGCCGAGCGGCGGCCCTAGGTTTGTTCCATCGGGGGTTTCCCACCTTCGTGGATCGCGAAGCGCGTCACCCCCGCTCCCGCCGAAGTGAATTCAGCGGGGCCCCACCCCGGAGTTTGGGGCCCCGGCCCCAAACGAGTGTTTATCAAACAGCTTCTAGTCACCCCTTCACGCACAAGACCTGTTTGAGTTCGGCGACGATCTCGACGAGGTCCGCCTGCTGCGCCATGACGTGGTCGATGTTTTTGTAGGCCTTGGGCGCTTCATCGATGATGCCGCGATCTTTTCGGCATTCGACGCCTTCGGTCTGGCGCTCCAGATCGGCGACGGTGAACGCTTTGCGCGCTTGCGTGCGGCTCAGCCGACGCCCCGCCCCGTGCGATGCAGACTCGAACGAGAGCGGATTGCCTTTACCGCTCACGATGAACGATTTCGCGCCCATCGAGCCGGGGATGATGCCGAGTTCGCCCAAACGCGCACGAATCGCGCCCTTTCGCGTGACGAGCAGGTCGTCCCCGAAGTGACACTCTTCGGAGACATAGTTGTGGTGACACGAGATGGGCGCTTCGAAGCGCAGCTTCGGCCAGAGCTTGCGAAACACAGACTGCAAACGCTCCATCATGAGTGAGCGATTGACCGACGCGTATTCCTGCGCCCAAAACAGATCCCGGCGATAAGCCTCGAAGGGCGGCGTGTCGGCGATGAACACCGCCAGATCCGGGTCGGACAAGGCTTGGTTGTGCGAAAGGTAGCGCGCCTTCTCCATGTGAAACTCGGCCAAGCTCGCCCCGATGTGACGACTGCCCGAGTGCAGCATGAGCCACACTCCGCCCTCGGTATCGAGACACACTTCGATGAAATGGTTCCCGCCGCCCAAAGTACCGAGTTGCGTACCCGCGCGCGACAAATGGCGCTGCACGTGCGGCGTCAGATCGGCGAAGGTTTCGAAGAGCCGGAGAGCGCGGCCTTTCACCGCGGCGCCCGCCTCTTCCCAAACGGGCGCGCGGTGGCTATCGCGCCCGACGGGAATCGCGGCTTCGATCTTCGATCGCAGCTTTTTTAGGCTATCTGGAAGATCGCCAGCCACGAGCGAAGCCTTGACCGCGGTCATGCCGCAACCAATGTCGACGCCGACGGCAGCCGGCGCCACTGCGCCGCGCAGCGCGATCACCGAGCCGACGGTGGCGCCCTTGCCCACGTGAACATCGGGCATCACTGCCACGTGATGCGCGACCCAAGGCAAGCTGGCGACGGCTTTCAATTGACGGAGCGCGTCCGAGTCCACTTCATGGGCATTGGCCCACAAGCGGATCGGAACGCGATCGCCGTTGATGAGTGTAGGAGACATGAGTTAGCTCTCTTCCGCTGTTTGCAGGTCGCGCACGGCCGCTGGGTCGTAGCGAAAGCGGAGTTCGGGGATTCGTTTCAAGGGCAGCGCCTCGCACAGGCGAGAGCGCAGAAAGCCGGCGGCGCGTTCCAGCGCAGCCTGCGTTTCTTCGGCAAATGCGGCGCGTTCGTCACTGGTGATGACGAACCACGCGCGCGCTCGCGAACCGTCGGATGACAGTTCGACGATGCTGACCCGCACGTCTTCGAGACGCGGGTCAGCCATTTCACTGTCGAGCAGTGAGTTCAATTCTTCGCGAAACAACTCTTCCAAGCGCTGGCCGCGATAGCCAGGGCTCTGGGTAGACTCGTCCCGCGACCTTCGATGTTTGGCCATGGTCCGGGGGCTGCCCCGCTAGTGCAGGAACAGCTAAAATGATGGGGAAATGATCGCGAGCGTGAGACTCACGCGGCGACCGAGGAAACGATCGAACGGTGCGAGTTTTTGGATTTCGGCATCGGCATCATTTCCTCTCCCGCGAACGCTGGGCGTGCGCGCGACGCAATAACTGACAGACCGCGCGGAGTCTGTCAAGCAGTCACGACACGATTGACGAGCGACAGGCACAGCTCGTACGCGAACATTTGTAGGCTTCGAGGGACCTTCGACATGCCCCATCGCAACGCGTAGACCCTTGTCGGATTTCGCTCAAGATTCTACACATCGCTTTCTTCCATCCGTGAGCGCCGCGGCCGCACCAGGCGCAAGCGAGCAGCCAACACAGTGCGTTGGCAACCGCACTGCGACCGGCAAGAAATAGGGCAGAGAGAGGAGCGTCGCGTCTCGAGGGATTTTCCGCATGCCCCACGCGACGCGTCAGCCCTTGTCCAGTTTCGGACATGCCCCAGCGCGACGCCTCAGCCCTTGTCCAGTTTCGGACATGCCCCAGCGCGGCGCGTCAGCCCTTGTCCATTTTCGGACATGCTCCGCCGCTTCACACAGACCGGCGTCGGGTCCACTCAAGGTTGATCTCATCCCAAAAGCGCTTCACCGATCCCGTGTCGATCACGATGCGTAGAATCTTGAGGGATTTCGGACATGCCCTATCGCAACGCTTAGACCCCTTATCCGGCTTCGCCCCAGGATTGATCACATCCCGAACCCGTATGCACCGCCGGGCAGGCGCGGCCGCAAAGCAGGCGCGCGCCGGACTCTGTCACCCACGGTCGACCATCACGGGTAGCGCGCCCGTTTATTTGTGGCCCCTAACCCGCATTAGAAGCGCACACGCGTGGAAACACGCCAATAAGCGCGACCGATTCTGTTGGAATGACTCAGCAACTAGTATTAAGACGCCGCTATGGGCGCACAGTGGAAGCAGAAAGGCCGTGAGCAAAGCGCAGATGCCAAAGGGCGCCTGTTCACGAAGTTGTCGAAAGAGATCATGGTTGCCGCGCGCACGGGCGGCCCCGATCCCGCGACCAACTCACGCCTCCGCTTGGCGGTAGAACAAGCCAAGCGCGCCTCGATGACGAAGGACACGTTGGAACGCGCCATCAAGAAGGGCGCGGGCTTGCTCGATGGCCAAGCTCAATACGAAACCGTGGTTTTCGAAGGCTTCGCGCCGCACCAGGTGCCCGTCATCGTGGAGTGCTTGACCGACAACAAGAACCGCACGGCACCCAACATCCGCCTGTTGTTCAAGAAGGGCCAGCTCGGCGCGGGCGGCTCGGTCAGTTGGGATTTCAATCATCGCGGCGCAGTCGAAGCGGCACCACCAGCGAGTGGTGAGGACGCAGAAGAGGCAGCCATCGAAGCCGGCGCGCAAGAAGTCGAGAGCGCCGAAGATGGCCAATCGCGCTTCATCACCGAATTGACCGACGTCGATCTGGTCTCGAAAGCGCTCGCGGCGCGCGGCTGGCACGTCACGGCCGCTAACCTGATCTGGATCCCGAAGAACCCAGTCACGCTCACGCCCGAAGCCCGCACCGAAGTCGAGGCCTTCTTGGCCGCGCTCGACGCGGACGACGACGTGCAGACGATCTACGCCGGCCTCGCTTGAGGCGGGCGCGAAAGCGCCGGGCTCAGGGCCCTGAGCTGACGAGCTTCATTTCGTCCACGTCCGGGGCGAGATCGCCATCCTTGTCCGTCCACTCGTAGACGTACCAGGATTTGTCGAACGTGTTCACGTTGGGCAAAATGCCGTTGGCGAAGAAGTAAGCAGCCGCCACCGTGCCGCTCTCCCAAAAGCCTTCCGCGTTCAGCACCAGAGATCCGCTCGTGGGATCGCGCATCAGCTGAATCACGAAGAAATCGTGCATAGTGTTGTCTTCGGTAGTCTGGCGCGTCACCACGACTTCGTCGTTGGAGTTCTTGCGGAACTCGATGGTCGTTACGCCATCGTAGTGCCAATAGATGGGCGATATCTTCTGGGCGTCGACATAGCCCAAGAGGCGCGCATAGTAGCTGCCGCCAGCGGCAACCAAGAGCTCGTGTGCGCCGGAGACTGGCCTGCCGTTGGAGGGATTCAACGCGTCCGGCACCGTCTGCGATACCTCGCGGACTGTGGGCGCGGGCGTGCATTGCGCGGCCAGCGCCGCAGCCATGGCCCGCCCCGGAACTTGATTGCCATCTTGACCGTCCAAGACGACGGCCACTTTCGGCAGCGCGCAAATGTTGGCGAGAGTGGTGTCGTGGCACGCCACGCACGCAGAGGTTCCCGCTTGACCGCCAGCCCCAGCTTCACCGCCAGCACACGCGGTGAGCCCGCAGAATTGCCCATCCGCGCAGGGCGAACCGCACGCGCCGCAATTTTGACTGTCGGTCTCGGCATCGATGCAATGCAGGCCGCAACAGGTGAGGCCGGTGCCGCAGCCGGCGTTGGTGCCTTGCTGATCGGCCGTGCATGCAGGCGCACAGCGATTGTCGCCACACAGGTTGCCCGCGCCGCACTCGCTATCCCCGATGCAACTCTGGCAATCGTGGGCGTCCGCACAGACACCGCTCGCGCAGCTGGTGTTGTCGTCTTTACAGCCGGTCACGCAGGTATTGGTCGAACCGCAGACTTGCCCGGACGGACATTGATCGTCACTCAAACAATCGACGCACGTGCCATCAGGAAAGCACAGGCCGCTCGTGCATTTGGGGTTCGCGCACTGCACCGTGACCGCGCCGGCTTCGCCACCGGAGCCCGCACTGCTACCGCCCGTGCCGGCGCTCGCTCCGCCGCCACCCTGGCTGACGTCACTGCCGCCGCTGCCTCCCTTGCCGCTGCTGCCCGCTTTGCCGCCGGAACCGCCGTGCGCCGTGGAGCCCGAGTGCCCACCGGAATTCGTCGTGCCACTTGCCCCATCGCCCGCGCTCCCGCCGGCGCCCGCTGAACCGTTGTTGGAACTCGAGCTGGAACAAGCCGCGCTCACCAGTAATCCGCCCAGCACAGCGGCCCCCATCGCTCGCATTCTCTTCGGCATCGACGAAACCTCCGATGAGCGAGGGTAGCGCCGATCTTCACGCTCGGGGAGCGATCGATCAAATTGACTACTCGCGCACTCCGGCACACATCACTACCGGGGCAGACGAATTTTCAGCTGCGCTCACGAACGAGTGCGACACTTCTGCACACCGGTACCGCTCCCAGCTGCCGAGTCAACAATGGCAGCACGGTGTTTCAGGGCGTAATTGCGGGCCTGAGCGCGAGCGCGGCGGACGCGCTGTACGAACAACCGGGCGTCACGTCCCAACTCATCATCCGACTTCCTGGGCTGAGCGGCCCCCAGTAGCCCGCCACTCCGCCGAGCACGTTGGATCGCAAATCGAGCACCTGCGTTTGCAAGCTGCCGCCACTCGGCCCGCCCGCGTCACCCGCGGGCGCGTACACCGACACGAGGTCGTAGGCGTACGCGCCATCCGTCACGACACCCAAGGTATCCTTCACGGTGCCGCAGTTGGACGAATCGAGTGAATTCGAAGTGCTGGCATCGACTGGGGTCGTTTGATCGACTCCGTTGAACTCGGTGACGTTGGCCACGATGGCGTACATCGCGCCGGTGATCGTCACGTTGTACGTGCCGCCGGCCGTGGCGGGCAAACCGCTATCCAGCAAGTAGTAAACGCCGCCCCAGATTTGTCCGCTGATGGAGGACTTGGCCAGGGTCATGGCCACGTTGTTGTACTTCACGGTCGTCGCCCCAGTGCCGTAGTTGGCGACGCCGACGACCATCAAGCGGTACTTACCGGAGGACGAACCGAGCTTGTGGCTGAGCGTGAGCGAGGTTCCCAAGACCAAGTCGGAAACGTTGGAATTGACGACGGTGATATCGAGCTTGTTCTTGCACACACGGCCGATGCAAAACGGCGAAGTGCCGGGGCAAACGTGGCCACACGAACCGCAGTTCGCCGGTAAATCAAGGCTCGTCGTGCAGCCATTCTCCGGATTCGAACAATCGTCCCAGCCGGAATTGCAAACGGGCTTACACACGCTGGAGCCGCAGCTGGTCGCGCTGGCGTTGGTCAGCTTGCAGGCGATGTTACAGCCGCCACAGTTGCTGGTATCGCCCGAAACGGGGCGTTCGCAGCCGTTCGTGGGGTCGCCATCACAATCCTTGTAGCCGGTGGCGCACGTGGGGCTGCAATTGCTGCCGCTGCAGGTGTTGCTCCCGTGCGCGTTCGTGCATTGAATGTTGCAGCCGCCACAATTCATCGAATCCGAAGCGCTGTTCGACTCGCAGCCGTTCGTGCCGTCCTTGTCGCAGCTCTGATAGGTCGAGTTGCACATCGGCTGACACGAGCCGCCGGAACAGTTGTTACTCGTGGTGTTGATATCGAGGCAGGTGTTGTTGCAGCTGCCGCAATTTTTCTTGTCCGAGGCGAGGACGGTCGAACAACCGTTCGGCAAAACCCCGTCGCAGTTGGCGAATTGGGTGCCGCAGCTCGGTGAGCAGGCGCTCGAAACGCAGCTATTCGTGCCGTGCGGGGCTTTGCACACCGTGCCGCAGCCGCCGCAGTTGTTGTTGTCACTCGTCTTGTCCGACTCACAACCGTCGGCGTCCATCTTGTTGCAGTTGAGGTAGCTGCCCGCGCAAGTGTCGATCTGGCAGCCGCCCGTCACGCACTTACCGCTGGCGTGCGCAAACGCGCCGGCGCAACTGGTGCCGCAGCCACCACAATTGCTGCCGTTGGTATTGGTGTTCGTGGCGCAGGCGAGCCCGCTGCCATCGCAATCAGCGAACGGCGCGACGCACGTCTTTACCTTGCAGGTGCCGGTGTCACACTTCGCGTTCGCGTTCGCGATGTTGCAAACGGTGCCGCACTTCCCGCAGTTGTTGCTGTCGGTGGTGGTGGTGACTTCACAACCATCGGTGTAGCCGTTGGTGGTGCCAGCATTGCAATCCGCGTGACCGGGGTCGCACGCGGTGAGTTTGCACGCCGAGGCCACGCACGCCGCGCTGCCATTGGCGACCTTGCACACGTTGCCGCACGTCTTGCAGTTGTTGCCATCGGCGGTGAGATCGGTCTCGCAACCGTCGGCCGGGTCGCCGTTGCAATCACCGAAACCGGCCGGGCAATTGCTGATGCCGCAAACGCCGGCTTTGCAGAAGGGCGTGCCGTTCTTGGCGTCGCAAATCTTGCCGCAACCGCCGCAGTTGTTCACGTCGCGCGTGGTGTCTTTTTCGCAGCCGTTCGCGCGATCGTCATCGCAATCATCGAAGCCGGTATTGCAGGTGATTTGGCATGCGCCGCCGCTGCAGGAGGGGGTGCCGTTCGTATCTACGCAGGCCTTGCCGCAGCCGCCGCAATTGACCGGATCGGTGCGCGTGTTGGTCTCACAACCGTTGCTCGGATCGCCGTCGCAGTCTTCGTAAGGGGCGGTGCATTTACTGACCCCGCACTTGCCACCCAAGCAATTGGGCTCCGCGTGCGGAAGCAAGCAGGGCATGCCGCAGCCACCGCAGGCCGTGGCGTCGGTCTTGAAATTGGTTTCGCAGCCGTTCTTGATGTCGCCGTCGCAGTCACCCGTGCCGTCCACGCAGACCAACGCACAGGTGCCCGCGGTGCAGGTGTTGCTCGAACAATCGGTGCCGACCTTGCAGCTTTGACCCGGATCACAGGCGCTGCACGTCGAGCCGCCGCAATCGCGCTCGGTTTCGTCGCCGTTGAGCACGCCATCAGCGCAGGTTGGCTGGGCGCACACGCTGTCGGTGCAAACGTGGCTTTGGCAATCGTCGCCGCTGACGCAGGCCAAGCCGGACGCACACGCCGTACACTCGCCGCCGCAGTCGACGTCACTCTCGCCGTTGTTCAGCTGCCCGTCGCTGCAATGCGGACCGGGGATCACTCCGCCGTCGGTGCTCGTGCCGCCCGAACCGCCTTGACCGTTCTGGAATTCGAAATGAGGAATCCCGCACGACATCGCGTTGACGACGAACAGACAGGCGAGCAGGCATACGCAGCGTCGCAACCAGACGGCGTAAGCGGACGCCACACGAAAGGGCATTCCTGAGGGCTATCACAAGATGGCCCGCAAATTTGCGCCATTTTTACTCGAATTAATGCGCACGATCCCCGAAATCGCGCCACGGCTACCGGGACGTTTCAGCAACATGGCGCGAGGCGCTTGGCGAAGTAGGTAGCTGGAGGCGGGATGCGGGCTATGTGCGCTCGAAGTCACGCTCGTGCCAGCCGCAGCGCGTTAACGATCACCGAGACGGAGCTCAGGCTCATGGCGGCGGCGGCGAACATCGGATTGAGCAGCGTGCCGGAGAAGGGATACAGCACTCCCGCTGCGAGGGGCACGCCAAACGCGTTGTAAACGAAGGCAAAGAACAGATTCTGTTTGATGTTGGCAATCGTGCGTTGGCTGAGTGCGCGAGCTCGAACGATGCCCGCAAGATCGGCGTGCACGAGGGTGATGCCCGCACTGTCCATCGCCACGTCCGTGCCCGTGCCCATGGCAATGCCGACGTGCGCTTGCGTCAGCGCAGGCGCGTCATTGATACCGTCACCGGCCATGGCCACGATGCGCCCGGCCCGCTGCAGGCGCTGGATGGCTTCGGATTTCTGCGCTGGTAGCAGTTCCGCGCTGACCTCCTGGATGCCGAGTCCGCGCGCGACGGATTCTGCCGTGGCTCGACTATCTCCGCTCAACATCACGAGCCGGAGGCCTGCCGCTTGCAGCGCGCGCACTGCGCTTTGCGCACTTGGTCGCACCGGATCAGACACCACGAGCGCACCTGCCAGCTTCCCACCCACGGCCAAGTACATCACGCCGTGCCCCTGCTCTTGCTCACCGTGAACCCGCTCCGCGAGATCGCCCAGGGTGAGACCGGCAGCGGTCATCAGGGAGGCGTTGCCGAGCTCCACGTGCTGGCCGTCCACCGAGCCGCGCACGCCTTGGCTCGTCAGCGCTTCGAACGCGGTCGGCTTCGAAAGCGGCAGCATGCGAAGCTGCCCCCCCGCGACGACCGCGCTCGCCAGCGGATGCTCGCTCTGTTGCTCGAGACTGGCCGCAAAGTGAATCACCGCCGCCTCGTCGAACGGCGCGACGGGGAACACCGAAGTCAGCCGTGGCTTGCCTTCGGTGAGCGTGCCGGTTTTGTCGAGCACCAGCGTATCGACTTTGCCCAAGGTCTCCAAAGCTTCGGCGTTCTTGAACAACACCCCGAGGCGCGCACCTCGGCCACTCGCGACGAGAATCGACATCGGTGTCGCGAGCCCCAAGGCACAGGGACAGGCAATGATCAGCACCGAGATCGCGCACATCAGGGCGTAGGTCAACCGGGGCTCGGGGCCGAAGACTGCCCAGCAAATGAAGGTCAGAAGCGCGACGCCCAGAACCGCGGGAACGAAGTAGCCGGCGGCGATGTCTGCCAGACGCTGGATCGGCGCGCGCGTGCGCTGCGCCTCGGCCACCATGGCCACGACGCGTGAAAGCAGCGTGTCTGCCCCCACTTTTTCGGCGCGCATGAGCAGTGAGCCGCGGCCGTTCACCGTGGCGCCAATGACGCGATCTCCGGGCCGCTTGGCGACGGGCAAAGGCTCGCCGCTCATCATCGACTCATCGACGGTACTCTCGCCCTCCAAAACCACGCCGTCGACCGGCACCTTTTCGCCGGGGCGGACCCGCAACCGATCGTCCACGACGACCTGCGAGAGGTGCACATCTTCTTCACCCTGAGGGGTAATACGACGGGCCGTCTTCGGAGCCAGCGTCAGTAACCCCCGGATGGCTGCGCCGGCGGTCGCTCGAGCGCGAAGCTCGAGCACTTGGCCGAGCAGCACGAGTGTGACGATGACCGCGGCGGCTTCGAAGTAAAGGCTTGCCTGCCCGTGCTCGTCGCGCAAAGAGGCGGGAAATATGCTCGGAGCGAGCAGCGCGAGCACGCTGAAGCCGAAAGCCACACTGACACCGAGCCCGATCAGCGTGAACATGTTCAAGCTCTTGTGCTTGATGGAGTTGAACCCGCGCTCGAGCAAAGGAAAGCCCGCCCAGAGACAAACCGGCGTGGCCAAGACGAGCTCGACGAACCCGATGGGGCGAGCCGCGGTGTGCACGAATGCGACTCCGAAGAACATGCCGCCCATGGCAACCAGCACGAGCGGCACGCTGAACGCGAGCGCGATCCAAAAGCGCCGCGTCATGTCGCGCAGCTCCGGATTTTCTTCTTCGTTCGCGGCAGGCTCCGCGGGCTCGAGTGCCATGCCGCACTTCGGACAAGGCCCTGGACGGTCGGAGCGAACCTCCGGATCCATCGGACACACGTAGACGCGCGCCGTGCTCGCAGGCGACGACCGCGCAGGCGGCGCAGGCGACACGCTCGGCGCAGGCGACACGCTCGGCGCAGGCGACACGCTCGGCGCAGGCGTGACTGGGGGCAGATTGGCCGACTTATTTAGATATTTCTCGGGATCTGCGGCGAACCGCTCCCGGCACTTCGGGTTGCAAAATGAGTAGCGCTCAGCACCGTGTTCGAAGTGACCGCCGCGCGGCGCCTCACGACTGACTGACATCCCGCACACGGGGTCCGTGGTTTTTTCGTCGGACATCAGGCTCCGAACCTCACGCTGTCATCGGCTTGCCCGCGCGGAGCGTTGCTGGCATCGATGCCATCGCGCTCGAGATCGGTTGCCACCGCGGCGATTGATTGGCTGCCCGGAGGCAGCTCGTACCATCCCGGATCGCCGTAGCTTCGGATGCCCTCGCGAACCTTCAGGTTCGTGAACATGCCGCCCATGGTGATGATGTCGTATTTGCCGCGCGCGCTCTGCATGGCAATGCTGTTCTTGGGCGCGCCCATCTGCATGTCTCCCATGCCCGCCTCACCCATGGTCATGTAGCCGGGCAGCACCCGCTGCGCTTTCTGGTCCAAATTGCCGGCTTTTACGCCAATCATGTTGGGAAATCCGTGCCCCATCTGATTCATCACATGGTGAGTCATGTGGCAGTGCATGGCCCAATCGCCCGCTTCGTCGGCGACGAACTCGATCGTGCGAGTGCTACCCGTGGGGACGAGCACCGTGGTTTCCGGCCATTGTGCCGACTCCGGGATCGGCCCCCCGTCGGTCTCGGTGATGCGGAATTGATAGCCGTGCAAATGGATCGGGTGATGATCCATGGCGCTCAAGTTACCGATCCGAATCCGCACGCGCTGACCCTTGCGCACGACGAGCGGGTCCGTCGCCGGGAACACCTTGCCGTTCAAGGTGAGCACGTTGAATTCGACCATCTCGTTCGGGTCGGGGCGCGCGGTGCCTGGACGAATGCGCCATTCGTGGAGCATCAGCGCAAACTCGCGGTCGACGCGCGGGCCGCGCGGATGACGAGGATGCATCACGAATAGGCCCGTCATACCCAAGCCCATTTGCGTCATCTCGTCGTGGTGGGAGTGGTACATGCCCATCCCCGATTGCCGAATGGTGAACTCGTACTTGAACGTCTCTCCGGGCTCTATCGCTTTTTGGGTCAGGCCGCCCACGCCGTCCATGCCATTTTCCAAGAGCACGGCGTGCCAGTGCACCGTGGTCGGCGCCGAGAGCCGATTGCTGACGTAGATGCGCACGCGATCGCCCTCCACGGTTTCGATCGTCGGGCCGTGAACGCAGCCGTTGTAACCCCAGCAACGCGCGCGCAATCCGGGCGCGAATTCGTGATCGACTTCTTCCGCGACCAAGTGGAAGACTTTGACCCCATCGACGACCTTCCAGGGCAATTTCGAGCCATTGGGCACCACTATCGGCCGATAGTCGCGACCAGGTTGACCGGGCGGCGCTCCGTCGCGAGCCGCATGCCGTCGCGCGCCGCCAGCGGGTGCAGATGCGACCTCGGGTTCCGCGCCGCGCGCGACTTTTGTCACCGTGTCTGCAATCAGTGTCGCGGCGAGCCCGCTCACCCCGCCGCCAAGCAGTCGACGGCGCGTGACGGCCGCACTCTGCTCGTGATCTCGATCGATTTTGCTGGAGCTCATCGTGGCCCGCCTTTCGTGACAACGTCCGGAATTCGTCCGCCAACGGCGCTTTCGAGATCGGCTCGCGCGACCCAGTAGTCACGCAGCGCCGAGAAGTACTCGCGCGTAGCGGCGAGCTGCTCCTTTTTGGTCTGAACCAGCTCGTACAGGCCAATCTGCATGGCATTGTATTCGAGCTGCGTTTGTTCGAGTTCGATGGCTCTTTGCGGCAAGAGCCGGCGCGCGTAACGCTCGCTGGCCTCGCGGGCCGCCGCCAATTTGGCGCTCGCTACCCTCACCTCCGAACGCGCATCGACCGCCAATTCCTCGAGCCTGCGCCCGGCTTGACGGCGCTGCGCGTCGAGCCGCCCGATCATGGCCTGCCGCTGATCGAAGATCGGCAGCTCGAGCGAGATCGTTGGCCCCAAGAGCTGCGCCCCATCGGCATCTTGATGCGCGTGCACACCGATATTCACCACTCCGGTGTAGCGAGAGGAGCGCGCCACGCCGAGCGCGTCGGCGAGCAGCTTGTTTTGCGCGCGCGCTGCGGCCACATCGAGCCGCTGCCGCATCGCGATATTTTCCAGCTGTTCAGGAGCGGGATCGAGCGCGGGAAGCGCGGGCATTGGACCCGCCACGCGCCACGCGACCTGATCGCCCCAGAGGCCGAGCAAGCGGTTCAAGTGCTCTCGGCGTTCCACGAGCTCGAGTTTCGAGCGCTCGAAATCCAAGCGCTCCTGTTCGGAGTTGGCGCTTTCGGTCGACAGCATGCGCTGGCTGATGTTGCCGGCCTCGAATTGGCTGCGCGCGAGCATCGCGGTGGCTTCGCCTGCGAACGCGGTGCTTTGCTGTAAGGCAACCATCTGTTCGGTAGCCTGCACTTCGACGAATGCGCGACTGACCTCCGCCGACACCGCCAATGCCTCGTGCGCCACCCGAAGCGTGGCCGCCAAGAACTGTTCTTTGGCGATGCGCTTGCGCATCGGCAACAAGAAAATGTCCAAGAAGCTTTGGACCAACGACCCCTCGTATTCGAGATGGCCCGGGCCACCGACGTGGAAGCCGACGCTGCCGCTGAGCGTGGGATTGGAGAGCAACCCGGCTTGCACCAAATCCGCCTGGGAAACGTCCAAGTCTGCGTAGACTTGCTGCAAGTGCGGGTTATTCAAGAGCGCGATTTGAGTCGCACGCTCTTTCGTCAGGCCGGGCGCCAAGAGCTCGTGAACGCGCTGCTCGATCGCGCGCTGGGCAGGCTCGCCCTTTTGCCAACCGGTACCGCGACCCGTGCGCTCTGCCACGAGGCGCGACACGTCATCGTGACCGCGTTCCTTTTCCATGGACGCGCACGCGCCAAGCAGCAAACAAAAGAGCGATCCGAGCACACGAGCGCGCGCGGAAGGCACCCACGGCGAGCGGCCTTCAACCAGCATGCTTGGCCCAAACCGACACGAGTTCATCGACGGCGCGAGCTGCTTCTTCGTCCGACCCGCTGAGTGCTTTGCGAGCGCAGTGTTGCAAGTGGTTGCGCACGAGCTCCTTGGCGACGCTCTTCAGTGCCTCTTGCACCGAGCTCACTTGCACCAGAATGTCCGGGCAGTAGCGGTCTTCCTCCACCATCTTGGCGAGGCCGCGCACTTGCCCCTCGATCCGCTTCAAACGCATCAAGTTCGCAGACTTGGCCTCGGGGCTGACGAAGGCCGCCCGCCGTTGATCGGGCCCGCTCTCATCGTCACAACAGTGTTTTTTTGGCGCCGGCATGAGCAATACCTATACCCCCTACCCCTATCTGTCAAGTCAGCCTCTGCCGGCTTTCCGGGAGTGCGCGTCGATTCGGACAGTGCGGCTCGTGCTCTGTGGGTTGCGCTTGCGCGACAGAGAGCGCACCGCGAGACGAGCGCGCGAGTGCAACACCCCACATTGCAGTACCGGTGCGCGCACTGACGTAATCAAACGTAGCGCGTTGTGCGGCCGAGTGCGCGTCACACTGACTACTCCAGAGCGCGCTTGTCGTGGGCCCGCAATGGAAACGTTCGACCAATATGATACGTTTGTCTGTCGTGGAAGCGCACGCTCAAGAACCCTTAGGGGTGAAGCCCAAAAGGCGGATCGGGCGTTACGCGATCTTCGGTGAGATCGCCTCGGGCGGCATGGCCACCGTGTACTTCGGGAGGCTGGTCGGCGCGGTCGGCTTCTCTCGTTCGGTCGCCATCAAGCAGCTTCACCCGCAATACGCGCGCTCCCCCGAGTTCGTGGCGCAGTTTCTCGACGAAGCGAGGCTGACCGCCCGCATTCGGCACCCGAACGTCGTTTCCGTTTTGGATGTGGTCGCCCGCGACGGCGAACTGTTCGTGATCATGGAGTTCGTGCAGGGCGAGCCGCTCTCGCGTCTCACGCGCTTCGCTCGTGAACCAGTACCGTTGCCGGTTGCCAGCGCCATCCTGGTGCAAGTGTTGCTCGGGCTGCACGCCGCCCACGACGCCACGACCGATCGCGGTGAACCCCTCGAGATCGTTCATCGTGACGTGTCACCGCAGAACATGCTGGTGGGCGTCGATGGCGCCTCGCATATCTTGGATTTCGGCGTCGCCAAGGCCGCCTCGCGTGTCCACACCACCGAAAACGGCCAAATTAAAGGTAAATTGGCGTACATGGCGCCCGAGCAGCTGCGCAACATGCCGCTCGATCGGCGCGTGGACGTGTTCGCGGCGGGCATCGTGTTGTGGGAGCTCATCACGGGGCGGCGGTTGTTCGCCAAGGGTGACCCGGGAGCGACCGTCACCGCAGTGTTAGCGGGCCACGTGCAGCCGCCAAGCCAGCTCCGCCCGGAAATCAGCCCGGAGCTCGACGCGCTGCTACTGAAAGCGCTTGCTCCCGCCCCGGACGATCGCTTTGCCACCGCACGTGACATGGCGGTCGCGCTCGAGGCCTGCGTGCCGCCCGCGGGTAGCCTGAAAGTCGGCGCTTGGGTCGAACAAGTCGCCGGTGACTCACTGCAAGAACGCGCGCTCCGTTTGCGTGAGGCGGAGGAGAGTACGGGCGTCAACGCGGTGCTGGATCAGGCAGCGTTGCAGCGCAGTCTGGCGGCCTCCCCCATTTCATTCGCTCCGCCGGCGCTCGAGGCGCCGCGGGTCACGAGCAACTCGAACGCCGAAACGGTAACCCAACGTTCGTCGTCATGGGTGCGAAGGCAACGCACACGCGCGCTGTTGTTGCCGGCGTTGGTGGGCATCGGGGCGGCACTGTTGACTGCTGCGGTATTTGGGCTGCGCCCGAGTCACGAGTCGAAGCCACTCGCGAACACTGCTGCCTCCACCAGTTTGCCTTCGGCGGCACCGGCAGCGAGCCCCGCCCCGGAATTGACCTTGCCACCGGTCACCTTAGCCAGCGACTTGCCGCAAGAAGCCACGAGCAGCCAAGCCACAGTCCAAGAGCACGCCCCAAAAAAGGCCGTTAAGCGCCGGGTTTTGGCCAACTGCGTGCCCCCTTACGTGCTCGACGCGCAAGGCCGTAAGAAATTCAAACCCGAGTGTTTCTAATGCCTTACGAAAAGGTCGTCTCCGGCCTTCTCATCTCCTGCTCGCTGTTCGTGGCGCGCATCGCGGCTGCCGACGCGAAGCAATGCGTTACCCAAAACAACGACGGCGCCGATCGGCGCGCCGAGCATCACCTGCTCGCTGCGCGTGACGCGTATCGCGCCTGCGTTGCCGAACCGGAGTGCCCCGCCGTCGTGCGCGACGAGTGCGACGCTGCGCTGACTGATCTGAAAACCGCCATTCCCACCGTGCTCATTTCAATCGTGGACCAAGCCCAGCACGACGTCGCGGGCGCCACCTTGCTCATCGATGGCAAAAGCGTGCCCGTCGACGGCAGCGCCATGGAGTTCGACCCTGGCGCGCACGAGCTCGTGGCGAACAGTGGCTCGCTGTCGACCACCGTACAGCTCGTCGCCATCGAAAATGATCGCAACCGGCGCGTCGAGTTGCGACTCGTGCCACCCGTCGAGGCGTCTCCACTCCCTGCGCTCACGGCGGAGCCCCCGCGTCCTGCGCCCCGATCCCTAGTGCCGAGCTATATCCTCGGCGGCGTCGGTGTCTTGGGCGCCGCGAGCTTCAGCTACTTCGCGCTGAGCGGGCATTCCGAGTTCAATCGTCTTCAGAACTGCAAGCCGAACTGTCAACCTGACGACGTGCGCGAAGTGCGCACTCGCTACTTGCTCGCCGACATCTCGCTCGGTGTTTCGGTGGCCGCGCTCGTCAGTGCCGGGTACTTGTTCTTCCATACGCCTCCACCTGCTCCGAGCGAGCGCTCCGCCTTGTCTTTGTCCGTCGCTGCCGTTCCGGGCGCCACGGGCTTCAGCGTGCGCTGGGAGCAATGAGCTCGCAGAGTGGGCGAAAGCTCGCACTGCCTTCACGCTCGCTGCTGGCGGTGCTGACGATGCTCGCGCCGTTTGCGCCCGCTTGTTCTTTCTTCGCGCCCACGTTGAGCGAATACGCGAGCGGCGCGGGTGGCAGCTCCGCGGGCATCGCCAGCGCGGGTAGCCTTTCGAACTCGAGCGGTAGCGCGGGCGAGGCGGGTCTCGGCGCCGGCGCTCCGAATGGTGGTCGAGCCGCTGGCGGCGAGGCTGGTTCCGACACCAGCGCAGCGGGCGAAGCCGGCGCCGCGGGGACGCTCGAAACGCCCGATCCCGATCCGATTCAGGGTCAGCCGGTCGCCCCCGCCGAGACGGTATTGGACAGCGTCGTCACCATCGGGCTTCCGGTGTTCGGCGCACTCACCCGCTACGATGTCGACGAGAGCACGGCCGCCGCCAGCGCGGAAGCTCCGCTCTTCCAGCCGTTCGACGCCAATTCGCCGGCTTTTTGGGACAATCTCGTGGCCGAGCAGACCCAAGCACGGCTCGCGTTCATCGCGCTGCCGACGCGCGGCGCCACGACACTCGACACCACCGACATGACCGGCCCAGGCAACGAGAACCCGCGACGCCTGAGCGCGTGGGTCTCGGCCCTGGAACGCGCCAACAGCGGCGCGCTCTTCAGCGCGCTGTGCGTAGTGGACACGCACTACCTGCCTGCGGTCGCGAGTGCGTTTCACGGCACGAGCGACGGCACGCAGCTCGATCTCGCGCCGGCTTCAGACTACGACCACGTGTTTTGGGCGCGCACCGTCCAGCCTTGGTTCGATACCATTCCCAGTTCCTATTGGTACACCATCGCGGACCACCCCATCATTCAATGGGGACCGATCGATGGCGGATTCAAGAACACGTCCGGAAACCTGAGCAAGATGCTCTCAGCCGTGGCGCTCTCGTTCCATGACGCCTACGGGGTCTACCCGAACTTCGTAGTGGACGCGACGTGGTTTGCTGCGGACTCGTCGTTGCCGAGCAATCGTTACGTCATCGGCAAGAGCCCTTGGCTCACCCCATCGTCCAGCAGCGACGGCTTCGGTTCGTATCAAGGGCTCACCTGGGGCACCGCGCTTGCCGGCTTCGTGGACCCGAGTTCTACGCCGGTTTTTCCGCGCAAAACGTTGGATTCCTACAATAACCCGGTCATCACGCTCACGACCAGCCTGGCCGACGCGATCGAAAACGACAGCGTCGTCACCTTGCTACAGGGCTTTACCGACATTCAGGATTCGGCAGGCCTGTACCGCAGCGAGGCGAGCGATTGGGCCACGCCCAACCAATACTTGAATTTGGTTCGTCGCTACGGCGACCCCAAGACGAGCACGCTGCGTTTGGAAGCCGAGGGCTGCGATCGCTACTCCGACACCACGAAAGGCAACTCTGGAGGCGCGTTTCGGCGTGACGGCGACCTGGACGTGCGTAGCCTCACCAGCAACCCGGGCTGGGCCGTGACCAGCACCGCGGCCGGCGAATGGATCGAATTCGATGACGTGGATTTCTCGGCGGGAAACTACCGCTTCATCGCCAAGTACGCGACCAACGCGGACGCGGCCCGCATCGAGCTCGTCGTGGATGGCGTGAAGCTCGCCCCGGTGATCTTGCCCAAGACAGTCAACGCCGAGACATTTGCGACGACGAGCTTGGGCGAGCGCATCATGAGCCACGGCCCGCACGACTTGCGCTTGCGCTTCCTGGACGGGCTCGTCGACTTGGATTGGTTGTTCACGAGGAAGCTCGATCGCACGTTGAGCCTGAAAGTGGCTGCTGGCACGTACGTCTCGGCTGCCTATGGCGGAGGCGGGGACG
>Ga0105241_10000466_pt1 | contig 30542 bp, 34 predicted proteins | sample KBSC64metaG_FD_80422 | JGI IMG/M metagenome (GOLD analysis project Ga0105241, IMG submission 80422) | Corn rhizosphere microbial communities from Kellogg Biological Station, Michigan, USA - KBS C6-4 metaG | ecosystem: Host-associated > Plants > Roots > Rhizosphere > Soil | place: Michigan, USA... | reverse complement strand
TCTGGCCAGATCGTTAATTCGAATCTTGCTCATCCGCCTGTTTGTTCCTCCGAACTGTCCCGCTAAGTCTTCATATCAACCTCACGGAAAATCTTAAAACCAGTGGTCAGTTGTTAGTGGTCAGACCGAACCACCAATTAGTTTTTGACCCTTATTCCTCTTGCTTAGTCGCTCCGCCCGTTTCGGATTCTTCAGCGACCGGTTCCTGTTGCTCAGAAGCTTCCGTTTCAGGTGCGGCTTCAACCTGAGTTTCTTCTGCGACCGCAATATCGCCTTCAGCTGCCGCTTCTTCCAGCGTTGTTGCTTCCGGCTCTGCGGCCAATTCTCCGACCTCGCCTTCGGCCAGAGCGACGGCCTCGCCACCTTCAAGGGCAGCAAAGTAATTATTGACCGCGACGCTAATTTTTTCCACCGTCTTGGGCCCGATTCCTTCGATGGCTTCAAGTTGCTCCGGCGTCATGTCAGCCAGCGCCTCGACGGTGGAGATGCCTGCGGCCTTGAGCTTTTCAACCAGGCCTTCGCCCAGGCCCTCAACGCTCTCCAGCGGAGTTGCACTTGCGCTGGTGAGTTCGGCCATCTGCGCTTCAACTTCCTGCCGCTTCTCTTCTTCGCTCTTAATGTCAATCTTCCATCCCAGCAACTTCGCCGCGAGACGGACGTTCTGGCCCTTCTTTCCGATAGCCAGCGAAAGCTGGCTGTCGTCCACGACGACCTCGAGGTGCTTGTCGCCGGAATCGAGGATGGTGACGCGGCTCACTTTTGCCGGCTGTAAAGCCTTTTCGGCGAAGGTGACGGCATCTTCGTGATACTCGATGATGTCAATTTTTTCGCCGCGCAGCTCGCGGATAATGGATTGCACACGCATGCCCTTCATGCCAACACATGCGCCGACCGCGTCCACTTCTTTGTCTTTAGACATCACGGCGATTTTTGTGCGCTCGCCGGCTTCGCGAGCGATGGCGCGAATCACGACGGTGCCGTCGTAAATTTCGGGGACTTCGGTCTGGAACAGGTGCTGCACCAATTCCGGCGCGGCGCGCGAAACCACTACTGCCGGGCCTTTCGAAGCTTTCTCGACGCGAGCGATGACTACGCGAACGCGCTCCCCGATGGCGAAAGACTCGAGCCGCGACTGCTCTTTTCGTGGCGCGCGAGCTTCGGCTTTGCCGATGTCGAAAATCACATCCGGGCTTTCGATACGCTTCACCGTGGCGTTCACGATCTCGCCGACGCGGCCAATGTATTCGTTGTAAACCGTATCGCGCTCGGCTTCGCGGACTTTCTGAAAAATGACCTGCTTGGCAAGCTGCGCAGCAATGCGCCCGAGGATCCCTTCAGTCACTTTGGGAATCTGCAGCTCTCCGCCGACCTGCGCTGCGGGATCGGACTTGAGCGCGTCCTCAAGCGTGACCTGGAGTGTTGGATCTTCTACCTGTTCCGGGGCTTCCACAATCGTTTTGACCGCGAACGCGCGGATTTTGCCGGTATCTTTGTCGAGCTGCGCGCGCAGGTTTTCCTGGGTCTTGTAATACTTCCGCGTGGCCACAACGATGGCGTCTTCCACCGCGCTGACCACTACCTGCGGATCAATCCCCTTCTCCCTGCTGAGAGCATCAATCGTGTTATAGAGCTCGCTTGCCATAAGAAAACCAGTTGTCAGTTGCTAGTTGTCAGTGACCAGTTATTTGGGCCAGTTCAGAACTGACAACAGTCAACTGGTTACTGACAACTTCTAAATCTCCGGCACCAAGTTGGCCTTTTCCACGTTGGCCAATTCGATTTCCAGCTTCTGCACTGACGATTCTTTCGGGCGGAACTTCTTTCGCGCTTCCGCCATATCCAGTGTTAAGCGCCCCGACTCAAAGCGCTCCAAACGACCCTCGAAGTGCCGGTTACCATTCACCTCATCGCGCGTGGTCAGCTTCACCCGGCTACCTTGAAAGCGCTCAAAATCTGCGGGCCGCGACAACTTGCGATCCAACCCTGGGGATGAAACTTCCAAGGTGTACGGTCCACCGGGCATCGCGTCCTCAACATCGAGAATCGTGCCGACTTCCCGGCTCACGCTCGCACAGTCCTCGTGGGTGACCCCGTTCGGCTTGTCGATAAAGATTCGCAGCATGCGGGCTTTGCCGCCCCCACGCAACTCAACCTCTACCACCTCGAGCCCTTGCGAGGACGCCACGCGTTCGACAATCGCCCGCACTTGATCGAGGTCAACCGCCATAAAAACAAGGACTTACACAACTTTTGTGTTTTGAAATCTGTGTGCAAGTAAAAAGTGGGCTTGCGCCCACTGGTGTGTTCCGCCAAATCCTGGTACTACACAACAGTTCCAGTTACTTAATATACGCCCGCATCTTGCAAAAAACAAACTGCTCAGCTGCCACGAATGCCCGTTATGCAGGGCCTATGACAACGGCTCGATCCTATCCACATGGATGACATTAACACCGGTCTCGATCGTCCCAGTCACCCGCACTCTTTGGCCTTCATACTGTTCGATCTGATGCTGGGAGTCGAGTTTATAGCTTGTGGTTTCGGAAATCTTGAGCACGTAGCCATCGCCTTCTTTGCTGATGACTCCAGTAAATGATGAGGCTGCCGGCGCCTGGTTCTGGTTAGCAGGAGTCTGCGCCGAAGGAGTGGGAGCGGTTTGCTGACCCGGTTGCTCTGGCGCTTGCGGTTGCTGCATCGCCGACCACGCGATCAGATCGGAGGAGAAAAATTGATCCGGCGCAGGCGCCTCCTGAGAAAAGCCAAGCGCCGCACAACATAAACATATAAGAGCCGCGATCAATAGCGACCAGCGTTTCATTGAACGCCCTCCTCTCAGCAGGGCATTGGATGTGCAAATCTCACCTGGGGTTTAACCTTCCGATCATCCAGCGAAGGAAGCCCGACAGCAGAATTAGTGCACGAGAGAGCCAGCAACTTTTTTACACGTGCGGCAAAGAAATGGCTGTACCGCGCATTCTGTATATAGGGCTAAACACCTAGATCTCCAGCGAGGAACTTCTGAGTTACGAAGGTGTGTTACAGGCACCTAAACAGTACACGTTCTGAGCTCAAATTCAACCTATGATGTCGGAAACGAATTTCCGGAGGTACACCCGCCATGGCAGCTAGTCAGGTTGTGCTCTATTTCGATCGGCAAGAAGACGCGCTTCAATTCACCCTTGCTGCCAGCTCGATTATTGCCGACGGCGCGGCCCTACGCGATACCGCTTTGAAGGTGGCAAAAGAGGTCTGCAAGGCGTCGCGTATTACTGCCGAAGGCAGCCTGAATTCGGATGGGAAACCGTCGAAAGCCAAGCGTGTGTAAGTCACGCCCGGAAAATTCCCAAAATTCCTGGTTCGGCTACGAACGCACTCCAATGAAACAGAGGTAACTTACTTCCCTCGCGCCTTTGCGAATGCCTCCACTCGTTCTCTCACACTGAGCACATGTTTTGGCAAGGGCAATCGGCTGCCTTCTTCCAGAATGGGGATGAGCTTGTCGAATTCCGGCCCGGAGTGTGATCCCGTAATCACGATACGGATGGGATGGAACAAATCTTTGCCCTTTGCTCCGGTTTCGGCTTTTACTTCGTTCACGATTTTCTTGAACAGCTCCGACGTGAGCCTGGCTTCGCGTGCCGATTCATCTTCGAGAATCTTGTATGCGAACCGGGTCAGGACGGCGTCGGTGTTCGGCAGCGCGAGTACCTCGGCGTTGTCGGGAGACGACAGCGCGGCTCTGGGATCGTAATTAAAGATGAGCGAAGCCTTTTCCGGAAGTTGATCGAGGCGATCGACGGAAGGCGCCAGCAGTTGCGTCACTTTCGCGAACCATTCTGTAACAACGGAAGCTTCCGAGGAGCTTGCGGTCGCATCCTGGGGAACGGGAAGCTCGCCGATTGAGCTCAGGAAAAAAGGGCCGGCTAGCCGTTCGATCCGCTCCGGGGGCGCTTCCTTGATGTAGTGGCGGTTCAGCCAGTAGAGCTTCTCCATATCGAAGACGGCGGGCGACGGGGTGACTCGCTCGAGCGAAAATTCCTTGATCAGTTCCTGACGCGAAAAAATTTCACGCGTACCGCCGCTCGGCGCCCACCCCAGAAGCGCAAGATAATTCTCCAGCGCTTCGGGCAGCACACCCATGTCGCGGAAATTGGCAATCGAAGTTGCGCCATGGCGCTTCGAGAGGCGCTCGCGATCAGCTCCGAGAATGGTTGACAGATGCGCAAACTCGGGCACCGGCCAGCCCAATGCTTCATACAACGCGACCTGCTTTGGCGTGTTTGACAGGTGATCGTCGCCGCGGATCACGTGCGTGATCTTCATGAGCGCGTCGTCAATCACAACCACGTAGTTGTAAACCGGCATTCCCGACGAGCGCAGAATAATGGGATCACTGACTACCTCATTCGAGAACTCAACTTCGCCGTGCACGATGTCGTGAAAGCGAATGGGATGTTCGGGGATGCGCAGCCGAATGGCGCAGGGTTCACCTGAAGATCGCCGACGTTGCGATTCTTCTGGATCGATGGCACGGCACTTGCCGGAATATATCGGCTGCCGATGCTCCGCAGCGGCCCGCTCACGATCGTGCTGAAGCTCCTCTTCTGAGCAAAAACAGAGATACGCCTTGTGCTCGCTCAGCAGACGTTCGGCGTGCTCGCGATAGATGTCTAACCGGTCAGACTGACGATATGGTCCAAAAGGGCCGCCGATATCCGGACCCTCGTCCCAATCGAGCCCAAGCCACTTTAGATCTTCGATCAGTTGTCCTTCATACCGCGCTTCGCTGCGGTCAAGATCGGTGTCTTCGATCCGCAGAACCATTGTTCCGCCGGTTCTTCGCGCGAATAACCAGTTGAACAGAGCTGTACGCGCGTTTCCGACATGCAAATGCCCGGTGGGAGAAGGCGCGAAGCGTACGCGGACGGGGGAAGAAGCAGTCACGAAATGATGGTAGCAGAGGACAACGCCAGACTAGACGCGCGAAGGGATCCGCTTAGTCGCCGGGCGCAAGATGCGTTCGCGTAATGCGGTCGTGCCACGAGAGCTGGTCCTCGTCGAGAAAACACCAGAGATAGCCCAGACCAAGAGAGCCGGCGGAAAGCAGTGAAGCAATCACGCGCCAGCGCCGCAGGCTGCGAGAGGCGGAGCCGCCATCGAACCTTTGCAGGCGCAACCCAGCGACGCGCAATCCCGGAGTCTTTCCGCAAAAAACAAGAAACGCATACTGATATGCCGGCCAGAAGACGGCGAGTAATCCGGCGACGATCTCTGCTTGTGCGCGCCATGGCAGGGTTGAACCGATGATGCGAAGTGCGATGTAGCCGAAGATCGCTACAGCAATGCCGACCACAAGCGCGTCGAATGCGCCCGCGAGCACACGGCGTTCCGGCGGCGCTGATTGCAATGGAACATCGAATCCGGGACGATGTTCGGGCTCAGGTTCGCCGGCTGTTTCAATCAGAATCCCACCCAGGGCAGGGGGCGGCGGCAGGAGTTCCGGAGCCTCAATGATTCGAGGACGATCCATGACCGGCTCGGCCAATTCATCGCTGGTGGCGAAAGAAGCCGAGGATCGCGGAAACTCCAGCACACGGGCGGTGGCTTCGAAGATAACTGCAGGGCCTGAATTGCGCGCTGCGGACGGCCTTTCAGGTGGTTGCGGCGGCTCAGGTTCGGGGAAGGGCGATGAAAAGTTGAAATCCTGTACCTCAGACCTTTGCCGCCTATGACCGGCGTCGAATTTTAGTTGTAGCGATGGATAGCGGTCTTTGCGTGGTCGCCGCGATTTGTAACTGTTTACTTTGGCGCTGACCAGGTCACGCCAATCAGTCTCGCTTCTCTCTTCGGAAGTCGCATTCTGATTTTCTTTTTGCTCAGGTGTGGCGATAAGGATTTCTGGGGAATCTGCGGAGGCAGCAACGGCATCCTCTTGGGGCAAGATTGCGGCATCTATTTCTGATAGCTGGGGCTTGGTTTTTTCGATCGCAAGCCCGGCATCTGCGATCGGCTGGGCGACAGACTCCACTACGAATGCAGGGACAGAGGTTTTCTCCTCCAGGCTTACAGCAAACTCCTGCTCGCTGCTGTCGGGTAGCTCGGGATCGAAATACTGCGGTTCGGAGTTGCAATCGGATTGGTTTTCGGGCGGATTCATTACGGCGAAGTCGCTAAGCTACAGGTTTTTGCCTCCGGTCGCGCAATCGTGCTACCTTCACGCCAGTTCCTGCTTGGGCTTGGCACTGCCTTGGCAGAGATACTGCGGCTTCCGATGACAACCCGCATTCGATTGCTTATCACGGCAGTGTTGGTTTGTCATCTGTTACTCGCCCCGCGCTTAGTTACCAGCCAGTTGCTGCCGGCGAAGAAGCAGGCAAAATCGACTGCCCCAGCGCACACAAATCACTCTACCGCGCCCGTCACGATACGCGCTGAGCATCAGGAGAAGGACGGCGAGGTTTACAGACTCAATGGCAATGTAAAAATTGACTATGGCGTTTACACCATTTCTGGAGATGAGGCGACTTACAACTCAGACACCGGAGACGTATTTGCCGAAGGCCATCTGCTGCTCGAGGGCGGACCCAACGATGAGCACATCGAAGCAAGCCGCGGAACTTACAACATCGAGAAGGAAACCGGTAAGTTCGAGCACGTGACCGGCAGCATTGGTCTCAAGGTCCACAAGGGTGCCGGCATTCTCACCGGTACTAACCCATTCTTTTTTACTGGGAGAATCGTCGAAAAGACGGGACCCGACCATTACATCGTCGTCGACGGCGCGGTGACGACTTGCGAGCTGCCGCGTCCGAAGTGGCAGTTCTACTCACATAAAGTGAACGTCGAAGTCGGTGGCAACGCGACAATTTATTCCACTAATTTCCGAATCGAGGGAATTCCGGTGCTGTACCTGCCGTTCGCGACTCATCCGGTGCAGAAAGAGCCGCGGTCAAGCGGATTTCTCATTCCCAATATCGGGCGTTCCTCGACGCGCGGCTTCACGTTTGGCGAGTCCTTTTTCTGGGCAATCAACCGAAGCATGGATCTGCACGCGGGAGCGGAGTACTTTTCGCGGCGCGGATGGGCGCCGGACGCTGAGTTTCGCGCGCGTCCGACAGAAAGTTCTTTCGTGGACCTGACTTTGTTCACCGTTCTTGATCGCGGAGTAAGCGGGGTGAAACAAGGGGGAACCGAGGCCCATCTCAACTCCGAAGACCAGTTTGCCCGTAACTTTCGCGGAGTCGCGAATATCGATTACCTGACCTCGTACGTGTTCCGACTGGCCTTCAGCGACGTGTTTACTCAGGCCGTAAACTCGGAAGTGAAATCGGAAGCTTTCCTGTCATCCACAACGGGTAATCTGTTTCTGAACGCAACCACCCGTCGTTATCAGGATTTCCAGAGCACAACTCCGGGGGATGTCGTCACCATTCTGCATGCCCCGGGTTTTGAGCTGTTGGCGCCTGACCGCCAGCTCGGCAGTCTGCCGTTCCATGGCACGCTGGATGCTTCTGCTGAAGGCCTTTCCCGCAGTGAACCGAACTTCAGCACCGCGCCGCTGCTAGGCCGTTTCGATCTGAATCCTGCGGCTTCTCTTCCGCTGGTGTTCAAAGGGTGGAGTCTGCGGCCGGAGCTTTCTCTCCGTGACACAATTTACACACAGCAACTGGTCCCCCCGGCCGGGCTTGCGCTCACGGACATCGGGACCGCAATTTCCAAGGAGTTAAATCGGAAATCACTGGAGGGATCGGTAGAACTTCGCCCGCCGGCGATTGACCGCATCTTCGATCGCGAGTTCCTCGGCCGCAAGTGGAAGCATGTCATCGAGCCCAGAATAATCTACGACTACGTCACTGGAGTTGAGAACTTCCCGCACATATTGCGTTTTGACGATCGCGACATCCTTACTGACACAAACGAGGTTGAGTATGCCGTCGTGAACCGTTTTTATGCGAAGCGGACATCCGACGATCCGGAAAAATGTGGCAGCGAAGGCATGCCCGCGCTTCTGGTGGGGTCCGCTCCACCTCCCACACATGTTCCGTGGGAGCATCCGTCGCGGGTTCCTGAACAGCCGTGCCCCAAACAGCCCAGCACCCGTGAAGTCATCACCTGGGAGCTCATGCAGAAGTATTTTCTGGATCCCACGTTTGGGGGTTCGCTGGTCTCTGGCCGGCGCAATGTTTTCACCAGTACGGTTGATCTCACCGGAATCGCTTTCCTGACCGAGCCTCGACATCTGTCGCCGCTGGTTTCGAAGCTGCGGGTTTCGGCGGGGCCACGCAGCGATATGGAGTGGGACGTGGATTATGACTTCCAATTCGGGCGGGTGAATACCAGCACGGTGCTCTTTAACCACCACATCGGATTGTTCACTCTGGGCGCGGGCAATGCGTTCCTGCACGCTCCGGGTACGATTTCGAGCACAACCGGGCAAGCTCCTCAGGACGTGAGATTCAACCAATATCGAGCGGTGCTTGGATACGGCAGCCCGAACAAGCGCGGATTCAGCGGAGCCTTCGATCTCGGCCTGGATGCCCGGCTCAGCCGGGTGCAGTACGGGTCAGCGCAGCTTGGCTACAACTGGGATTGCTGCGGCGTCAACCTCGAGTATCGGCGGTTTTCACTGGCACAGGTCCGGAACGAAAACCAATTCCGGTTTACGTTTGCTTTGTCGAACGTGGGTGCATTCGGGAATCTGCGGCGCGGCGAAAGGCTGTTCTGAGGCCCCGCCGGAGAAATAAAACCTGGAATGCAAATTCGTCTTAAACTAGAACTCATGGCATTGAGTCTTGAGCTTGCGGCAAAGCGAGCTGTTCTGCACGAGCGTCTTTCTTCGTTTCGCAGTCTGCTGGTGGCTTATTCAGGCGGAACAGACTCGGCGTTCCTGGCGTGGGCCGCCCATCAAACCCTGGGAGATCGCATGTTGGCCGTAATCGCCGATTCACCCAGCCTTGCGAGATTCCAGTTGGCAGATGCAATTGCTTTTGCCAAAGAACGAAGCATTCCACTTGAAATCGTCAACACGAGCGAATTTGAACGCCCTGACTATGTGCGCAACGACGGCGCCCGTTGCTTCCACTGCAAGGACGAACTCTTTTCGGTAATGGAAGGCTTCGGCCGGAGCCGCGGGTTTGACACCATCGCATATGGCGTAAATCTCGATGACAAATCGGACTTCCGGCCAGGGCAGGCTGCGGCCACGCAGCATGGCATTGTTGCCCCGCTTTTAGAGGCTGGTCTTAGCAAGCAGGAGATTCGCGAACTTGCGCGCGAGGCGGGGCTGCGGATCTGGGACAAGCCAGCTTCGGCTTGCCTGTCATCGCGCATCGAATACGGACGTCCGGTTACCAGGCAAGCGCTCAGTGCGATCGAGCAGGGCGAGGATGCGCTGCGGGCGCTCGGGTTCAGCCAATGCCGCGTGCGTCATCACGGCGAAATTGTCCGCATTGAAATCGCCCGCGAGGAAATGACGCGAGCGTACACACCGGAAATGTCCGCAGAATTCAGCCGCATTTTTCACGCTTTGGGCTTTAAGTTCGTAACTCTCGATCTGGACGGTTTCCGGTCCGGCTCCATGAATGCCCTGCTTCCGCTCGATCAGATCCGCAAGAATGCTTCCTGATGTGCGAATGCCGCAGCCGTTTGCTCGTCGATGGTGTGAGATAATTTAAGGAATTCCCAATGTTCAGGCGGTTTCTATTGACATCGTGCAAACGCACGTTCTTGTTTTCCCTACTCATCTGTCTGGGCTGCTCGGCGCAGCTTGCGCCGACCGAGCTCTCTCAGCGCATTGAACGCCAACTACGTGCCACCTACAACGTTCCGGCAGCTGTGAAAGTCAGTATCACCGCCCCGCGCGCCAGCGAATTTCCCAACTACGATGCCATAACGGTTACCTTCAACGGCGAAGGCAAGAAGCAGGACTATGAGTTCCTGGTTTCGAAGGACCAGAAAACGCTGATCCGCATGACGCGGATTGACATGAGCAAGGACCCCTACGCGGACATCATCAAGAAAATTGACGTGAAAGGGCGCCCGGTCCGCGGGAATCCCAATGCCAAAGTCGTGATGGTGAACTACGACGACTTCGAATGCCCGTTCTGCTCGCGGGTCCATCAAACTCTGTTCCCGCAGTTGCTCAAGGAGTATGGTGACCGCGTCGCGTTTATCTATAAGGATTTCCCACTTTCAGAGATCCACCCTTGGGCAATTCACGCCGCCGTTAATGCGAATTGTATTGCTGCGCAGAATAGCGACGCGTATTGGGATTTCGCGGATTACATCCACTCGAACCAGGGAACGGTCAATAAAGAGGGAAGCAAGGACAAGCAGTTTGCCGAGCTGGATCGTATTACGCTGAGCGAAGGGGACAAGTTCAAGCTGGACTCGGCCAAGTTGCAATCTTGCGTCAAAGAGCAGAAGAGTGAGGCCGTGACCGCTTCGGTGAAAGAGGGCGATTCCCTGGGCGTTACCGGCACGCCGACCATGTTCGTGAATGGCCAGATGATGGACGGCGCGCGTTCGGTGGCGGAGATACGAGAGCTCTTTGACAGCGCGTTGCAGCGGGCTGGAGTTGCCCCACCGCCGCCGAGTCTTGCGTCTGCCCCGGCCGCAACCGCCAAACCGGCCGCCCCGGCCCCAACGCAACACTGATTCATTCGACGTCGGAGGAATTTTGCATTTCAGCGGATTCAGGAAGTGGTTTGTTCTAGCGCTGGCTCTTTCTTCAGGCGTATTCACAGCCTGCAACATGAAGCCTTCGGGCGACGATGTTGTAGCCACGGTTGACGGGCAGAAGATTTATCGCGCCGATCTGGAGAAGTATTTTCAGAGCCAGACCGCAGGCTCCAACCAGCCTCTCAGCGACGAGCAGGCGACCAGTTTGCGACTCAGCATTCTGCACCAGCTCATCGAAAACGAGATTCTGATTCATCGTGCGGAAAAACTTGGGCTGCTTGCCACTGACGACGAAGTGGACCGTAAGCTGAATGAGATCAAGTCCCCTTACAGCAATGAAGAATTTGCTCAACGGCTGCAGGAGCGAAAGCTTTCGCTCGACAGCTTTAAGCGCGACATCCGGCGCGCGCTGACTGCCGATAAGGTGCTGCATAAAGAGGTCACTTCTAAAATCAACATCACGCAACAGGACATCACCGACTACTACAACGGACATAAAGCGGAGTTCAACCTGATAGAGCCGCGCTATCATCTTGCGCATATTCTGGTGACGACCGCTCCGGAGCAGCAGGGCGGAACCAGCAGCAACAAGGCGCACAATGAAGCTGAAGCGCGGAAGAAGATGCAGACCGTGCTTACCCGGCTGGAGGCCGGGGACGATTTTGGATCGCTGGCAATGACGTTTTCTGAAGACACGTCTACCGCGGCGAACGGTGGTGATCTGGGCATCATTCCTGAACAGTCACTAAAGCAGACGGATCCGGCGACCCGCGAGGCGGTGATGAAGCTCAAGGCTGGTCAGTACACCCCGGTAATCTCGCTGGAAAATCCGGCGACAAGGCAGATCGGGGCGTTCCGCATCGTAAAGCTCATTGCGATGGAACCTGCGGGGCAGCGGGACCTTTCCGATCCACGCGTCGAGCAGGAGATCCGCTCGCAGTTGCAGGACCGCCGCGAGCAACTGCTTAAGTCGGCCTATTACGAGGTCATGCGCGATCAGGCCAAAGTGCGAAACTATTACGCTGAGAAGGTCCTCGCCGGCAGTTTCCCTTCGAAATAGAAGTCATTCAACTATTGCCAGAATCTCTCCCGCGTTGACATTCGCGCCTTCGCGAACGAGCAACTTTCGAAGCGTTCCGGCCTTGACCGACTTGATCTCGTTCTGCATCTTCATCGCCTCTACGACGATGATTCCTTTTCCAGATTCAATAGCATCGCCTTCCCGCGCAAGCACGCGCACGACCTTTCCGGGCATCGAGGATGACAGACGCTGCGGCCCGGCTTGCAGCAGTTCCTTGCGCCTGCGTCCTTGCCACGAACGTGGGTCCTCGACCGACACATTGTAATGGCGATTATCAACCGAAACGGTCCCGCTGTCCTCACGCCGAATCTCGTAAGATTTGCCGTTCAGCAGGATAGACGCTCTGCGCGCATTCACTTGAACGAAATCTACATTAGCGTCGCGTCCGTTGAGACGGCAACGCCAGCGACCCTCAACTTCGCTGATCTCCACATCGAACATCTTTTCGTCAATGGAGATGGAGTAGCGCACGTTATTGCAATCCTTCCATCCGCGATACTTTCTTCCATGACGAGGATGCCGGAGCGGTAACGGAGGCATTGTCTGTATTGCTTGCGCGCGATTCGATCATTTGAAAAAACCCCGCCGCAATTGCGGCTACTTCCATCGGGTCCTCATCCGAATTCCGTGAATCAGGCATGCGGGCCAGCAGTCCGGTGTCAGCGTTACCTGCCAGAAACTCAGGGTTAGATAGAATTCGCTGGAAGAGGCCGAGATTCGTCTTCACCCCACCGACGAAATATTCTTCCAGTGCTCGCCGCAAGCTGGAAATAGCCTGCAGCCTGGTCTCGCCATAACCGATCAGTTTTGCCAGCAGCGGATCGTACTCGAGCGGTACGTTCCAACCTTCGTAAACACCGCTATCCACACGGATGCCTGGCCCCGAGGGTTCAGTGAGGCCAGTAATCCTGCCGGGACTGGGGAAGTAGTTGTTGTCCGGGTCTTCTGCGTAAATGCGGCACTCGACCGCATGGCCGCGAAATTGAATGTCCTGCTGGCCGAAGGGAAGTTTTTCGCCAGCAGCAATCCGAATCTGCAGTTGGACCAAATCCATTCCTGTGACCTGCTCGGTGACAGGGTGCTCCACTTGCAGCCGTGTGTTCATCTCCAGGAAATAAAAGTTGCAGTCGCGATCAGCCAGGAACTCGATAGTTCCAGCGTTGGTGTAAGCGGCGGCCTGCGCGGCCCTGACTGCGATCTCACCCATGCGCTGACGCATCTCGTTATTGACCGCAGGGGAGGGGCATTCTTCAACCACTTTCTGGTGCCGACGTTGCACTGAACAATCACGCTCGCCGAGATAGACCGTGTTGCCGTGCTCGTCCGCCAGCACTTGCATTTCGATGTGCCGGGGATTGATGATGGCCTTCTCGATATAAACCTCTCCATCGCCAAAAGCCCGCTGCGCTTCGCTGCGCGCGCCTTCGAGAGCCGAGGCAAGTTCGGCACGGGTCGAGACCAGCCGCATGCCCTTGCCGCCGCCGCCGGCCGCTGCCTTAAGCATTACCGGATAGCCGAGTTTCCCCGCAATTTCTTCAGCCTCTTTCACCGACTCCAGTCCGCGCGAGGTCCCCGGTACGAACGGCACTCCGGCCTTTTCCATTTGCTGGCGCGCGCGGGTCTTGGAGCCCATCAATTCCATAGACTGCGGCGGCGGTCCGATGAACTTTATCCCGGCCTCCTGGCATGCCCGCGCAAATTTCGGATTCTCTGACAAGAATCCGTAGCCGGGATGAATGGCGTCGGCGCCAGAAAGCGTTGCCGCTTCGAGAATGCGGGAAATATTTAAATATGATTCGGCGGCAGGGGCTGGCCCAATCGGGTAAGCCTCGTCCGCTCGCAACACGTGCAGCGCGGCGCGATCCACTTCGGAATAAACGGCAACCGCAGGGATACCCAAGTCATGGCAGGCTCGAACCACCCGTACAGCAATTTCGCCGCGATTCGCAATCAGAATTTTCTTGAACATCGGTTCCTGTTGCAACCCTGTTGTGGAGAGTTGAACCCCCACATGGGCGGAGTCAGCTCCGCAAAGAACAAAGAATTCTATCTCACACTGCGATCACGGGCTGTGATTGATTCTTGAACCGTCGCGTATCATGAGAATTCCGCAATGGCATCCAGCACTCAGAACCCTGTGCTCACTCCCTCAAGATCGTTCCCGATAAATGTGCACAAGCGCTGGCCGCTGTTGCTACTTTTATCCGGTTTGGGCATTCGATTATGGTTTGCGCATGCCTTCTTCCTCAATCCTGACGAGGCTCTGCATTATTTGCTCTCTCTCCAGCCCGACTTGCGGATGACGTACGAAGCAACGCTTCCGACCTCTCATCCTCCGCTGTACATTGTGTTTCTGCATTATTGGGGATATGTGGGCCACTCCGAATTTTTCCTGCGCTTGCCGTCCGTTCTGGCTGGGACCGCATTCTGCTGGTTTGTTTTTCGCTGGGTGAAGCTGGTCGTTGACGAGTATGCCGCGCTCGTCTGCCTTGCGCTCCTACTGTTTTCCCCATCGCTGATTTACGTCTCAACCGAGCTGCGCCAATACGCCTTCGTCTTACTGTTCAGCGGCGCATCACTTTATTTTCTCGATGTCGGTGTGATGAAAAGCTCTGTTTGGGCCATGATCATCTCCGGAGTGTCGCTATGGTTGGCCCTGCTGACGCACTATTCCGCCACTCTCGTTGCACTCACGCTCGGCGTTTACGCCTTGTGGAGAATCATCGCGGCCAAAACTGCACGAATTGTGGCCGCAACCTGGGCGGCTACCCAGGCGGTTGCCTTGGGAATTGTTGTTCTCCTGTTTGAGACGCAGATAGTGCAACTTAAAACGCGGGGCCGCTTCGCGATGGCGGCTGAAACATATCTTAAGCGGTCGTCTTTTCATCCAGGGCAGGAGCATGCGCTCAGGTTTTTGTTTCGGGCAACCATTCGCCTCTTTCATTACTTCTTCAGTCAGGGCGCGGTCGGCGTCGCCGCCTTGCTGCTATTTATCTTCGCTATTGTTGTGCTGCTTCGTAATCGCCGATTTTCGCAGAGTTCAACCTCAGGGCAACTGGTGTTGCTGATGATCTTCCCCCTGCTGGTAAATGGTGTTCTTGGATTGAAAGACCTTTATCCCTACGGAGGCACCCGCCACAGTTCCTATCTGGCGATGTTCATTTTTCCGGGGATAGCGATCGGGCTCACCAGGTTAAGATCTAAGCCAGCCTGGATAAAACCCGCGCTGATTGGGCTCGTTCTTCTGCTTTGTAATTTGTTTCCATCACCGACCGGCGAATACATTCGCCATGCCGATCAGAATCGAAAGCAGATGGAATCTGCCGCGAACTTCCTGCGGCAGAACGCCGGGCCTGGTTCGCTTATCGTGACCGATAATCAAGGCGGCCTGCTGCTCAGCTACTATCTGTGCGGCAGCAAGGTTGTGCCTTTCAGCGGATTGATCCAGCATTTCTCGGAGGCGACGTGCGGCGACATGCGGGTCTTCTCGTTGGACCCCCGGCAATGGATCTTCCACGCCCCGACATTTCCTGACGACTTGCGCGCGCTCAAGGCAGCCTTCAAGCTGCCCTCTGGGCAACATCTTTGGATTTTTCAATCAGGATGGCTGGTGGACAACGAGGCCGGATTCCGCGCCGAGCTTAGGGGGTATGGCTGTCCGGCAACGCACGATTTCGGGAGGAATATTCTCGCATGCGAGGTCATCTTGCCGTAGTGAAACGCTGTTGCGAAGACCTGGTCCAAAAGAAAAGCCTCTCGTGAGAGAGGCTGACTAAAACGGTAAAATTAGAAAACTACTTGCTCATGGTGATTCCATTCGGCCCAGCAGATTTTTCAGCCTTGGCCTTCTTCGCCGCCAGGGTCTTGTCCACCCATTCATCAGCGGTCTTTGAGTCGGCAACACGCTGATCGGGTTCATCGCATTCACGGTCGGCTTTTTCGCGGTACAGCAGATTCATGTAGGCCATGGCATCGTCGTAATCCTGACGAAGTGAAAGCGCCTTATTCAGAACGTCCATGCCGTCCTGAATCACCGCGCCCTGCGCGTCGCGCAATGCAACGCATACTTTCTTGTCCTTGAGCGGTTCGTCTGGACGCAGGCCTAATTTCGCTCGTGCTTCCATGCGGGGCTGATAAGCTTCGGTCCAATCAATTACGCCCACTGAGTAGTAGGCTTCCGGATCATTGGGGTCGAGCTCGATGGCTTTGCGGTAATAAGTTTTCGCGTCTTCGAACTTCTTCATTTGCAGGTAAAGATACGCGATGCCTTTAATGCTGTTTACGTTTTTAGGATCCTGGTCCAGCACGTTTTTGTACTGCGCGATAGCATCGTTCGCATTCTGCAGATTGTCGGGGGAATCGACCCCGGGAATGTATTGCTGGGCGTAGGCAGTAGCCAGATAGAGCTTCGCGTTCTGCAGGCTGCTGTCGAGTTCCACGGCCCTTTTGAAATGATCGATGGCGGTTTCGTACTTTGCGTTCTTATAAGCGGCGACACCCTTGTTGAGCTGGTCACGCGCCATTAATTTGTTGCAACCCGTCGCCGAGATGACGCAAAATGCCGCCGCCACGACGGTTGCTATTCTTAGGCCTGTCTTCATCAGTAATTGCCCCCTCAAAATGACGCCGCACAACACAGCCGCATACGATAACACAAAGTGGCTAGTGATCAGTAGCCAGTGATGAGTGTCGGTGGCCGATAATCACCCGCACCGAAACCCGCTGACCAGATACCAGCCACTGACAACCTGGCTTTAGCCGCCGGCTTCAATCTTCGCGGTGATCAGGCCGACTTTGTCCACGCCGGAGGCATGGCCTATGTCAATTACATTGGCTACGTCGGCGAATGGGATATTGTCATCCCCCTTCACGAACATGACCTTTTCGGCGCGCGTCTTGAAGATGTCGGTGAGGCGACCCTGCAGACCGTCCCAGCTGACGTCATCCTGGTTGATCTTGAGCCCCGGAGTCTGTCCTGGACCTTTGTCGATGACCTGCACCACGATGGTCCGGTCGTTCGACTGATTCTTGGGCTGGTTCGGCGGCGGCGGTTGCGGTACCAGCGCGTCCAATCCTTTCGGAGTCAGCGGGGTGATCACCATGAAGATGATGAGCAGCACCAGCAGAACATCAATCAGCGGGGTTACGTTAATATCGCAACTTTGCCCGCCTTTACCACCAATAGCCATTCCCATGGGAATTCTCCTTGAAGCCTATTCCGACCCGCTCGCGCCGGGTTGCGGCGGAGTATTGGTCTGCTTCTTCTGATCGGTCAGCAAGCCGAGATCGTCCACGCCGGCAGAACGAACGTTATCCACAACGTCCACAACCGACTTGTACTTGGCGCGAGCGTCTGCGCGTACATAGACACGCTTATCCACGCGATTGGCGATCCGGTCTTTAATTTTGTTGGTGAGTTGGTCGGGCGCGATCTTGTCATTACCGAAGAAAACGCCGCCATCGCGCATGACCGCCACGATGAGCGCATCTTCTTTGTCCGCATCCGGCATCTGCACAGGATTGTTTACTTTCGCCAAGTCAACGGTAACGCCCTTTTGCAACATCGGCGTGATGACCATGAAGATGATCAGAAGCACCAGCATGACGTCCACCATGGGAGTCACATTGATGTTCGAGTTGACCTTGGCGCCTTCATCTCTTACTGAGATTGCCATAATTCTTCTCCTGCTCCTGCCTTAGCTCGAATGTCCGGTTCTACGCTTGATAGAGGTGGGCCCGGAGAGGTTATCTCCGGACCCCAGCAACTCGCATTGAGCATCGGGCTTACACGGGTGATTCCCGTGCTTCAATACTTACTACCGGCGCACTGCTCCACGGCGTTTCAGGAAGTAATCAATGAGTTCGCTCGACGAGTTGTCCATCTCCACGTCGAACGCTTCCACGCGGCCGGTGAGGTAATTGAACATCATAACGGCGGGGATGGCTACCAGCAGACCGAAAGCTGTAGTCACCAGGGCTTCTGCAATACCACCGGCAACGGCCGCCAGACCAGTCGCCTTCTCTTGCGAAATACCTTTGAAGGCGTTCAGAATGCCCATCACCGTTCCGAACAGTCCAACGAACGGGGCTGTCGAACCAATCGTGGCCAGACCGCCCAGGCCGCGCTTGAGTTCGGCATGCACGATGGCCTCAGTGCGCTCCAGAGCGCGCTTGGAAGCTTCAATGGTCTCGCCAGGGATATCGGTTGAATCCTGGTGAGCCCGGAATTCCATCAGGCCGGCGGTGACAACCTTGGCCAAATGGCTGCGCTTGTTGCGCTCGGCAACCTTGATTGCTTCATCAATTTTTCCATCCCGCAGTGCGCCTGCCACTGCCGGAGCAAAAGCCCGTGATTGTTTACGGGCTGCATTAAACGCCATCCAGCGGTCGATCATCACGCCGAAGGACCAGCCTGACATGATGAATAGAATGATGACGACCGCGCGCGCCACCCAGCCCATCTGGTGCCACAAGGAAATCGGGTCCCACTGGGGGGCGCCCGCTTCCTGCAGAAGCCAGGTGGCTGTGGTCGAAACGTGTGCTACCAGGTGTGTTGCTGCTTGAGCTGCAAACATGAGTTGCTTTCCTCCTCGGGAACTTAGTGCAAAAATTCTTAAACTCACAAAATGCGGGCTTCGCCTTGACGCATTCGACGCGAAACCTTGAATCCTGAAACTCTGACATTGAGACCGTGAACCGTTTCAGGGTCTCAATGCTGAGATGCTTAACCGCCGGAGAGAGAGAAGTTGACCGTGATTTGAGTGTCCACTTCTACGGGTTCGCCGTTAAGAATATACGGACGGTAACGCCACTGCTTAACAGCATCCATGGCTGCCTGATTTAACAGCGGCGACGCAGTGCTGATCACGTGCAAGTTCTGAATGCTGCCGTCCTTTCCGATGATTGCGGCCAAGACGACAGGGCCTTGGACGCGCGCAATCTTAGCCATCTGGGGATAAACCGGGGTTACGTTCTTGATTTTCAGACCCTGGGTGACGCCGGCTGACACTCGCACGCGCTGTGGGGTAGCCACTTTTGGAATCGCCGTCGGCGTGCTGCCGATGATCGAGCCCATTACGCCACCCATCGAGCCGCCCGGGACGCCGCCCGGAACGCCGCCGACCACTCCTGCCTGCGGTGGCGGAGCCTCCTCTTCCTTAATCATTTCAACTTTCTTAGGAATCTTGGTCGGAGTACGAAGCTGGTTGTTGACCACATCCGTCTCGACCACCTTGATGACCTTGACGGGCGCTGCAGGAGGCGGGGGAGGCGGTGGAGGCGGTGGTGCCGCCAGGAACGTCATGGTCATTGCCTTAGGAAGCGCTTCGGTGAACATCAGCGGAATCAGAATCATGATGATGATGATTCCGACCTGCAAGACCACTGCGAATGCCGTGGTCCGGCCACGCTTGGTTTTTAATCTGTTACCTGACTCGATCAGGCTGTCCTCAAACATAAGTTTCTCCCTGCGCAGAACTACGATTCTTTAGACACCAGCTACGATTGCGTTGTTCCCGACTCCGGCAATAATTTTGCCGGATCAGGAACTTCAGCCAGCGAACCGCACTACTACCGCCGAACAGAGCGAACCCTTGCCCAGGACATTACATTTGGGCGACTAAACTCGGGCTTTCGCCTTCTCTCTCTGCCCCGGATCCGATGGTTTCCGGCCTGTTCCCATAGGTACAGGGGCCGACAACTGGTTCCGGTTCGATCGCCAGTCCTGATACGCCACCAGAATCGGTGCCGCGATAGCGATCGACGAATAAGTCCCGATTAAGATGCCAATTACCAGCGCGAAGGAGAATCCGTGGAGAACTTCGCCGCCAAAAAGGTACAAAGCAAGTACAGTCAGGAATGTTAAACCCGCCGTCAAGATGGTCCGGCTCAGGGTCTGGTTGATGCTCCGGTTGACGATGTCTGACAGCTTCTCCCGCCGCATGAGCTTCAGGTTCTCTCGAATGCGGTCGAAAACCACGATGGTGTCATTATTGGAGTAGCCGATCAGGGTCAAGATTGCTGCTATCACTGTGAGGGATATAGGTTTATTGGTCAGGGAGAACGCACCGAGGGTAATCAGGGTATCGTGAAAAACCGTGATCACGGCAGCGACTCCATAAATCCATTCAAACCTGACCGCCAGGTAAATCAGCATTCCCGCCAGGGAATACAGAGTCGCCAGTATTGCCTGCTTTCTCAATTGCGCTCCCACCTGCGGCCCTACGATCTCTACCTGATAGACACCAAAATCAGAGAGGAAGAACCCGTCCTGCAGGGACGACAGCACAGCTGGATCAACCACTCCTTTCAAGTCATCGATGCTCCCCAGCACGCCACCTTTGGTTTTGTCGCGAAAATCCGCGATTTGCTGGGCAATCGCCGTATAGCGCTGCTGCGCGTCGCTGCCAAGGTGTAGCGGGTCCTTCTGCAACAGGTATGAGCTCAATGCCAGAGAGCTGCTGTTGTTCAGGTCCTGCTTTCCAGCCGGGGCATTAGTCTGGAGCGCGTTGACGATCTGCTCGCGGGGGCGATCAAGGACAGCCTGATCGGTTGTCTGCGGCACGTCGATGAGTTCTTCATTGCTGCCCGCGACACCATAGCGTTGAATGCGGACGTTATTCAGTCCGGCATGGTCCATTGCGGTGCGAACGGCATTGTCATTCGGGGGATGAGAAAACTTCACATACACCAGCGTACCGCCACGAAAATCGATGCCCAGCGGAAGACCATGCCAGAACAGCATCGAACATACGCCTGCGATGCTGAAGATCAGCGAGAAGGCGATGAAGTACCACTTCTTGCCCAGGAAATCGATATTAGGATTACGAAAAAATTCCACGAAAACACCTTTCAACTTGTGGGGACAGCCGCCCTCAGCTGTCCTACTCGGCAAAGCCGAGTGGTTCTGTTTTCAGATACGATCCGTCGAGCTGCGCTCGACTAGACGGGCAAGGGCGCCCGTTCCTACATACGGCTAAATACTCAGCGCTTCGCCCACCCGCTTGCGGCTCAGCACCCAATCAAAAATCACGCGCGACACAAAGACCGCGGTAAACAGGTTCGCCCCAAGTCCGAAGACCAGAGTGGTGGCAAATCCCTTCACTGGTCCGGTGCCGAAGAGGAACAAAATTGCGGCCGAAACAATTGTGGTCACGTGGGTATCAACAATCGTGACCCAGGCGTGAGCAAATCCCTGCTCGACCGCCGATGGCGGAGTCTTGCCATTGCGCAATTCTTCACGAATGCGCTCGAAGATCAGCACGTTCGAGTCCACGCCCATGCCGACGGTGAGAATCACTCCCGCAATTCCAGGCAACGTCAGAGTCGCGCCTATAAACCCCATCAACCCAAGAAGGATGATTAAGTTGAAAATCAGCGCTATATCGGCGTTGATTCCGGCTGCGCGGTAGTAGATGAGCATGAAGGCCAGTACGGCGGCCATGCCGACAACTGCAGCTTGCACGCCCGAGCGAATCGAGTCGCTGCCAAGCGACGGGCCTACCGTACGTTCTTCCAGATATTTGATACCCGCAGGCAGCGCACCCGAACGAAGAATCAAGGACAAGTCTTTGGATTGCTGTTCGGTCATACTGCCGCTAATTTCGCCGCGATCGCGAATCGGTTCTTTGATGTTAGCGACTTCGCGGACTTTGTTATCCAGCACCACCGCCAACTTGTCACCCACGTGCTGAGAGGTGAAACTGTAGAAGCGCTGGCCACCCTCGTTGCTCAAAGTGAAGTTCACGCTGGCTTCGCCCGTCTGATTGCGTCCAGGCTGAGCGTCGCGTAAGTCTTTCCCTCGCACTGCGGAAAAGCGCGAAACATAGCACCAGGTGGTTTCGGGCCCATCCGCGCACTGCCCACTCAGCAAGACCGAATCCGGTGGAGCGATACCGCCTTTGGCTTGCAGCGCGGCTTGTTCGCTGGGGTAGGGGCCGTCCAGCATCTGCTTAATTTCCAACATAGCAGTGGACTGCATCACGTCCTTGACCCTGGCCGGATCGTCCACGCCCGGCAGTTGGACCAGAATCTGGTAATCCCCGAGTCCGTGCTCTTCAATGATTGGCTCGCTCACTCCGAGCGAATCAATTCGGCTGCGAATAGTTTCAATTGCCTGGGTGACCGCGCGGTTCTTGGTGTCGGTCAGAGCACTCGGCTTCATGGTAACGGTCCAGGTGTCATTGGCGCCGGAACTGGCGTCGTACTCGGGAAGCTTGTCGCCGATCAGATTTCTCAAATCCGAAGCCGCATTGGGAGGAACGCCCTTAATGACGACCTGCTCGGGATGGTTGGTCGGGTCGGGTTTGGTGATTTCAGCGTAGTTGATCTTCGCCGTTTTCATGCCGGCCTTCAGCAACTCGATTGCATTGTCAGAATCGACGTTGACGGCATCATTCACCTGCACCTGGAGAATGAGGTGAGTTCCGCCCTTGAGATCGAGCCCCAGATGAATCCGCTGGAGCAGTGCATCCGCAAGCGCACCGCCAGAAACTCCGCTGGGGATGCCAAAAATGCCGTAAGTGAAAACCAGCAACGCACCCAAGATTACGATGACCTTCCAGCCCAGACCCTTTTTCATATAAAGACAACTGCTCCTAAGACATGTCTCAAGGTTTCGAAGGTTTCAAGCCACTTCCGCCAATACCCTGCTGCTGCCAGGCTTACTTCGATGAACCCGACTCTAAAACTTTGAAAGCTTACTTCGTAACCGCTTCATCCGGCGTGGTCACTGAAACCACCGACGCGCGGGTTATTTCGATACGCAAATTGTCAGGCGGGACGCGTAAGTGCAGGGCATCATCCTTAAGCGCCACGATAGTTCCGCGCAACCCTCCGCTTGTCACCACCTTGTCGCCGGTCTTAAGTTCCCCCAAAGTTGCCTGCCATTTTTTTTGGCGGCGCTGCTGCGAGTAAAACATATAGCCGAACAGCAAAATCAGGGGTAAAAACAGGACAAGGCCGGAAAGCCCACCCGCGCCACTGGGACTGCTAGTCTGAAATAAAAAAAGGCCGAATATATACATTTGGATGCCGCTTAATGGCCCGCGAAAACGCTTGCCGAAACCTGAGCTTCTACCCGCGATCGACCCAATCCACCGCCGACACCTGCTGGTGTCCGCTGGCACGTTGCGTTTTGCGCGGAAGCTACTGCGTATCAGAACCGGACGTTAGTTTTTACAACTGGGATGGCAAGCCGGGCCAATCAATGGAGCCCAGAGAAGAAATCGCGCACATTCCCAAGTCAAATAGAATGCCGGACGCGCCGCATAGTGTCAAGGTAGAAACTCAGGTTATGGATGGTGTTTAGGATTTGGGCAAGTATCTCGTTGGCTGCATAAAGATGACGCAAGTAGGCGCGGGAATAGCGGGTGCACACCCTGCAGTCACAGTTCGGGTCGAGTGGGCCCTGGTCCGACGCGTAACGCGCCTGCTTGATCGAGACCTTACCCTCCGACGTAAATAGCAGGCCATGCCTCGCCGCGCGTGTCGGCAGCACGCAGTCCATCATGTCAACGCCAAGTTTCGCGTATTCGGCGATCTCTTCCGGCGTTCCCACGCCCATCAGATAACGCGGCTTGTCTTTGGGCAGGAATTCCAGAGTTGCCTGGACTACTTCGCGGGTCATGGATCGAGGCTCTCCGACGCTCAGGCCGCCGATTGCGTATCCGTCAAAACCGATTTCAATCGTCCGCTCCGCCGATTCTTTCCGCAGAGCCAGATCCATTCCGCCCTGAACGATGCCGAAGAGCGCCTGGGTTGCATCGGGACCCGTGGTGACAGCCGCCATCCCTACGTGACTGTCCCACGGCACCTCGCCTTTATGTTGGTCAAAATGATTCCTGCTTCGCTCTGCCCAGCGCAGGGTCATCTCCATCGAGTCTCGCACGCGCTTCGGTTCGGCCGGGTATTCGGTGCATTCATCGAACGCCATAATGATGTCCGCGCCCAGGCCGATCTGGGCTTCGGTCGCGGTTTCCGGCGACAGGAAATGTGTCGATCCATCCAGATGCGAGCGGAAAGTTACGCCCTCTTCGGTGACTTTCCTTAGTTCACTGAGGCTGAAAACCTGAAAGCCCCCGGAATCAGTCAGGATCGCCCGTGGCCACGACATGAACCGGTGCAGGCCCCCAAGTCGCCGCACCTGCTCGATCCCCGGCCGCAAGTAAAGGTGGTAAGTATTGCCAAGCAGAATCTCAACGCCGAGTTCCTCCAGAATGTCCTGGGGAACTCCTTTGACGGTCGCCTGCGTCCCCACCGGCATGAAGACCGGCGTTTCAACCGGGCCATGCGGCGTGATCAGTCGTCCACGGCGAGCTGCGCCTGAGTTAGCGGACACTTGAAGTTCAACGGACATTCGCAAGTGATTCTAAAGGAAGGTATTGCCTCAGAACTTCGGCGGTCTCTAAGAATTGAGGGGGCGCAAAGTCCACAACGAAAGTCTCAGGTAAGTTGCACGATCTCGCTTTCAATCGCCGCCCTACGGATTCTCAGTCTCCCGACCGTTACCGACAGATCGAATCTTCGCGGCCCGGCGCTACCGGGATTGAAGTACAGCACGCCATTTTTCGTTTCAGTGTGCGGCTTATGGCTATGTCCGTAAATCACAGCTGCGAACCCCGCTGCCTCAGGTTTCAAATCAAGATCATCGAGAATGTGCAGGACGTAGATTGAAACGCCGCTGACTTGCAGAACCGTGGTTAAGGGCAACGTCCGGCCCCAGATTCCGCCGTCCACGTTGCCTCGTACCGCCGTGACAGGAGCGATCTCCCGCAATTTTTCCAGGATTGATGGATCGCCAACATCTCCCGCATGAATGATGTGCTCGGACCCGCGCAGCGCCTCAATTGCCTCCGGCCTCAGCAACCCATGGGTGTCGGAGATTACACCGATGTTTGTCATGGTTTGTTTGCTCTGCGAACTTTGCGTTCTCTCCGGTTAAAAGTTTTTCAAACAGTAACCGCAGAGTTCGCACAGATTCTCCCGATCGCAGACAGCAACTACTTCGCCGAAACCACCGGCAATATCAGCGCCGACGGGTGTTCGGCATCGTGCAGCACCATATTCGTCGCGCTCACAAACTGCTGCTCGGATTTATTGTCACTGCTCTTCAAGTACCGTGTCGTACCGATATTCAGATTGCGATCAAAGCGGGGGAAATTGCTGCTCGAAACTTCCAACCTCAGCGTATGACCTTTTTTGAAGACGTTGCTGGTCGCCCATACATCGATTGTCATCTTGTAAACCTGCCCAGGATTCAACAGGGTCGGCGTCTCGCGTGAATCGCGATAGCGCGCCCGCAAAATCCCTTCAGTCAGGTTCTGTGCGAAGCCGTCGGGCCAGACATCTACTAACTTGGCGGTGAAATCGGTATCGACCGCAGATGACTTAATGTAAAGCTCCAGACTTACCGGCCCGGTGATTTCCAGGTCTTCAGCCATCGGCGGAGTTGAGTAGACGAGAACATCATCACGCCCCTCAACTGCCCGCTGGTCGCGAGGACCGGGCGGCAAGTGGTTCCCATCACAACATAGCGGCCCACCTACAGTTGGCACGGGATTACCCGGATCGTACACATACTGGTCGGCTGATTCTCTTCCGGGGATCGTCGTAGAAAGGCTGCCGCTGCCGCGCAGCGAGTTCGATTTTCCATTCGAGTGCAGAAAATATTTTGTGCTCTTCGCGCGCGCCAGGGGCCAAGCCTCTTCGTCGCGCCACTGGTTTGCGCCCATTACGAAAATTTTTATCGGCTTTCCTGAAGCGAACTCGTTCTTCTCGCCCTTAAACAGGTAGTTGTACCAGAGCAAGGTCACGTCATCTTCCGGGCGATCGAGGGTGGGGCCGAAATCGACATCTCCGATTTTGCGTCCACTCCCAGAGTGTCCTCCGACGGTCACCATCAACTGCTGTCCGTTACGGGCTTCATCGCTTCCGCCGTGTTCACGGATGCCCGCGTAATTGCGCAATGATCCTCCGAGAAAGAGGTCGTACCAGGCGGCGATGTGTAAGGCCGGCACTTTGATGTCGGCGAAATGCTCTTCGATCGAGAGTGCCTTCCAATAATCGTCGTAGCTTGGATGCGCCAGCCAATCCATAAAATACGGCGCGAGCATAGCCGTCGAAGTCGGATCAGAGCTCGCGTCCTGGTTGTACAGAGGATAATTCGTCAGCGGCAGGGTCCATATGCCGCCGAGAGCATTCGTGTCTCGCGAAACCGCGCGCTCGTAGGTGTCCTGGGAAAGTCCGGATGTCCATGACTCATCGAACCATTGCTCGAACGCGCCGCCCTGGTAAGTCCAGTTTTCGTGATAGTTGCTGGCCGTCACTATTGGGCAGATGCCCGCAAGATGCGGCGGGTGCGAAATTGCCGCCAGCATTTGGGTTGCACCGACGTAGGAGCCGCCGAACATTCCGACTTTGCCATTCGAATACGGCAGTGAAGCCGCCCATTCGATGGTGTCATAACCATCGTTAGGTTCATTCTTGAATACGTACCAGTCGCCTTCCGAAGCGTAACGTCCTCGAACGTCTTCAACGATGACAACATATCCCTGTGCAGCTGCCTTGATTCCGAAATCGACCTCGTTGTCTTTGTTGTAGGGGGTGCGCTGAAGGAGAACGGGAAACTTGCCGTCGGCGTTTGGACGATAGATATCCGCGCGCAGTTTGATCCCGTCGCGCATGGTGACAACAGCGTTGCGTTCGTAAGTGATGGGGTATTGGTCGGCGGCCTCAGAAAAAACGGGAACAATCGATAGCAGACAGAAGCATATAAGCGTTCGCATAAGCGGTCTCCGGAATGACAGCCAGTAAAGATATCAGAGTTCCGCATAAGCATTCACCACGAGAAGCACAGTCTCTGTGTCCCGTGGTGAAAAACGCCGGCTTGAGATTAAACCGAGAGCAATCGATCGAAGAACGAGCGATAGCGCTGGAACGCAACTCGCAAGTCTTCGGTGGAGACGTTGTCGCCTCGGTCCCACTGCTTTTCGAGATTCGAGCGTTCGTCGGCGAAAACCTCGGCCAGTCGCTTCATCGCTGAAGCAACCAGGGTGTCGGCCTGTTCAACAGCTTTGCGCGGTTCATCGACAAAGTTGGTTTGAATCTCCTTCCACCGGGTGCGGAGGCCATCGAGTTCGTTGTTGGGGAACAGCGGACCGCTGGTGCTTTGGTTGTCGGGACGGTTCATTTCGGTAGCGGCGCGTTCCGAAGCCACAGGCTTCGGCCCAGTCGGCGTTTCAGTTGCTCTATTACCTTGCGCCAGATCGGCAGTTGTGAGTTCTTCTTCCTGTTCAGCATTTTTTCTTAATGGAAATGCCATGCTCATGCCCTCCTCAGTTTTTCAGGTTGTTTTTCTTCGAGTAATTCGGTAAACAGCGCGCGATAGTGCACCATGGCCTGGCGCAAGTCTTCAGTGCTGGCCTGTCCCCGGCTGCGGCGCTCGGCAATGTCGTGCGCGGCGCGATAATTGTCGACTACTACCGGGTGGTCAACAGAGATATCCGCCGCGCGTTGGGTGAAGTCGGTTGTGGGATAGCCGCGCACCTGCATGACTTCAGTGATGAGCCCATCAGCGAGCGCGACAGCGTCGGAAGGGTTATCCACAAACTGGCTTTGCACTTCATTCCAGCGACGGCTGAACCGCTCCTGGTCAGTCGCCGAGAGCGGACGGATTTCGAGTGTTTGCCGGTGCTTTTGCCGGAACTCTAGCATGCGCTCGCCTTTATGGACGTCTCCTTCTTTCCGGACCACGCGATCGTACTCTGGCCCAAACTGCTCACGAAGATTCTGGCTGCGGCGTTTGCGTGCAGCGAGGAAAATGACAGCAGCGACGACAATTGCTGCAATCACGACCAGCAGTATCACGACCTGAGAATTCATTCGCCCTCCTTCTGTTTGCAGACTTCTTGCGAAATGTCGGGCTATGGGATTCCTCAGAGAACTCCGGTGTTGCACAGTGGAAAAAGGGTAGAGGGAGTGAGGTGTACTGCGGCAGAGCTGGCGAGAGCTGGGTAGGAGAGCAGATCTGGCGAAGGGCGGGACTCAGGATGGGCTCGCGTATCCGGAACCGGGGAAAGTATCTCAATGGTCGGCGTATGCCGGAACAATCAACCAGTTGATGATCTGAAGCAAAAAGAAGGGTGTCAGACACCTGTGATAATATGTCCGACATGAATTCCGATCGTATTACTGTTCGGGTGCCAGAGAGTTTGACTTCCCGGCTGCGTAGCCGATCGCGCGCCAAGGGGGCTACCGAGTCGGAACTAGTCCGCGAAGCCCTCGAAAGCTATCTTGGCAAGACCAAGGAAGGCAGCTCCGCCTATGTCCTTGCCGAGGCTGCTGGAATCATCGGCACGGCACGTAAGCTCCCAAAAGATTTGAGCACCAACCCACGCCACATGAAGAGCTTCGGCGAGAAATGACCGCCGGAGCACAAATGGCTCGCGTGGAACTTGCCCTCAGCTTATCGGAGAATCGGACGTTCCTGTCCGACGAATTTGACCAGGAAGGTGTGGAGCGGCCCCAATCACCCTTTGCTCTTGACTTCGGTTTGGCTTCGCTTCAATGAGGCGCGTCCTCGCCGACATCGGCCCCCTGGTCGCCATCCTCAGCCGCCGCGACCAATATCATCGAGCTTGCGTCGAGGCACTTCGAGAGATGCCCGGCCCTCTCTTCACCTGTTGGCCGGTCATCACCGAAGCCGCATGGCTCCTTCGCCGCGACCCGACCGCCGTAGCTCAACTTCTCCACAGCCTCGACACCAGATTCCTCGAACTCCTCCCCCTAACCACCGCTGACGCCAAGCCCATCGCCGCCATCCTGAAAAAGTATCGCGACATCCGCATCCAACTCGCAGATGCAGCGCTGGTTCATCTCGCGGCACGAGACGGCGTGGACACAATCTTCACCCTAGATCAGAGGGATTTTTCGGTGTACAGGCTGCCGAGAGGGAAAGCATTTCGGATATTGCCAACTCGCGCCTGAGTCACTTTTTCAAAAAAGGGATTGTGCCAAGTCGAAGCGTTTCTTGTATGTGTAATAAACTGTGGAGTACAATCCACATATGCAAGTAATCCAGATTGTCCTCGACAAGCGGCTTTTGCAAGCTGCGGATCAGGCCGCGAAGCGGACCAGAAAGAACCGCTCCGCCTTGATGCGTGATGCACTGCGCGAACATCTCCAGCGATTGGAGCTTCGCGCCAAGGAAGAACGCGACCGCCAAGGCTATTCGCGAAAGCCGCACGTGCGCGAAGAAGCGTCCGCGTGGGAAGCGGAGGCCGCATGGCCGCAGGAATAAGGCGAGGCGACGTCCGGCTCTACCAGTTTGCCCCGCCGGACAAAAAAAGACCCGTGGTCGTGCTGACTCGTATCAGCGCCATCGGGTATTTGTCCACCGTCACCGTCGCGCCCGTTACCTCGACCATTCGGGGCGTGCCTTCCGAAGTAGTTTTGACCGCCGACGACGGGATGAAAGCGCCTTGCGCCGTGAACCTGCACAATGCAGTCACGGTTTCTCAACAACGCTTGGGAAAGCGCGTTGCCCAGCTCGGGTCCTCGCGAATGGTCGAAATCTGCGCCGCGCTGAGGTTTTCGCTCGGGTGTGATGCAGGCTAACCAGACTCGGCTTTGAAAGGTGCAATAGAGTATGGTGACAAACATGGTGCTTCGAATGGTGGGTGCGATGCTTTTACTGGGCCTCGCGGTGAGCGGACAGGCCCAAACGCCGGCGAACGACACGAAGATCACGCTGGAGCGGTGGGGTTGCTTCGGTACGTGCCCCGCGTACACGCTGTCGATCTCGGGAGACGGATCGGTTGTTTACCAGGGGAAAGCGTACGTCAGCTCCAGGGGGGTTCACAAAGGCAGGGTCAGCCAATCCAATGTCCAGCTGCTAGTCCAAAAATTTCTCGACGCCAAATTCTTTGATATGTCCGACGGGGGGCATCGTTGTGGACCTACCGGTTAGAGTCTTGTCCTTCAGCGTTAACGGACGCCAAAAGCAACTCAGGGAGGGCTGCATGTGTCCTCCCGAACTAGTAGCTTTGGAAGATGACGTTGACAAGACCGCACAGTCCGAAAAGTGGGTACGGGGACGCGTGAAGATGTTCTTCCACTGGCCCTGGCACCACTCATAAACTCGACGCGCGACTCGCTATCAGGCCCCGCACCCGCTCCCCAAACTCCTCCGCCCCCATATCCTCCGTCTTCTCTTTCCCCCGAGTCCGCACGTTCACCTTGCCCGCTTCGGCTTCTTTGTCCCCCACCACCAGCATGAACGGGACCTTCTGCATGGCATGCTCGCGGATTTTCGCATTCATCTTCTCGTTGCGCGCATCAACCTCGACGCGCACGTTCGATTCACGTAATCGAGCCGCAACTTTGTTCGCGTACTCCACGTGCCGCTCGGCAATCGGGACCAGCACCACCTGCACCGGCGACAGCCATACGGGAAACGCTCCCGCGTAGTGCTCGATCAGCACGCCGAAGAACCGCTCAATCGACCCATACAGCGCGCGATGCACCATCAGCGGCTGCTTGCGCGTCCCATCTTCGGCAACGTATTCCAAATTAAATCGCGCCGGCAGATTGAAATCGAACTGCACCGTCGAAAGCTGCCACAGCCGCCCAATCGCGTCCACCAGCTTGATATCAATCTTCGGGCCGTAGAACTCGCCTTCGCCAGGAACGGTTGTGTACTCGATATTCAGCCGCTTCAACACCTTCTCTAAAGAAGACGTCGCCAGGTTCCACTGCTCCGCCGACCCCACAAAACTCGCACCCT